>Ga0105239_10001136_pt1 | contig 36704 bp, 31 predicted proteins | sample KBSC44metaG_FD_92761 | JGI IMG/M metagenome (GOLD analysis project Ga0105239, IMG submission 92761) | Corn rhizosphere microbial communities from Kellogg Biological Station, Michigan, USA - KBS C4-4 metaG | ecosystem: Host-associated > Plants > Roots > Rhizosphere > Soil | place: Michigan, USA... | reverse complement strand
TGATCAGCGAGGAGATCAGGTGGCAGCTGAAGGAGAAGACGGGCAGCGAGCTTCCGACCCATGTGATCGCCTGTGTCGGGGGTGGCAGCAATGCGGCGGGGACCTTCTATCATTTTTTGGATGAAGGCAGTGTAGAGCTGATCGCTGTTGAGGCGGCCGGTCACGGCATACACAGCGGGATGAGCGCTGCGACGACGCAGCTGGGCAAGCCCGGGATACTGCACGGCAGCCGCAGCTATGTGATGCAGACCGAGGACGGGCAGGTGGTGGAGCCGCACAGCATCTCGGCGGGACTGGATTACCCGGGTATCGGACCCTTGCATGCGCATTTGTTCGACAGTGGCAGGGGAACCTTTTTGAGCGCGACGGATGAGGAGGCGGTGGAAGCGGCTTTTCTGCTGACCAGACTTGAAGGCATCATTCCTGCGTTGGAGTCGGCGCATGCGCTGGCGGCGCTGGAGCTGCTGCAGCTGAATGAGAAAGACACGGTAGTGCTTTGTCTCAGCGGAAGAGGAGATAAAGATATGGGGACCTATATGAAAGTAATGGAGGAACAAACTATATGAGCAGGATATCAAAACTTTTTGCTGAAACGGATCGCCCCGTGTTGAACGTGTACTGCACGGCGGGTTTTCCGCGTCTGGACAGCACGATGGAAGTGATCAGGGCCCTTGCGGACAATGGGGCGGACCTGATCGAGCTGGGGATGCCATATAGCGATCCGCTGGCGGATGGTCCGGTGATACAGGCCAGCAGCACCCAGGCTTTGGCCAATGGGATGACGATCGCGAAGCTGTTCGATCAGCTGAAGGAGCTGCGGCCGGGTGTTGGGGTGCCGGTATTGCTGATGGGGTATATGAACCCGGTGCTGCAGTATGGCTTTGAACGTTTTTGTGAGTCGGCGGCGGAGGTGGGTGTCGATGGGCTGATCCTGCCCGATCTTCCGATCTATGAATTTGAAACGGAGTATGGCCCGGTGATGAAGAAATATGGACTGGATTTTATTTTCCTTGTGACGCCTGAGACTTCAGCGTCGCGTATCCGGAAGGTGGATTCGCTGAGTTCCGGTTTTTTATATGCCGTATCTTCTTCCTCCACGACGGGGAAGAATAAGGATATCAATGACCAGCAGGCCTATTTTCAGCGGCTGCAGGGGATGAATCTGCGGAATCCGGTGCTTGTCGGCTTTGGCATCCGCGATAAGGAAAGCTTTGCCGCAGCGACCAGGCATGCCAGCGGGGCGATCATCGGAACGGCCTATATCAAGGCACTGGAGGGAGGGCTTCCGGTGGTGGATGCGACGCGTCAATTCCTGAACAGTATATTAAAATAAGCTATGAATCTTGCGATCGTAAAATATAATGCAGGCAATATCCGGTCGGTTCTCTATGCGCTGGAGCGTATCGGCAAAGAGGCCGTGGTGACGGATGACCCCGCGGAGATAAAGGCGGCGGACAAGGTGATATTCCCGGGTGTGGGCGAAGCGAGCACGGCGATGAGCTATCTGAAGGAAAGGGGCCTGGATGAGCTGATCAGGGGACTGAGGCAGCCGGTGCTGGGTATCTGTCTGGGGATGCAGCTGATGTGCCGCTATAGTGAAGAGAACGATACGGAATGTCTGGGGATATTCGAGAGCCAGGTGCGGCGGTTCAATGGCGCCGGGTTGAAGGTGCCGCAGATCGGATGGAACAATGTATTTGGGCTCAGGAGCCCCTTGTTCGAGGGCGTACCCGAGCAGAGCTATTGCTATTTTGTACATGGATACTATGCGGCGCTGGGTGAGGACACGATAGCGTCCTCGGATTATGGACTAGTGTATAGCAGCGGGCTGCAGAAGGGAAATTTTTACGGCGTGCAGTTCCACCCCGAGAAGTCGGCGCAGGTGGGCGAAAGGATACTTACCAATTTTATCGAAAAATTTAATTCCTGATGGAGATCATTCCGGCAATTGACATTATAGACGGGAAATGCGTTCGTCTTACTCAGGGCGACTATGCGCAGAAGAAGATATACAACGAGAACCCGCTGGAGGTGGCGATGGAGTTCGAAGATGCGGGGCTGAGGCGGTTGCACCTGGTGGACCTGGACGGGGCCAAGGAAGGCGCCGTGAAGAACTGGAAGGTGCTTGAGCGGCTAGCGGGGAAGACGGGGCTGGTGATCGACTTTGGCGGGGGCATCAAGACGGCGGGAGACGTGGATATTGTGTTCAATTCTGGCGCGGCGTTGGCTACCATCGGGAGCATCGCGGTGAAGAACGGGCCGTTGTTCGTGAGCTGGCTGGAGGAGTACGGGGCTGACCGGTTTTTTTTGGGAGCGGATGTTCGTGACGAAAAGATCGCTGTAGGTGGATGGCTGGAGACGACGGACAGGTGGGTCTATGATTTTATACAGGAGTATGTGGAGAAGGGAATTTCGAAGGTGTTTTGTACGGATGTGAGTAAGGACGGGTTATTGCAGGGGCCGGCGCTGGACCTGTATAAGAATATTGCCGGGAAATTCCCTTCGTTGCATTTTATTGCGAGCGGTGGGGTGAGCTCCTTCGATGACGTGCTCAAGCTGGAGGAAGCGGGGTGTAAGGGTGTTATTATCGGGAAGGCCATTTATGAGGGGCGTATTACATTGAATCAATTAAAAAGCTATGCTGACTAAACGAATCATACCTTGTCTGGATATCAAAGACGGTCGAACGGTAAAGGGTGTCAATTTCGAGAATATCCGGGATGCGGGCGATCCTGTAGAGTTAGGGGCGCTGTATGCACAGGAGGGCGCGGACGAGCTGGTCTTTTTGGATATTGCAGCGACCAATGAGCAGCGAAAGACATTGCGAAAGTTAGTGAATCGGATCGCGCACCATATCAATATACCGTTCACCGTCGGTGGGGGGATCACGAGCGTCGACGACGTAAGCCTGCTGTTGCAGAACGGGGCTGACAAGATATCTGTGAACACCTCCGCCTTCAAGCGGCCCGAGCTGGTGTCGGAGCTGGCGAAAGAGTTTGGAAGCCAGTGCGTGGTGTTAGCCATCGATACGAAGCGCGAGGAGGATGGGCAGTGGTATGTGTATCTCAATGGCGGAAGGGTGAAGACGGACATGCTTTGCGCGGACTGGGCGAGGGAGGGGGTGAACAGGGGGGCCGGGGAGATACTGCTGACCTCCATGAACAATGACGGCACAAAAAAAGGGTTTGCGCTGGACATAACGCGGGAACTGGCAGGTTCTTTGACGGTACCCGTAATAGCCTCGGGTGGCGGCGGGACAAAGGAGCATTTTGTCGACGTGCTGGGCGAGGGACAGGCGGATGCCGCGCTGGCTGCGAGCATTTTTCATTTTAAGGAAATTGGGATTCCGGAATTAAAAGGATATTTGCAGGAGCATAATATAACGGTTCGAATATGAATAGTTTGCAGATCGATTTTAAGAAATCGCCCGACGGGCTGGTACCGGCGGTGATACAGGATGCGGAGACCGGCAAGGTATTGATGCTGGGGTATATGAATGGGGAGGCGCTTGAGCAGACGCAGAAGGAAGGGAAGGTGACGTTCTTTAGCCGCAGCAAGCAGCGGCTGTGGACGAAGGGAGAGGAAAGCGGTAATTATTTGCTGGTAAAGCATATAGCCGTGGATTGCGACCAGGATACCCTGCTGATCAAGGCTGTGCCTCTTGGGCCCGTCTGCCATACCGGTGCGGATACATGCTGGGACGAAAAGAACCACAGAGAGGATTTTTTGGCCTGTCTGGAGGAGACGATCGTCGATCGCCGGATGCATGGGGATCCGGAAAAATCCTATGTCTCGCGGCTTTTCGGTAAGGGAATCAATAAGATAGCGCAGAAGGTGGGAGAAGAGGCTGTGGAGCTGGTGATCGAATCCAAGGATCATGACGATCAGCGTTTTCTGAATGAGGCGGCGGACCTGCTTTTCCACTATTTGATCCTTCTTAACGCAAAAGGGTATAACTTACAGGACGTAACGAACGTGTTGCGGGAGAGACATAAAAAATAGTGATAATATGAAATTATTTCTTAGTGTGCTGGTGGCGCTGCCGGTGTTAGGGATGGCGCAGGCGGGGGGTGTTAAATCTTCGGGGGCGGGAGCTAAAGCGGCCGCGGGGGAGGAACGGTTTATGATCACCGGGAATGTGGAGGGAGCGACGGAGAATACAAAGGTTGTGTTGACTGATGGGTCCAATCCGACAGACACTGTGGCATCGTCGGTAGTGAAGGATGGGAAGTTTGTGTTGAGCGGGCATGTTACGGAGCCGAATCTATACGAGCTGAATTTTGTTGCGGCGAAGAAGAAGGCGCCGCTCTTCATTGGTAACGACAAGATGACTATCTCGGGCTCGACGGAGGAAGTGAAGGAGCTGAAGGTCGCCGGGTCGTCGTCCAATGACGATTTTGTGGAGTTTCAGAAGATGTTCAATCCCTATTTTGTGCGGCTGAACTCCGTGATGGGCATGGCCAATTCACCGGCCGGGGCGGCGAAGAAAGACTCCCTATTCCAGGTGTATAAAAAGCTGACCGATAGTATTTTCAATCAGATCGACGGGTTTGTGGCCACTAAGAAGTCGTCCTATGTCACTCCCTTTGTGCTGGTGGTGGTCAATCAGCTGACGGAAGACGTAGCTGCGCAGGACAGGCGTCTGCATTCGCTGTCGCCCGAGGTGCAGAAGGGATATTATGCCCAATACCTGCAGAAGATGGTAAACGACGCGAAGATCGGCGCGATAGGTACCGAAGCGATAGACTTTACGCAGAATGATACGGCTGGTCGTGCGGTCAGTCTTTCCTCGTTCAGGGGGAAATATGTACTGGTAGATTTTTGGGCCAGCTGGTGTGGTCCCTGCCGGATGGAGAATCCGAACGTGGTGAACACGTACCAGAAGTTCAAGGGCAAGAATTTTACGGTTCTCGGTGTTTCGCTGGACAAGTCCAAGGAGCCCTGGATCAAGGCCATCAAGGACGACGGCCTGGCCTGGACGCAGGTCAGTGATCTGAAGTACTGGTATAATGAGGCTGCGGCCAAATATCATATTCAAAGCATTCCGCAGAATCTGCTGATCGACCCGAATGGGAAGATAGTGGGTCGGAATTTGAGGGGTCCCGACCTGCAGGCGAGGTTGTGCGAATTGTTGGGATGTAACTAAGAAAGTGGGGGGCCGGGAGGCCCCTTTTTTAGTTAATATCTTTTCCCTGCTGCAGCATCGGCAGCATTCTTTCTATATTGGTTTTATTGGTTCCGTCGGGCGCCTGGGCCTGTGCTTTTTTGAGGTAGTCCAGCGCCTTTTTGTAGTCTCCGGTTGCAGAGTAGCCGCGGGCCATGCCCATATTGGTGGTGAATTCGTTGGGGTGTCTGTCGTAGTTGAGCTTGAAAACGTCGAAGGCTTCCTTTGCCTTTTTCTGGGTGATCAGCTGACGGGCGTACTGGTGGATCTCATTGATCTTTCCGAGGGGAAGGGCTTCTTTCATGACGGCGTCCGCTTCTTCTTTTCGGTTGAGGAGGGTCAGCAGCTGGGCTTTTGTGGAGAGGCTGGTGAAATTCTTGTCGCCGACGACATTGGGGTTGGTGGCGGAGTCGGCCCAGGCCAGTCCTTCTTCGAGGTCGGTGTTGCGAAGTACGCAGAAAAGGGCAGCCTGGTTCCAGGTGTTCCAGGTAAAGCCTTTGTCGGTACGCAGCTCGCGCCGGAAGGATTCCAGCTGTGTCCTGACATAGTCGACCTCGACTTTGAAGGGGATACTTAGCTTTTCCCATTCCATGGCGATGGTAGCGGAATTCTCCTTTTGATCTGAGAATTCATAGCGGAGCCATTCCACTTCTTTATCCATTGGTACCGGTTTGACCGTGACGCGGAGAGCGTCTTCTTTGGGTTCGTAGAAGAAGCTGCCCCATGAGCTGCTGTTATGGGAGAAGATCAGCGTACACTCCGAAGCGCCGTAGGCGATGAAGAAGCCGTATTTGCCGGCGGGCAGGGGTTTGCCTTCGATGGCGACGTCGGTCGAGAATTCGATGGTGGTATTCTCGTTGGCGCCGGCCCGCCAGGGGGCTGCCTTGCTGGTGCCGTATCCCTGGTAGGTATAGCCTTCGGGGACGAGCTTGCCCCATATCTGTCCTTCGCGGCCTTTGACGCCGGGGCGGTCGTAGTGGAGAGTGATATCGGTGATGCCTATGCGCTCGGTGATGGAGGCCTTTTTATTTCCGCCGCTGGGGAGGGATGTGAGCTGGGCGTGGGCTATCGTTGTGGTGGTGAATAGAAATGCCAGCAGGATGCCTGCGTGAAGATTCTTTCTCATAGTGAAGTCATTTTAGTTGGGATAAATGTAGTGTTTACCCGTCCCGGCGGGCGGGTATTTACACCGAAGGCGGAAAAAGCGCTATTGTAGCTGTCGTTTGTAGAGTTGAATGGTATTCTCGTAGCCCAGGTAGAGGGCGTCGCAGATGAGGGCGTGGCCGATGGAGACTTCGTCGAGGCCGGGGATGGTGTGGGCGAAGAAGCTGAGGTTGTGAAGGTCGAGGTCGTGACCGGCGTTGAGGCCGAGGCCTGATCTGATGGCGCATTCTGCGGCGGCGCGGTAGGGGGCGATGGCTTTTTCCCGGTCGGCGTGGTATTCGTGCGCGTAGGCTTCCGTGTAGAGCTCCACACGGTCGGTTCCGGTGGCGGCGGCGCCTTCGACCATGGCGATGACGGGGTCGACGAACAGAGAGACGCGGATGCCGGCTTTTTGGAAGGTGGAGACGATGTCGGTGAGATAGTCCCTGTGGCGGATGGTATCCCAGCCGTGGTTGGAGGTTATCTGTCCGAGGGTGTCGGGGACGAGGGTTACCTGGGTGGGGCGGACGTCGAGGACGAGGTCGACGAATTTTTGTTCCTGGGAATTGCCTTCGATATTGAACTCGGTGGTGATGATCTTTTTGATGGCGTAGACGTCGGCATAGCGGATATGGCGTTCGTCGGGGCGGGGGTGGACGGTGACGCCGTCTGCGCCGAATAACTGGGCGTCTACTGCCGCCTTGACCACGTCCGGATTGTTGCCGCCGCGGCTGTTGCGCAGGGTAGCGAATTTGTTGATATTTACAGAAAGTTTCGTCATTGGACAAAGGTAAATCAGGGGGGAAGGGAAAAAAAGTGAAAATTTTATATACCAGTATATACCAGTTTATATTAAAAATATTATTTTTACAGCATGAAAGGGAAAGCAGTAATAGACCTTATTCAGATAGATCCTTCATTGACTACGCCCGTTTACAAGCAGATCGTCCAGTCCATTGCGCGGAATATCGACAATGGGGTCCTGAATAAAGACGACATGCTGCCGTCGGTGAACCAGATAGCGGCGGAGTTCTCACTGGCAAGGGGGTCTGTCTTTACTGCCTATAACGAGCTGAGGAGCTCGGGGATCATCGACAGCATTCCGGGGAAGGGCTATTATGTGCTGAGCACGGAGACCCGGCAGAAGAAAAAGATCTTTTTGTTGTTCAGCACCTTTACTCCCTATAAGGAGATACTGTACAACGCGCTGCTGAATAATCTGCCGGATACCTGTGTGCTGGATATCTATTTCCACCACCACAGCATCCGGATGTTCGAGACGCTGATCCGGGAGCAGTCGGCTTATTTCAATACCTATGTGATCATGCCCGAGGTGAATGAGAACACGCTGGGGATACTTTCGCGACTGGACCTCAAGCATACCTTTCTGCTGGACGTCGGGCTGAAAGAGTACAGGGACAAGTATCCGGGGGTATATCAGAATTTTGAAAGGGATATTTTTTCCATCCTGATGGATTCCGAGCAGCTGGTGAGGAAGTACAAGCGGCTGTTTCTGATCTTCCCTGAAGGGTTTCGTACCCGGGATATCATTTCAGGGTTTCAGAAATTCGGGAGGAAGAAGGTCATAGCGACGGAGGTAAATAGTGGCGTCAGCGCCGGAGACATTCAGAAAGGGGATGCGTTTATCATAATCGACGACAATAACCTTGTAGACGTTATTCACGCGGCCAGGGAGAAGGGCTGGCAACTGGGGAAGGATATCGGCGTCATTTCGTATAACGAGTCGCCTTTGAAGAGCGTGGTCGGTAATGGGATCACGACGATAACCACTGATTTTGTGGCGATGGGAAAGACGATGGCGGAGATGGTGGTATCGGGAAAGAGGGAAGTAGTGGAGAATCCCTTTGTAATGATCGACAGGAAATCGTTTTAAAGATATGAGTGAAATTGTTTTGCCAAAACTGCATTTTTCGAGGAACAGGTTGTCGGGTGGGCTGATCGACCGGCTGACGAGGCGGATCGGCGACCTGGGAGATATCTTCAGTGACAGGGAAGCTTATGAGCGGATGCCGGCGGACCTGGTCGTATATGAGGTAGAGTCCTATTTTCCGGTGCCGGATGGTACGGAGGGCGGGCTATTCCTGGGGATCACGTATATCCATCCGGGAAAGGTGGGGCAAGAGTATTTCATGACCAAGGGGCATTTTCACCAGATCAGGAACAGGGCCGAGGTCTATATCTGTATGGAGGGGGAGGGGATGCTAATCCTGATGAATGAAGACCATTCGGTGACCTGGGCGGAGAAGATGGAGCCGGGGAGCATCCACTATATCAACGGGCATACGGCGCATCGTACAGCCAATACGGGGAAAGGGGTTCTTTCTTTTGGCGCTTTCTGGCCTTCGGATGCGGGGCACGACTATCAGACCATCAGCGAGAAGGGTTTTTCAAAAATTTTAGTTGACAACGACGGGGTTCCTACTCTCGTCAACCAACCCCGTCTATGAGCACCTATTATATCGGCATCGATCTCGGGGGTACGCGGGTAAAGCTGGGTCTGGTCACGGAGGGGGCGGTCGTGGCGCGCAAGGTAATCCCTGCGAATGCGGCGGGTGGGCTGGAGGCCAGTTTTCCCATGGTACGGGCGGAAGTGGACGAGCTATTGAAGCTGAATCACGTAATGTCTTTTGGTGGTGTCGGGCTGGCCTTTCCCGGCCTGGTCGATCCTTCTTCACAGCGCATTCTTTCGACCAACAAGAAGTATGACGACGCGCTGCAGGCGGAAGTAGCGGGATGGGTGCGGGAGCACTGGAATGTCCCCTTCTTTATAGACAATGACGCGCGGATGGCGGCCGTGGGCGAGTGGAAATATGGTGAGGGAAGGGATACGGAGGACCTGGTGGTCATGACCATCGGCACGGGTATCGGGACGTCGGCAATCATCGGGGGCCGGCTGTTGAGGGGTCGTCATTTTCAAGCGGGTTGTCTGGGCGGGCATATCTCGGTACAATACGAAGGGCGGGAGTGTACCTGCGGCAACAGGGGATGCCTGGAGGCCTATGGCTCTACCTGGAGTCTGGCGGGGAGGGTCGAAGGGATACGGGATTTCGAGGGGCTGTTCGCTGCGGCAGCAGCGGGGAACGCGCAGGCTGTGCGTGTGCTGCGGGATTGTTATGATGTATGGTCAGCGGGGATCGTCAACCTGATACATGCCTACGACCCTGAAGTGGTAGTATTGGGCGGAGGTGTGATGCATCATGCGGACGCGATGCTGCCGTATGTGTCGGAAAAAGTTCACAGGCATGCATGGTGTCCCTGGGGGGATGTCAAGATAAGAGCTACAAAATTGCACGGTGATGCAGCCGTATTGGGAGTTACGCACTGTCTGCATGATAACATATAACAATGATGAAAGCTAATTATGACAAGACGCCATTTATCCGGGCGGAGGGAGGGTATTGCCGGGAAGGCTGGGTCAGCGTTGGGCAGGCTATCCGTGAGCGACGGGCGCGGTTGATCGTACTCGAGACCTATCCGGGGGTACAGGACGAGGAGGTGGTACCGCAGCTGAAGGCGGCGCTGCCGGGGAAATTCTTTTTTACCAGGGATGCCTTTCTTTCGGAAGAAAAAATCCTGGAGCTGGTCTATCCGGACGTGACGGACGATGAGCTATTCGGTTATATCACGAGGTTGTCTATGGGGGATCTTTTCGACCCGGTGCGGCTGCGTGCGATGCAGAAGGCGGTAGCGGAGGAGACGGGCGAGGTATATGTGTATGGCCCGGGTGCGACGCTGGTGGCGGAGAGCTGGGATCAACTGGTCTATTTCGATATGCCGCGGTGGGAAGCGCAGCTCAGGTTCCGACGCAACGAAACGGCCAACCTGGGGCTGACGAACAAGACGCTGAAGGCTTCGCTGCAGTATAAGCAAGCCTTCTTTGTCGACTGGCGGGTGGCGGACAAGCACAAGAAGCCGTTGATGGCGCGGTGGGATCTTGTGGTCGACACCACCGTTGCGGGACGGCCGAAGATAGTGACTGGTGCTGCGCTGAACGAGGCTTACAGAGCGGCTGTGCGAAGGCCGTTCAGGCTGGTGCCCTTCTTCGATCCGGGTCCGTGGGGAGGGCAGTGGATGAAAGAGGTGTGTGACCTGGACCGGTCGCAGCCCAACTATGCCTGGTGTTTTGACTGTGTGCCGGAGGAGAATAGCCTGCTGATAAAGTTTGGGGAGGTTTTGTTCGAGACGCCGGGCATCAACCTGGTATTTGCGCAGGCGAGGGAGCTGCTGGGCAATGCTGTGCAGGCCAGGTTTGGGGATGAGTTCCCGATCAGGTTCGATTTTTTGGATACGATGGGTGGGGGCAACCTGAGTCTCCAGGTACATCCGACGACGGAATATATCCGCGAACATTTCGGTATGGATTATACGCAGGATGAAAGCTACTATATTCTGGATGCGGAAGAAGATGCGGTTGTTTACCTGGGGTTGAAGGAAGCAGTTGCGCCCGATGAAATGGTGAAGGAGTTAACGGTTGCGCACGAAGGCGGACAGCCTTTCGATGCTGAAAAATTTGTCGGGAAATTGCCGATAAAGAAGCACGATCACGTGCTGATACCAGCCGGGACAATACACTGTTCGGGGAAGAACAGTATGGTGCTGGAGATCAGCGCGACGCCGTATATCTTCACTTTCAAGCTGTGGGACTGGGGACGTATGGGGCTGGACGGGAAGCCCAGGCCGATCAATATCGGGCATGGGCAGAAGGTCATCGACTGGAGCCTCGGGCCGGAGCGCACGAAGAAGGAGCTCATCAATGCGGTGACCGTGGTGGCCGAGGGACCGGAGTTCCGGGAAGAACGGACGGGGCTGCACGAACGGGAATTTATCGAGACACGGCGGCATTGGTTCACCGGCAAGGTGACCCATCATACGGGGGGCAGCGTCAACGTGCTGAACCTGGTGGAGGGACGGGAGGCGGTGGTGGAGAGTCCTTCGGGGGCATTTGAACCTTTTGTCGTCCACTATGCCGAGACCTTTGTGGTGCCGGATTCGGTTGCGGAATATACGATCCGGCCTGCTGAGGAGGGGGCGCGGTGCGCCACGATGAAGGCTTTTGTAAGAAAGAATCCATAAACTATTATTATGTCTGACTATGTTACCAAGCCGATACCGGTGGAAAAGCCGGCGGTAGCTTTTGTAGAGCGGCCCTGGGGCTCCTTCAAGCAGTTTGCCAACAACGAAGAGTGTACGGTGAGCCTAATGACGGTGTTGCCCGGGCAGCGGCTCAGCCTTCAGTCACACACCGGGCGTGCGGAGCTGTGGATAGTGATCGACGATGGCGCAACGGTACAGGTGGGAGATAGTGTCCGTGTGTGCAATGCCGGGGATGAGCTATGGATACCGGCAAATGAGCGGCACCGTCTCAGCTGTTCGGGTAACATGTCTGTCCGTGTGCTGGAGGTGGCATTTGGCAATTGGCAACAAAACGATATCCGCCGTTATGAAGACGACTACCAACGTTGATAAGCGAACCAATTTTATCTGTCTGACGGTAGCCATCGGCGGCTTGCTGTTCGGCTTCGACACGGCCGTTATCTCCGGAGCGGTCGGTCTGATCAAGACCCAGTATGTGCTGGATACGGTCAGGGAGGGATGGTTCGTGAGCAGCGGGCTGGTGGGCTGTATAGCAGGTGTATTGGTTTCGGGGGCGTTGAGCGATCGTATCGGACGGAAGAGAACCGTATTGTTATCGGCGCTGGCTTTTTTGCTGTCGGGAATCGGGTGTGGCTTTGCCGGTAGTTTTGAAATGCTGGTGGCAGCCCGTATTGTTGGCGGCGTCGGTGTGGGGATGGCGTCCGTCATTTCTCCAATGATGATCGCGGAATTTGCGCCGGCGGAAAAGCGGGGCCGGATGATCGCCTATTATCAGCTGGCCATCACCGTCGGTATCCTGCTGGCCTATTGTTCGGATGCTTTTTTTGCGTCGAGGGTTTTGGAGGAGGCGTGGAGGCCGATGTTCCTTGCGATGGTTGTCCCGTCGGGTGTATTTTTATTGTTGTTGATAAAGATACCGGAGAGTCCGCGCTGGCTGGTAGCCAGAGGGCAGAATGAAAAGGCGCTAGGCGTATTGAATAAGCTACGTCCGGAGGCTGCGGCTGCAAAGGAATTTTCCGAGGTATTGGACGCAGCGGAGAGAGATAAAGGCAGGATGTCGCTGGCTGCTGTCCGGGTTCCTCTCCTGATCGGGATACTGCTGGCTGTCTTTCAGCAGTTTTCGGGTATCAATGCTATCATCTACTATGGTCCCAGCATCTTCGAAGCGGCCGGCATCGGCGGGAGCAATGCGCTGATCTTCCAGGTGATCATCGGGGTTATCAATATGTCTTTCACATTCGTGGCGATCAAATGGTCGGATAAGTATGGACGAAAATTCCTACTGACGACAGGACTGGCAGGGATCGTCTTTTCGCTGGTATGCTGCGGCGCGTTGTTTTATTCGGGGCATACGCAGGGGATCGTTTTGCTGGTTTTGTTGCTGCTGTATATTGCGTGCTTCGCGTTTTCGCTGGGTCCCGTGACGTGGATCATCATCAACGAAATATTTCCCACGCCTGTCAGGGTACAGGCCGTGTCTATTTGTACGATGGCTTTGTGGATAGCGGTATGGGTGGTGGGACAGTTCTTTCCGTGGATGCTGGCGAAGGCGGGGGCGGCGGCGACGTTCTGGCTTTTTGCCGGATTCAGTCTGGCTAATTTCATCTTCAGCTGGCGGGTCGTGAAGGAGACCAAGGGGAAGACGCTGGAGGAGATGGAGTCTGTATTTATATCACCTCATTAAAACGTTGCTCATATGATATATCCAACCGGTAGACGGGGCTTTGGCCTCGTCATGGGGTTTCTTTTTGCCCTGTTTTTTTCCCGAACCGTCGCCTTTGGTCAGCTGACCGTCAATCATCGGTATAGCCCGCCCTGGTGGCAGACCCTGATATGCCTCCCCGATGATCCGGTGAAGACGCTGGTAGGCAGGGAGGGGCAGCTATTTGGCGATTACGACTACAAGGGACCCCGCAATTTCTCCTTTTCGATAGGACTGGATGGTCTTGTGCCGCTGGTGTGGAAAGATCAGCAGCTGCTGTCGGCGCGAGCGCCGATCACGCGCACGCTGAAATCGGTGGGAAAGATCGGCATCGCGGAGGAGACCTTTTTGCAGATACCCTCGGAAGAGCCGCTGAACAGCGTCGTCCGGTATGACAGCCGGCGTGTAGAGCGGGGCTGGTCGAAGCCGTCGGTGGTCTGTGATGCAGCGTTCAATGATATTGCCATGGGGTTGAAAGGTTTGTCTGGCGAGGGGCTGGTGGAGCTGCACATCAAGGTAAAGCCGGGCCGGGCCGGGGCTATTGCCTTAGGGTTTTGTGAAGGTCACTACGAAGAGCCCGGGCAGCGGGTGATGCGGATCAATGTAGAAGGGGCAGAGCAGAAGGATATCGATCCGGTGAAGGATTTTGGGCCGAATAGACCGGGCGTGTACGTGTTTGATGGGAGGGATGCCGACCAGGATGGTATTTTGACAATCGTCGTGAGCAATATGCCGGGGACGAAAGACCGGGATGCATTTGTCAATGGGCTGTGGATGTTCGATGGGGTCGCGCCTGCGGCGGCCGATATCGTGGCGGGCAAGGCCAATGAAAGAGCGGTGGTCTATGCGCCTGCGGCACGGATACCTATGCCGGCACGGCGGTATCATATGTTGATAAAGGTGAAGAACAATGGTGCTTCCGGGGAATTTACACCGGTGTTGCGGTATCGGGGTATAGAAGAATGGAAGATGGACGGCGGCCGGCTTCTGATCGGCGAGGAGACGGTGGTATCTGCGTCTTCGGGTCTGGGACGGCTGGTGGGCGATTCTTCGGGGGCATTTCACCTGGTGCTGCCTGTGATGCGGCTAGCCGCGGGAGAGCAAAAGGAGCTGACTATTACCATTAGCCGCTTTTTCGATAGGGCCGATGCGTATCGCGCCAGTGTCGGGGATTCGAAGCAGCAGGAGACGATAGCTTCGGGATGGTGGCAGAAGAACAGCCCAAGCGCGGCGGCGGTTACTGTTGCTGACCCGGGAGTACAGGCCATGGTGGAGTCGAGCATCCGGAACATCTTCCAGGCGAGGGATATCCGGAAGGGGAACCGGTCGTTCCATGTAGGGCCGACGATCTATCGCGGGCTGTGGCTGGCGGATGGTACCTATCTGCTGGAGGTGGGGACGATGCTGGGCTATGTCAAAGACGTGCGCAGCTGTATAGACTATCTTACCCACTACCAGCTGCCGGGCGGAGGGTTCGAGATGATCACGACCTTTCACAAGGAGAACGGTCTTGTGCCGATAATGCTCGTGCGGCATGCAATGCTGACCCAGGACAAACAGTGGATGGAACGTAACTGGAGCGTGGTCGAGGGCTGTCTTCGCCGGATCAGGTATCTGAGGGATGAGGCGATGAAGGACAGCTCCAGGTCCTATTACGGACTGTTGCCGGACGGCAATGTCGACGGTGGGATCCAGCATGGCAACGACTATTCCAATACAGAATACTGTCTCAGTGGTATGAAGTGGGCCATTATGGCAGCGCGCTGGCTGGGGAAGGAAGAAGAGGCGAGGAACTGGCAGAAAGAATACGACGATCTTTTGTCGGTGTTTTTGATCAAGGCCCGGAAGGACATGCGTAAGGACGACAAGGGCAATGTTTATCTGCCGGTGATGATCAACAATGAAGGCGATTATCCCCCGCAGAAAGGGCAGTGGGCCTTCTGTCAGTCCGTCTATCCCGGGCAGATCTTCGACACGACGGCGGAGACGCGGAAGATGGCCGAGGGTACGGTGGACATGCTGCACGATCATCGTGAAGAAGGTCTTGTGCTGAACACTGGCTGGATGGATCAGGGGTTGTGGACCTATTTCAGCAGCTTTTACGGACATGCTATGCAATGGCTGGGCAGGACTAAGGAGATCCCGCAATTGCTGTATGACTATGCAAACCATTCTTCCCCGACCATGGTCTGGCGGGAGGAGCAGAAGCCGCAGGGGAAGGGCAATAACGAGGTGGGGGATATGCCGCACAACTGGGCCAGCGCCGAGTTTATCCGGATGGTCGTTCATATGATCGAGCTGGACAGGGGCAGGGACCTGCACCTTTTTGAAGCGTTGCCGCGGCAATGGATGAGGCCCGGGGCGAAGACGGCGCTGGATGGGATACGGACGCCTTTTGGTCCTGTGAAGCTGAGCCTGACGGTGAATGCTTCGGGCGATAAAGCAGCATTCAGGCTTGTTTTTGAGGATGCAGGGCATTTGCCGGGGAAGGTGGTTATTCATAAGGACAATTGGACGGTTGGCGGCGGGGTAGAAGAAGTGGCTGCTGCGCAGACGATCACGAGGACGATATCGCTTAAATAATTTTATTATGGCAACGAGAAAAAAAATCCTTTTGTCAAATAAGTTGGTTCTGGAAGTCTGTGCTTTTGCCATTCAGTCCTGTATCATCGCCGAAAGGGTAGGCGCGGCGAGAGTGGAGCTGTGCGACAACCCGGTGGAGGGGGGAACCTGTCCGAGCTATGGGACGATCAAGCGGGTGCGCGGCAAGGTTAGCATCGATCTATACCCGATACTGCGGCCAAGGTCGGGAAACTATTTTTATGATGACGAAGAGTTTGCGATCGTGCGGGAGGATATACAGGTCTGTAAGGAGATCGGCTGTGACGGCATATCGGTTGGCGTGCAGAAGATGGACGGGACGCTGGACGTGGAGCGGATGCGGCGTGTGGTGGAGTGGGCCTATCCGATGGGTGTCACCTGTAACCGGGCTTTTGACGCGGTACCCGATGCTTACAAGGCGCTGGAAGAGCTGATCGATTGTGGCTGTGAGCGGGTGCTGACCTCGGGGCAGAAGAGTGCGGCGCCGGATGCGACGGAGGTGCTGGCAAAACTGGTGCAGCAGGCGGGGGGCCGGATCAGCGTTATGCCTGGAGCCGGGGTAAGGTCAACGAACCTGGAGAAGCTGATCGCCACAGGGGCGTATGAATTCCATACCTCGGCGAGGAAGGTGGTGCCGAATCCTCTGACCTATCAGACGAAGGAGATCACGGATTACGGGAATGTTTATATAGCGGACGAGGACGAGCTGAAGACCATCGTTTCACTGCTAAGAGCCAATAGTCATGAATAAGTGGTTGGTTGTCGGGATCGTTGCGGCTGCGCTGGTGGTCGCATTTTCGAGGGTGAAGGCGAGCCGGGAGGTCGTGATCGCGGCCTCAGCTTTTGACGTGGAGCAGCAGCTCATCGATACGGGGAATTGGAAGAATTGGTATAAGGAGGTGAAGATCGAAAGAAGGAGCCCCGCGGTTACCGTTGTGGGCGATGGAGAGTCGCTCGAGGTAGCTCCGGCCGGGGATGATCGTCATACACGTGTGCGTTGGACGGCAAAGGTGGGAGCTGTCGGGTGGTTTAGGATGGGGGCTGCGCTGGGCAGGCTGAAGGAGATGGTAGAAGACCCGGCGGGGTATTATGGGTTCTCGATCTCGATACAGCCGGTGAGGGATACGCTGATGTTGTCGAAGAAGGTTTGGGTGGGGCCGGGCGGTATCGATGAGCGACGGGGCGAGCTGGTGCGGGAGTTAAGGGATTATCTTGCCGCGCATAATGGATTGAGGGGAGTGGACTACTCTTTAGTAGGGATGGATCGCTCGATAAAGGAAGACAGTGTTTTATTGTGGGTGGGGATCCCGGTGTCAGGGAAGGCTGGGCCGGAGGATGGTTTTGAGTACCTGCGGCTGCCGGCGGCGGGGCGTTTGCTGGTGGGTAGCTTTGACGGGCCTTATTCCAGGATGGCGTTGCTGCGGAAGGTGATGGAGCAATATATCAGCGAGAACAGGCTGTCGAAGGTTGCAGAGCCTTTTGAGCGGTGGGACGACGGGGGATTCGCGTTGGAATACGGGATCTATTGATAGGGTTTGAATATTTGCAGAGAGTCGTTGTTGCGGCTGGCGATGATGTATTTGCCGAGGGGCTGAATGTCTCTTACTTCGCCCCGGATGAAGAAGCCGCTTTCGGCGGGTGGGAGGTAGCGGAACTGGCGGGGGTTGGTGTCACCGAGCTGGCTGGGATGGGTGTTGAGGAGTGTTACTCCGTAGCTGGCGTCATAGCGGCCGATCTCGGGCTTTAGTCCATAGAAGTTGCCGGCCAGCAGGAGATCGGGTCTGCCGTCGCCATCGAGGTCTTTGGCGGCTATGGCGAATACGGCAGCGAACTGTGCGCGCAGCGGGAGGGCGGAGAAGGTGTAATTGTTGTGTCCTTCATTATAGAAGATGCCGGTTTGTGTCTGTTCTACGGTGAGCTTTAGCGCTGACCTTCTTTGTTCGTCGCTGAGGACCTCTTCCAACGTCTTTCCTGCGTAGCTGTCGTAGCGCAGAAATTTCTTTTTCAGGGCAGGTATCTGGGTGGTGAGGTCGCCGCGGAGGTTGACGGGGTACGATCTGCCGTCGGATTTATAATAGGCTGCGACGCACTGGGACTTGCCGTTATTATTGAAGTCGCCTTCGAACAGGCGGGCGGGGTAGTGCTCGTCGGCGCGGAGCTTTGAGTTGAGGCCGTTGTTGCCGGCGATGAGGTCGGGGCGGCCGTCGCCGTCCATGTCGGCAACGGTGAGGCAGTTCCACCATCCGGAGGAGTGTGGTATTTCCAGGGTTTTGATGAGACGACCGTGTCGGTTGGTGAAGATCGTCAGCGGCATCCAGTCTCCGACGATGGCAAGGTCTTTTTGGCCGTCGCCGTCGAGGTCGGCCCAGCGGGCGTCAGTGACCATGCCGATGCTGACCAGGTCGGGAGCCAGGGAGGCGGTTACGTTAGTAAATATGCCTTTGCCCTGGTTTTTCAGGAGGATGCTGCCGGGGCTGCGGCCATAGCTGCCTGTGATGCTGCGGCCGCCGATGAAGACGTCTATGAGGCCGTCGCCGTCAACGTCGGCGGTACGGATGCAGGATGCGTTGAGGCATACTGGTGGCCAGCCCGCGAGGCTCCTGGTGAAGTGGCCTTTACCGTCGTTGAGATATAAGCGGGTGAGGAGGTTGACCGATCCGGGTTTCTCCTGGTCGCCGCCGGATGCGGCGACGAGGTCGAGGTCTCCGTCGTTGTCGGCGTCGAAGAGCTGCATGCCGATGGTCTCGGCGTCTTTGTCCTGTGCGAATGCGGGTTGGGGTGATCCAGTGAAGTGTCCGTCGGGCGTTTGAAGGAAGAGGCGGGCGGTATCGCCGGCGGCGTTGCCCATTATGAGGTCATTCAGGCCGTCGCCGTTGACGTCGCCGATGGCTAGTTTTGGGCCTTCGGTGGAAAGCATTTTGGGAATGAGGTTTTCCAGGTCGAAGTCGATGAAAGCATTCTCGTGGTGGCAGGTGGCTCCGGAGATGCACTGGCGGGTGACGTTTTGCAGGATAGGGGTGTTTGTTTGGCGTGGTGGGTTCAGGGATCCGGTGGCCTGGGCCTGGTCGAGGGTGAGTGTTGTATCGGAGCTGAGGTGATAGAGCGTTTGCCGGCGTCCGTTGGGCCAGCGGATGGTGAGACTGTCGATCTGCATTGTGGCGCCCAGACCGAAGTGGAGGACGGGCTCTACGCTGCTCTCGAAGCCGCGGCAGGGCATCTGTTCCAGGAGCTGAAGGCAGTTATGTGCGTAAAGGGTCACGCGTGCGCCGAAGCCGAGGGTATTGGGGGCTGTTCCCTTTAGCCGAACGGTGAGATAGTGGGCGAGGTGTTTTTCGGATGTGGTATTGCGATAGACGAAGGCGGGGCTGTTCTCGTTGTTGACCACCAGGTCGAGGTCTCCGTCGCCGTCGAGGTCGCCGTAGGCGGCGCCGTTGCTGAAAGAGGGGGTTGCCAGGCCGAGGCGGCTGCTTTCGTTGGTGAAGCGCAGGTCGTGGTGGTTGACGAAGGCATAGTTGGCAATGGGGGTAGCAGGCATTTTGTCGAGGAATTCCTTGTAGTCGAAGCCGTTGTCCCGGACGTGGGCGGTGGTAGCGGCATTGCTGAAGAAATCCAGGAAGTCCTGGTTGGTCAGGTCTTTGCTGATGCCGTTGCAGACGAAGATATCCTTCCAGCCGTCGTTGTCGAAGTCGAAGGAGAGGGCGCCCCAGCTCCAGTCTGTGGCTTCTATCCCTGCGAGGCAGGCGATCTCGCTGAACGTGCCGTCGCCATTGTTGAGCTGCAGGCAGTTGCTGGTGAACTGGTGATGGAAATCGTTGTTGAGCTTTGCGTTCTGAACGTTGTAGTTGTCGAATTTGGTGGTTGTCTTCAACCGGTAGTCTCCTTCGGGAAGCATGTCCGTGGTGAAGACGTCGAGGTTCCCGTCGTTGTTGACGTCGGTCATGTCGGAGCCCATGGATGAGAGGCTAAGGTGGCCGAAGGCCTCTTCTGTAGATTCTTTGAAAGTTCCGTCGTGCTGGTTGATATAGCAATAGTCCTTTTCGAAGAAGTCGTTGGAGACATAGATATCTGGCCAGCCGTCGTTGTTGAGGTCGCCGACCGTGACGCCGAGGCCGAACCCTATTTCGCTGCCGTAGATGCCGGCTGCGGCGCTGACGTCGGTGAAGTGGCCGCCGTCGTTGCGGTAGAGGCGGTGGCCGCCATTGAGGCTGCGGACGTTGCGGATATAGCGGTCATAGCCGAAGCTTTCGATGGGGCGGAAGCTGTTATTGAGGATGAAGCAGTCGAGGTCGCCGTCGTTATCATAGTCGAAGAAAATGGCCTGGGTACCGATGCCTTTGTCGTCGAGCCCGTACTGGCGGGCTTCTTCCCTGAACGTGCCGTTCTTTTGGTTGATGTATAGTTCGTTCTCGCGCTGGCTGCCGTCGGGTTCGCCGCTGTTGGAGACGTAGATGTCGAGCCAGCCGTCGCCATTGACGTCGGCCATGGATACGCCGGTGTGCCATTTGTGGATGCCGGCCACGCCGGCCTGTTCAGTGATATCTTTGAATTTCCAGCCGCCTTCGTTGAGGTATAGTTTGTTGGATCCCTGGTTGGAGGTGAAGAAGACGTCGGGCCGGCCGTCGTTGTTGATATCGCCGATGCCGACGCCTCCGCCGTTATAGAAATTGCGGAAGTTGAAGATGTTGACGGTCCTGGTGTCTTTGACGTCATTGGAGAAGGTGATGCCGGTCTCAGTGGAGGGTTGGAGGTGAAAAAGGGGGTCTTCGCTTTTTGGCGTGTGGCAGGCGAGGAGGAAAAGGAGGAAGATGGGGGCGAGGAGCTTCATGGCTTGAAGATAAAGAAGCTGGCGGTTGTTGCCAGCTTCTTTTGTATAGGTATCAGAATGCAGGGTAACCCGGATTTTGTTTGAGGTTGGGATTCGCATCGTGTTGCGCCTGCGGGATGGGGAATATCTGCCAGTGGCCGTCGGCGTCTTTGGCTTTGTTGGGGGTACGGGCGTTGCCGAAGGTGCCGAAGCGGATGCAGTCCTGTCGTCTGTGGTTCTCCCAGGCCAGCTCGCGGGCCCTCTCGTCGAGGATGTGGGGCAGGGTGAGGTCGACCATCGTCCAGTTGTGGCTGACGTCGCCGCCGTAGGCGCGGGCGCGGATGGAGTTAACGTAGTCGAGGTCGGTGGAGGTTGCGGTGCCGTTCCTCAGAGACGCTTCGGCGCGCATGAGCAGGATGTCCGCCAGCCGGAAGACGGGGACGTCGTTGTTCATGCTGACCTGTGTGCCGGGGTTGGGGAAGTACTTGATATTGCGAAGGCCGGCAAGGCGGAAGGTATCGGCGGGATTGCTTATTTCGGTGATGTTGCCGTAGAAGGAGAGGTCCTTACCCGTCTGGGCATCTTTAATTTTGAGCGAAGGCTCGGTGCTGGCGACGAGCACGTTGGTATTAGGCGGATAAGTGAATACCGGCGTGAACTGCTGGCCGATGAGGTACTGTCCGCTGCGGGCGTCGAGGAAGGTGCGGTAGGTGTTGGGACCTTTGACGGTATATACCGAGGTCGTGTCGAAGTGGCTGTAGAATTCGGCGTTGGAGCAGAAGCCGTTCCATGCCCCGCTGCTCAGCTGGAAGTTGATATTATTCTGGTAGTGCAGGTTTTGCGTCTGGTAGTTGTTGCCGGCGATATTGATGTGGTCGAAGGGAATGACGAAGATATTCTCGACCGAAGACTCGTTGTTCTGCGAGAAGTTGTCGTAATAGTTGGTCTGGAGGCTGTATTTGCCGGACTGAATGATCGAGTCGCACATGGCGATGGCTTCGGGCCAGTGAGTTGTGCCCGTATAGATGCCGGCGTTGAGGTACAGCTTGGCCAGGATGGAGAAAGCCGTCCATTTCGTAACGCGGCCGTAGGTGTTGGGGCTTACCTCGTCGTTGAGCAGGTCGATGTTGTCCTTCAGGTCTTTTACAATAAAATTATAGACGTCCGTACGGGGGGAGTTGGTGACCGTATTGGGGTTGGTGTTGAAATCGGTGACCAGCGGGATATTGCCGTAGAGGTCCATTGTCCAGTAGTAGTACAGGGCGCGAAGCGTTTTGAGCTCGGCGTTGATCTTGTCGAGGCCGTCGGGTTTGGGATCGAGCGTGTTGACGATGCCGAGGATGAAGTTGATCTTGCCGATGCCGGCGTAGAGGTCCGTCCAGGTATCGCGTACCTGCTGCGTCTGGCTGGTCCAGGTGTGTGTCCACAACTGAATGTGCTGGCCGTCGGCGAGCCAGTCGCTGCCGCGGGCGGGGACCACCTGTTCGTCGGAGCTGGTCTCCTGGAGGTTCTGGAAGTTGCCGTCGGGGATGTTGGCGAGCTGTGCGTAGGCGGGGACGATGCCTGCGGCTATCTGGTCGGGCGTCTGCCAGAAATTCTGGTTGGGGACGACGCTGTACACCTTCTGGTCGAGTTTTGTGCAGGCGCCGAGTGAGCAGGCGGCGAGTATGAGAAGTATCTTATTTTTCATTATTACGAGCATTTGCGGGATTATTTAAATGATACATTTATGCCAATGAGGACCGTTCTGCTTCTGGGATAGAAGGCGTCGCCATAGACGTTGGTGTCGATATAGGCCTGACTGGAGTTGCCGTTCCGGATCTCGGGATCCATGCCTTTGTAGTGGGTGATCACAAAGAGGTTGTTGCCCGTTGCGTAAACGCGCAGGTTGTCCAAGCCTTTTACGTTGTGGAAGGAATACGACAGCGAGATGTTGTCGAGGCGGAGATACGAGGCATTCTCGAGCCACAGGTCAGACGCCGTCTGGGAGCCTTTGATGCCGTTGGTCAGGGCGTCTTTTGTCACGTTGTTGCCGGGCAGGCGGGAGATGTTGCTCGTGATGTTTGCGAAGTTGTTGAACAGCTGCTGGCCGTAGACGCCGCGCAGGAAGAAGTTAAGCCCCCAGCTGCCGTAGTTGAGGTTGCTGTTGATGCCGTAGGTGAACTTTGGACTCGGGTCGGTATAGTATTTCTTTGCCTTCGAGATGTCGGCTACCTTCGAGCCGTCGGCCGCGTAGTAGAGCTGGTTGCTGTTGGTCGACGGGTCTACGTCCTTGGCGAGGCCGGCGGATTTTGGCAGGTAGAAAACATAAGGTGACTGGCCGACCTTGAGATAAGTAATGGCGTTGCCGTCGTAGCCGCGTCCTTTGGCATAGCCTACCGGTACCTGGTCGGTTGTGATGGCGTTGCCGTCATACGTGCCTGAGAGATTGGTGATCCTTGTGCGGACGAAGGTGATCTGACCGCCGACTGACCAATTGAGCTTCGGCGCTCGTATGACGTCTGCGTTCAGCTGCAGCTCGATGCCTTTATTGGTGAGCGTGCCGACGTTTGCCAGAATCGTATTGTAGAAGAAGGGCGGAACGGGGACGGTGTAGGTAAAGAGGAGATTCTTTGTCTTGTCGCTGAAGGCGTTGATATTGCCGTTAAGGCGGTTGTCGAACAAGGCGAAGGATGCCCCGACGTTGGTCCCGTGACGGGATTCCCATTTGAGGTCGGGGTTGGCGTTCTGGTTGGGGGCATAGGACTGCGGGTACTGGTAGTTGGGGTTGGCCGGGTTATAGTAGCGACCTGATCCGCCGAGTGTGAGGAGCGTACTATAAGGGGTGATGGCGTCCTGGTTGCCCACTACGCCATAGCCGGCGTTCAGCTTGAGGTCGTCGATCCAAGAGACGTCTTTCAGGAACGATTCTCCTTTGAGTCTCCAGGCCAGGGATGCAGACGGGAAATTGCCCCAGTGGCTGTTGATGCCGAATTTGGAGGAACCATCTCTCCTGAAGCTGACGGTAGCATAGTATTTGGAGTTATAGTTGTAGGTCACCCGTCCGAGGAGGGAGATGATCTTGTATTGCTGCTTATAGGATGTGATCTGGTTGAGCGAAGGGTTACCGCCGCCGAGGTTGTTGTCCTGGAGGTTTTGCACGAGATAGTCCTGGCCGGCTGCGCTGAAGATCGAGCTGTCGAAATCGTTGTATTCGTATACGGCGGTAGCGGATAGGGCGTGCTTACCGAAGCTATTGAGGTAGTTGAGGTGGATGTCGCCTTTTTTGGAATCGACCTCACCCATGTTCTGCTGTGCACTGCTAAGGTTGCCTACGCCGGGGAGGGTTGGCTGGAAGAAGTCGTAGTGCGTGGTCAGCTGGGAAATAGATCCCTGTACACCACCTTTGAGGTGGGAGAGGATCGTATAGTCTACGCGGCTGAAGTATTGCGTGAGCTTTTCGCGGTTGGTATTCTGTTCGAGCATTTGCTGTGCAACGGGGTTCTGCTGGTCGTAGTCATAGTAGCCAAAATAAGTGCCGTCGGGGTTGTGGACCGGGTAGACGGGAGGGGTGGTGTTGACATAGTCGAAGATGTTGTAGTCGACGTACTGGCGGTTGACCTGGCTGCTGAAGAGTGCGACCTGTATATCGAGCTTGTCGTCGATGGCTTTTTGTTCGGCGTTGAAGCGGAGGCTGTATTGTTCTTTGTTGTTGTTGATGACGATGCCGTCCTGTTTCATGTAGTTGACGGAGGCGCGGTAGTTGAAGCCGCCGCTACCGCCGGAGACGGCCAGGTTGTGGCTGTGCGTGTAGGCGGTGCGGGTAATCGCTGTGAGCCAGTCTGTATTGGCGCCGTGGTCGAGGCCGTCGATGGTGGACTGGGTTATGCCGGGGATCGTTTTGACGGCGGCGCGCCATTGGTCGCCGCTGAGGAGGCCGAAGTCTTTTGCGATATGGTCCATGCCGACGTAGGCGTTGTATTCGACGTGCGGCCTTCCGGCCGTGCCTTTCTTTGTATTGATGATGATGACGCCGTTGGCGCCGCGTGACCCGTAGATGGCGGTTGCTGAAACGTCTTTGAGCACGTCGTATGAGGCGATGTCGGTGGCGGGGATGTTGGAGAGCTGGTTGGGGTCGTCGAGGGGGATGCCGTCGACGACGATCAGTGGTGTCTGTCCGCCGCTGAGCGATGTCTGGCCGCGAAGGCGGATGATGAGGTTGCCGTTGGGGTCGCCGCCGGGCTGGGTAATGACGAGGCCGGATATTTTGCCCTGTATCTGTTGCAGGGGGTTATTGATGACGCCGGGGCTGAAGTCTTTGGACGTGATGCTGGCTACTGCGCCGGTGATGTCTTTTTTCCGGACTGTTCCATAGCCGACGACGACTACGTCGCCGAGCGCTTTGCTGTCGGACGTGAGGATGATGCTGAGGGGGTGGTTGGTGATGGCCACTTCTTTGTCGGCGAAGCCGATGGAGGTGATGAGGAGGGTACGGGACCCAGCGGGTGCGTTGATCCGGAACTGGCCGATGGAATCTGCCGTTACGCTGATGTTGCTGCCTTTGACCGTGACCGTTGCACCGGGGAGCGGATTGCCTTTGTCGTCGATGATCTTACCGGTGACGACTGGGGTCTGGGCGAATATCAGGAAGGGGAGGAGAAGGAAAATGCCAGGCAGGAGGCATTTTGCGAATAAGCGATTTAGTGGCATAGTCAGTCGTTTTGGCTTTTACTAATCAAAGCTTTTATAAAATTATATACTGGTACATACTGGTATACAATATTAAAAAGTTTTTTTTGATACCAAAAAATATTTTTTGGCAAAAACGATTTTGTCGGGTAAACAGGTTTTTAGGGGGAAGCGGTTGGAAGGCGAAGGTTGCGAGGTCTCGGGGGTGGGGCGGGGATAAAAAAAGGCGGCGCTTGCCGCGCCGCCTGGGTTTAGGGATCGAGGAAAAAATTAGTTGAGATTTATTGCCGGGTTATGGGGGGACTGTTTGAAAACTTTTGTCTGATAGATGGACTCGCCTTCGGCGGTCTTTATATTCAGCTGATAGGTGCCGGGGATGAGGAGCTCGAGGTCGTTGAGAGGGATCCTGTTGATGCCGGATTTGAGGCCTGCGCCGAGCATCCGGACGATCTTTCCTTCATTTATATCTGCCAGCAGGATGATGCAGTCAATTTCTTCGTCGCAGGTGATCTCGAGAAGGATGTAATCGTCGAACGGATTCGGGTAAACCGAAATTTCTTTTGCCATAACCATAAACCTGTAATTTATCTGTGGTGATTGGGAAGCACCCTGGTCACGACCTTTACGGGGATCAGTGCGGGCATTTTTTCTTTTACGAGGAAGGAGATTAAATGGTTGATGAGTGTTTGCATACTGTACGGTTTGGAAGTGTAAGGACCAATTTGCTGCCAAAAAATAAATGATTGGTATTGTGAGAATTGTGGGATTGTTGGGTGGGATCCTGGTCCCGGATTGGGAAAAATTGCGGTTTTTTGGGAAAGTCCACGTAATACTACTAAGGGAGATCTCGGAAAATACTAAGGGGAAGTCTTTAGAAACGGCCGACGAGCTTGAGGTTGAGGAGGCGGGGGGTGAGACGGTTGGGGATGGCGTAGGTGGTGTTGGAGAAGTCTTTTATGAGCATGTAGGAGATGGTATTGGCGCGATCGATGAGGTTGAAGACCTCGAGGGTGGCCCAGATATTCTCGAAGTTGCGGAACGGGCTATGGCTGCGGCGGTTGCTTTTTTCGCTGTCGAGAAGGAGGGCGCTGAAGCCTACGTCGATGCGGATATAGGGATCGACGGTAAGGGCGTTGCGATAGCGCAGGTTTCCGGGAATATTGAAGGGCAGGTTGCTGCCGTAGAGGAGGTTCAGGTAGGCCTTCAGGTTCTTATTGGTGGCCAGGTAGTCCTGGAGGAAAACGCCGAGGGTGAACAGCCGGTCGGTGGGGCGACGGACCCAGCCGGCCTCTGTCCTGACACTATCGATCGGGTGGCCATGAGCGTCGAGGGTATAGTTGTAGTAGGAAGTGTCGATCTTTTCCATCGACCTCATAAAGCCGAGACTTACCCAGCTCTCTGCGTCTTTTACCAGCTCGCCGAAGAGCCGGAATTCCACGCCTGTCGCATAGGCTTTGGCGTCATTCAGCCCGAAATACTGGATGTGTACGTTGTTGATGTCGTAGGGGTCGACCCTTGTCATTTGTTTGTAGTAGGCTTCCGTAGTGAACCGGAAGGGGCGGTCGCCGAGCTTGAAATTCCGGTCTACGCCGGCTACTATCTGCCAGCTGCGCTGTGCCTTGAGGGCGGTGTTGAGCGTTCCGTCGGGGCGGAGCATCTCCCGGAAGAAGGGGGGCTGGTCATAGATGCCTAACGAGGCCTTATAGACGATATCTTTCTTTTCATTGCGGGGTCGCCAGGATGCGCCGACGCGGGGTGAGATCAGGAGCTCCTTATTGAGCGTATTGTAGTTGTAGCGTACGCCGCCCTGAAGTGTAAAGTCCCCATTCTTTTGCAGCAGGAGGTTGTCCTGGATAAAGCCGATCAGACGGGTGATGCCGGGGTTGTCCGTCGAGTGTAATACGCCTGTGATGCTCGGCACGCCGGGGTTATTGGGAAGGGAATAGCCGGCGGAGTCCTGGTATTGCCATTCGTTGAGGTGTGAGTGGACGATCTGTCGTTCGGCGCTGACTCCCCATTGGAGGTAGTGCTGGTTGAGGGTGAGATAGCCTTTATGTGTGGCGTTATAGACCTGGATATTGAGCTTGTCGCGGGCGAAATTCTGGTAGGCGCCGGCGCCGAGGGGGTTGGTGATCTGGCCGAAGGTGGCGCTGGACTTGTCGAAATCGCGGTCACCGAAGAGGTATGCGCCGGTGATGTCGTAGTCCTGCTGTTCTTTGTCTTCGAAGCGGGAGGCCATCCATTTCAGCCGCAGGCGTTGGTTGATCTGCTGGGTCAGGGAGAGGCCTGCCATATTGGTCTGGTACTGGTCTTTCTCCTGGCCGTCGAAGAAGATATCCAGGCCGAGGTTGGCGGTATAGTAGGGCGAGAAGATGGAAGAGGTGAGCTGGCTGGATTCGGGGATCAGGTGAAATCTTGTCTGGGAGAAATTGCCCAGAAATTCCAGCTGGTTGTTCTTGTCGAGCTGGCAGGTGAGCAGCGCCTGTATGTCCGAGGAGGAGGGGGCATAGGTCCCTTTGGTCTCCTGGCTGCCGAGCAGGGTATTGTTGGTGCGATTGCGGGCGCCTACCAGCCAGGTGAATCTTTGCGTCGCGCCTTCGAGATGGATGCCTTGTTCGAGCAGGCCGGCGTAGACGGAGCCTGCGAAGCTGGTGGGCTTGCGATATTGAATATCCAGTGCGGAAGACATTTTATCTCCGTAGCGGGCCTGGAAGCCTCCGGTGTAGAAGTTGACGCTGCGGGTGAGCTCGGGGTTGATGAAGCTGAGTCCTTCCTGTTGTGCGTTGTTGACCAGGTAGGGGCGGAAGACTTCGAAGTCGTTCACGTAGACGAGGTTTTCGTCGTAGTTGCCGCCGCGTACGGAGTACTGGGAGGTCAGCTCGTTGTTGGAGCCGACAATTATCTTGAGCAGGCTTTCGATGCCACCGATGGGGGCAGGGATGTTGATCGCGTTTTTGGGATTGATGCGGACAAGGCCGGTTTCCCGGCTTTCGCGCTGATCGGAGACGACTACCTCCTGGAGGGTTTTCTGGCCTTTCTCCAGACGGATGACCGTGCGTTCTTCTTCCTTTTCGTTCAGCAGGAAATTTCTTTGTTCGGGCTTGTAGCCGGTGAAGGAGAAGATGAGGGCGAAGGCGTGTTCGGCGGGTACTTTCAGCCGGAAGGTGCCGGAGTCGGACGTGAGAATGCCGGATTGCCTGCCCAGGATGGTGACTGTCGCGCCGGCGAGTGGTTTTTCGTTCTCGTCGAGGACCTTACCGGACACGAATGCGAGCTTCTTCTGCGCGTGGGCCGGCAAGACTAATAATATAAGTATTATTAAAACGGGGACAGCAATGAGAGCTCTCAAGCAGTTTACAGTTTAACGATCAATCACAGTTTTTAAGTGTATGGATGGTCGCTTTTGGGTCGCTGGAATGGAAGACGGTGGTGCCGGCCACCAGGACGTCTGCTCCCGCCTTGCACAGGCTGGTTGAATTTTCGACGGTGACGCCGCCGTCGATCTCGATCAGGGTATTGAGGCCGCGGTCGTGGATCATGCGCCGGAGGTTGCGTATCTTCTGAAAGGTATGGGGGATGAACTGCTGGCCGCCAAAGCCGGGGTTGACGCTCATGATAAGCACCAGGTCGATATCCTGCAGGAGGTCCGAGAGGAAGTCGACGGGGGTCGCCGGGTTAAGGGCTACGCCGGCCTGCATGCCCAGGGATCTTATCTGCTGGACATTGCGGTGGAGGTGGCGGCAGGCTTCGTAGTGGACGGTGAGGCGGTCTGCGCCGGCCTTTTTGAAATCTTCGGCATACCGTTCGGGCTCCTCGATCATCAGGTGGACATCAAAGACCTTGTTAGTGGCTTTTCGGAGCTGTGCGATAACGGGGAGGCCAAAGCTGATATTGGGGACGAAGCGTCCGTCCATGACGTCCAGGTGGAACCAGTCTGCCTTGCTTTCGTTGAGCATTTTGCATTCGTCTTCCAGCCGGAGGAAGTTGGAGGCCAGTAGGGAGGGTGCTACAATGGGCATGCGTATTTGGCTTTTAGCCTTAAAGATAATGATTACTGCAGTTGTTTGATCCTGTCTGCCGCCTCGGTAAAATCCTTGTCCAGGGCCAGGGCCTGCCGGTAGTAGCGGATCGCCTCGTCCTTTTGACCTTTTACCTCGTAGCAGCGGCCGGCCCAGTAATAGCCATCGGCATAGGTATTGGATACCTGGATGGTCATGCGGAAGGTATTGAGGGCGGTATCATAGGCCTTTTGTTTATAGAGGGCTATGCCTTTTTCGAGGTAGGCGTCGGTGAATTTCCAGTCCCGCCGGATACAGGAGTCGAATTGTACTATGGCTTTTTTGTACTGCGTCATATTGGAGTAGTAGATCCCTTTTATAAAGAAGGGGTCCAGCAGTTCGTGGGTGCTGTCTTTGCTGAGGACCTTGTCGCAGATCGTAAGGGCGGAGGCATTACGATGTTCGGCGTAGAGGTGGGCCAGTTCCAGCGCATAGGTGTTGACGGGCTGGAGCTCATAGGCTTTTCCGAGGGCCCGGATGGCGCCGGCCGTATCTTTTTGTTTTTCCAGCAGGAGGCCTTTTTCATACCAGGCTTCGAAATCAGAGGTGTCCTTTTTCAGGAGTCCGTCGTATACGCCGAGGGCTTCGGATGTCCGTCCCGTCTGCTGGTAGATATCGCCGAGCAGGGCGGGGAAGGAGGGGTTGGAGGGGAAGCGCTGCTCGCAGTCGGTGAGCAGGTGGACGGCCTGGCTGGTCTGCCCCAGGATTGCGAGTGTCGACGCATAGCGGGTGGCGGTATATTCATCCGGCACTATCTCCCATGATCTCTGGTAGTCTTTCACGGCCAGCTCGTGGAGGTTATTCCGGGACAACAGCTCGGCCCTTCTGAAATAGATGGCGGCCTTGTCTTTGACCTTATCCATTGAGAGGCTATCGGTCAGCGGCGCGTAGGGGGGATGTGAGAGTATTGCCGCCTGTTGGTCGTCTTGTCCGGCCTTGTTATTGTGGCAACCGGCTATCCCGCATCCAATGATGCCAAATAGCAGGCAAAGGGTCCGCAATGGTGAATTCATCCGGCAAAGCTAAGAAAAACCGGCCGATGGGTGTGCTTTTTAGATGGTGTGGTCGTAGCTTTGGGCCCTAAAATTTTTTGGCATGTTATACACCGGGTTATTGCATTTACATAGTTTTTTGCGATGGGTAATCATTGTGCTGGCGGTAGTGGCTATTTATAAGAGCTATACCGGCATGCGATCGGGGAGGCTTTTTTCGGCAGGGGATAGAAAGACGGGGCTATTTTTGATGATCTCGGCGCATACGACGCTGCTGATCGGGCTGTATTTGTGGATCGCGGGTCCGTGGGGGCTGGCGAATATCCGGAATCTGGGGTTTGGCGAGGTGATGAAGGATCCTGTTTACCGTTTTTTCGCTATCGAGCATCTTACGGGTATGTTGATCGCGATCGTGCTGATCACGATCGGGAGGGGTGCGGCGAAGAAGGATGTACCGGATGCGGCGAAGTTCAAGCGGTCGTTCTGGCTTTTCCTGGTGGCGTTGGTCATTATATTGGTGACTGTGCCCTGGCCGTGGCGTGTGGTTGGGGCCGGGAGGCATTGGATGTAGTTTAGGGAAGGATACTATATAAAAAGGCCGCCACGGATGTTAGTCCGTGGCGGCTAATTTTTTGTCAGGGTTAAACGATCGATTTTCAGGCTCGTCGTGGGGTCATGGATTAGGGGATGAAACCCTGGCACTTCTAAGTTTTTCAGGTTTGGATCTCGGGTGTTGTCGGGTTCGGAATGAAGTATTGCACTACAGTCAATCAGATACCAGTCAACAGGTTTTCATTCAGATGTTAGGATCTACGTGGGTTTTCGAGGAATTTGGACTACGGTTTTTCGAGTTTCTCGGATTTGCGCTACAGTTGTGTTAGTTTTCCAGGCTGTTGGATCAATTGCGTTTCTAAGGATTTGGGTTTGGGTTTTTCGGGGTTCTGGATCTTGGCTTTCCTGAGGATGTTGGATCTAAACTGTTTTTGGATTAATTGGATGTTGGTGGTTTTTCAGGGATTGGGTTTGTTTCGTTTGCTGGTACAAAGATGTAAAGGAAATGTTAGGATAGGAAAAATATTCGACCGGGGTATGGTTTTGCCCGACGAAAATACCCGAGCCCCCGGCGAAGGGTACGACATAGGAGAAGCAAGGGACGACGCTCCGACGAAGGTCTATTGCCCGACGAATGGACTTGGGGCTGCCGGGCCGATCGATGGTGGAACGTGGAAATACTAGAGAATATTGAGGCGGGCGGCTACTTCGTCTTTGTGGCCCTTGCCGATAGGTATTTGATTCCCAAGTAAATAAATGGTATTGCCCCGGATATCGTCGATCTTATTGATGTTGACGATATAGGACCGGTGGACTTTGAGGAAGATGGGGCCGATGAGCTTTTCTTCCATATTCTTGAGCGTGCTGTAGGTGATATAGCTTTTGGCGGGTGTGACGAATTTGACGTAGTCGCGCATGCTTTCGAGGAAAAGGATGTCGTCCTTTTTCAGTTTGACGAGCTTGTCTTCGGATTTGATGAAGAGGAAGTCTGTCTCGGCAGCGATGGTGGCCGGCTGTTGTGGGACAAGCGCGGGAGTGGGCTCTGAGGCCTGGGTTTGTTGCTGCAGCTTTTCAATGGCTTCAAGAAAGCGTTTATAGGTAAAGGGTTTTTTAAGATAATCGTTGACGTGGTATTGGAAGGCGTCGAAGGCGTATTCGGTCTTGGATGTGGTGAGGATGATCTTGGGGGAGTAGGTGAGGCTGTCCAGCAGGTCGAAGCCTGTGGCGCCCGGCATTTCTACGTCGAGGAAGAGCAGGTCCACCCTTTCCCGGTCGAGGAATTCAAGGGCATCCGCTACATTGAGGAAATGTCCTTTTACTTCGACTAGGTCACTCTTCTCACAGAACTTGCGTAAAAAATCCGCAGCGATCTGGATATCTTCTACTATGATACAGGTGGTCTTCATCCAAAAACAGTGAGTGAAACGGCCGGTTCACAAGTCCGGTGCCACAACCAGACCTTCGCTGCGCCCGGTCAGGTTGTAGCCAATTAGCAAACGATTTAGCAAACGACGTCGGGGCTGCCCCTGATGTGAGCGGCCCCCTACTATCTCCCTTCGTTGAAAAGCCTAAGTCTATCGTACTCTTTTTCTATTATATGCTGAGCTCGTTCTTTACGTTGTATCAGGAGAATGTATTCAACCCGCAACTCTTCCGCAGTATTAACGGAACATTTGTTCTCGAATTGTTGGCAGAGTTCCTGAAGATCGGTAAATCCAACATAGCCGAAGAGGGTTTTGCAGGTGTGAACTGCCGTTCCCAAAGCGGGAAGATCTTTACTATTGTAGGCGGTCTCGACGCGCTGCCAGTATATCGGCAGGTCTTTAAGGAAATCTTCAAAAACGGTTTCTGCGTATATGGTATCGCCTTCGAATAGTTCGGCTAAGAATGTGGAATTCAAGCTTTCATCAAAAACAAAGGTTGCACGGATTTTTTGCATGTTAACTGCAATTTTTTCTCCCGATGTACGTTAAGTGAATATATGTATAATAAACATGTAACCCTTAGCCGCTAAACGGGAACTATATCCAGACGGGAAAAGTTCCTAATTATTGTCCAAAATCCAAATTTATGAAAAAAATTAGACCCTTACTCCTTCTGCTGATCATCGTAGGAACCATCGCTGCCACATCTACTCCTGGTTATTCTCAATCGCAGTGCAACCTTTTACAGGTCAACAATGCAGCCGCTGACGCGCATGCTTACAATGCGGGTTACTGGTTTGGCGTGATGGAGCTGCCTTTTCTATTCATCTCTGTCTTCTTTGCTTTTCTTACTGCCTACTCTCTGAGGGGTGGCAAATTTGGAAAGGGTATGAAATTCATGGCCTGGGGCTTCCTGGTAATGGCTGTAGGTCATCTGCACATGCAGGTAGAGCACTATTATGGTTTCAACCTTTTCAAAACCTTGCTGGGTTCGCTGAGTGGAAGCATTGCCTGGTTTGCTGCGCTGATCCTCACCTGGGGATTGTCGGGACTTGGCTTTTATTCCATCTATAAAGCAAGCAAAGGGGCTTAGGATCTTTCATGCTGAAAAAATTATTGTGGAACAGGGACAGGGCGCGTCCTGTGAGGGGGCGTAGCGACCAGTCTGCTTTGTACCGCTCGTTGTTCGACTTTCTTATCGCCTGTATATCGGTGCCCGGCAATGCTGAGCAGCTGATACAGCTGGGTCATAAGGCCGCCGGCAAAGACGCAGAAGAGGTCTTCCATACCTATCTATTATTCGAAAAATACCTCACGTCGTTCGAGCTGATCGAACAGCATACGAGAAAGTCGCTGCGCGAAAGGGTCCGCCAGCGATTTCCTGCGTTATTGCACGACGGGTCTATTTTTAATATCCTTTTTGTTTCCGAGAGCGAGCAGAAGAATACGCTGGCGATCCAGTTCCTTCAGTCTTTTCTTACGGCGGTGCATGAGAAATTAGGGAAGGCGGGGGACGGGTATACCGACAAGAAGCTAAAGGAGCTGTCTGTTCTGGAGGTCGATATACAGGAGCCGGAAATTTTCAGGAAGCTGCAGTTCCTGAGTTTTGAGGCATTTAAGTTCATTAGCAGCAACTATGGGGAGGCGATGGCGGGGAAGATATTCGAGAAGAATTATGAAGCCTACTCCTCCAAGTACAAAGAGCTGGAAGTGTTTCCGTATATGGTCTCTCTCATTCCGAAAGAGATCGTGGATCGGGAGCATTTGGGCATTTTTACGCAGTCGCAGATAGAACAGATCTTTCTGGATAAATTAGCGGAGTCGGAGCAGCTGAACATTGCGCTTGACCAGAAGATAAGGGAGAACGAGCGGACACAACGATTGTTACGGAAGAACGAGATCATGCTTAGCGGGGTGATCTCTTCGGCGCTGGATGCGATCGTCATTATCGGGGATGCGGGGCATATCATGCACTGGAACCAGGCGGCGAGCGAGATCTTCGGGTATACTGAGAGTGAGGTGAGAGGAAGGACGCTGATGGAGACGATAATTCCTTTTTCATACCAATATTCTACGTGGAATGGTTTCAAGGGCTTTTTGGGGGAGACGAATGATTCGCTCGTCAACCAGCGGATCGAGATGACGGCTATCCGGAAGAACAGGGATGTATTTCCCATCGAGCTAACGATAACCGGGATACGGGACGAGAACGAATTCTATTACAGCGCTTTTATCCGGGATATATCGAGCCGTCGTCAGCGGGAGGAAGAGTTGATGCAGATGAAAGAAAAGGCAGAGCAGGCGGCCAAGGCCAAGTCGCAGTTCCTCAGCGTTATGAGCCATGAGCTGCGTACGCCTTTGAATGCGGTCATCGGGATCACGCACCTGTTGTTGCAGAGTGATCCCCGGGAAGATCAACAGGAAGACCTGCGGACGCTGCAATTCTCGGGTGAGAGTCTGCTGAATATCATCAATGATATCCTGGACTTTACCAAGCTGGATTCGGGCAAGATCGAGCTTTCGGCGATCGACTTCAACCTGCGCGATCTGACGCAGAGTCTGTACCAGTCATTCAGCTTTAAGGCGAAGGAGAAGAATATCGTATTCGACGTCGAGTACGACGAGCGGATGCCCTTCTATGTGAAAGGGGATAGTTTCCGGCTTTCACAGGTGCTGAACAATCTTATCAGCAATGCGATCAAGTTCACGCAGGTGGGGTCGGTCAAGCTGCGGGTGGAGATGACGGAGAGCAATGAGAGTTCGTTCGTGACGCATTTTGCGGTCATCGACACGGGCATCGGTATTGCGAAGGACAAGCAGGAGAAGATATTCGAGCAGTTCACGCAGGCGGATAGTGATACGACACGACTGTATGGGGGCACGGGTCTGGGGCTTTCCATCTCTGGCCGGTTGGTCGAGCTGATGGGGGGCCGGCTGCTGGTCGAGAGCGTTCCCGGGGAGGGGTCTACTTTCTATTTCCGGATCGTGCTGCAGCGAGGGGAGATGCCTTCTTCGGCTGTGCCTGCTCCGAAGGTGGTGACGAAGAGCAATGACCAGTTCAGGAACAAGCAGATATTGCTGGCGGAGGACAATGCGTTTAATGCGAATATCGCCCGCCGATTTATCACAGGGTGGGGTGGTCAGCTGGATATCGTCGTGGATGGCCGGCAGGCGCTGGAGTTCGTGTCGCGCAAGAAGTACGATCTGATCCTGATGGACGTACAGATGCCGGTGCTGGACGGGTTTGCCTGTACGAGGAAGATACGCAAACATTTTAAGGATGTTCCGATCATTGCTATTACGGCTTCGCCTAAAAATGAGATCATCAACCAGATCATCGAGTGTGGGATGGATGATTTTGTCAGTAAGCCTTTTAAGCCTAATGAACTGCGCAGCAAGCTGCTGGAGTGGTTGTAGGTGGACAGTATTTGTATCGGAAGCGGACAGCTCAGAGGTTGGCCGTGTTTGCAACTAATTGATTAGTAGTTTGTAATTGAACCGGCACTTTAATGGTAGGGTTTGTCCCATATATCCTACGTATGGCTCCTTACTATTTCAAGACTGCGTTGCGCAGCTGGTGGAAGAACAAGACGTTTAGCTTTATCAATTTGATCGGTCTGGCGGCGGGTACGCTCTGCTGTTTGTATATCCTGCTGTATGTGGCGGATCAGTACAGCTATGACCGGCACCAGCGCCGTGCGGCCGACCTGTATCGGGTCGACAGCTATATCGACCTGGAGGGGAATGTCTATAAGCAGGCAACGGCCTCGCCGCCCATTGCGCCTGCGATGAAGAAGGATTTCCCGGAAGTGGAGCAGTATACCCGGGTAATGGACCCTTCGGGGGTTGGCGTGGTGACGCATCTGCTGCGGTGGCGGGACAAGTCGTTCTATGAGGAAGGACTTGATTTCGTCGATTCGACATTCTTTGACGTATTCAGCTATCGATGGGTCAGGGGGACTTCAGCGCATGCACTCGATGAACCCTACAGTGCTGTACTGACACAGCGGGTTGCTGGGAAGCTATTTGGCAGCGCCGAGCCGGTGGGGCAGGTGATCTCCGTCGACAATTCCTTTGGGAAGCATGATTTTAAAATTACCGGCGTAATAGCAGATGATCGGGGTCAGTCGCATCTGCGTGCGAATGTCTTCGTCTCCATGAACAGCAATGGGATCGGCGCTTATGTCTATGGGGCGGGTGCCTGGGCGGGGGAGAATATTGCTTATTCCTACGTGCGGCTGAGGCCGGGCGCCGATGCCGGCGTCTTACAACGGAAGCTGCCGGCTTTCCTGGAAAAACATGGAGGGGATCAGCTGAAGGCGACGGGCATTCACAAGGTGCTGACCCTTCAGCCGGTGAGGTCCATACATACATCGCCGGGTCTGGGGCATGAGCCGAGCCCTACGGTCAGTCCGTCTTTTCTGCGCGTGCTGGTGTCCATAGCGCTGCTGATACAGCTGATCGCCTGCATCAATTTTATG
>Ga0105239_10001135_pt1 | contig 36722 bp, 31 predicted proteins | sample KBSC44metaG_FD_92761 | JGI IMG/M metagenome (GOLD analysis project Ga0105239, IMG submission 92761) | Corn rhizosphere microbial communities from Kellogg Biological Station, Michigan, USA - KBS C4-4 metaG | ecosystem: Host-associated > Plants > Roots > Rhizosphere > Soil | place: Michigan, USA... | reverse complement strand
CTTGAAAGTCTCGCCACCGTCAGCGAAAACCCTCTCATCAGCCTGCCAGGCGTGGCAGCCTGATCCAGCCCGATCCTCTACCGAGGATAGGCGCTGTTACACCATGCCCCGGGGCACGATCCACCATGGCTGCTATTTTCTCATTTCTTGCCGACGACCGGCATTGCTAACAGCCATTGCGCAGCATGGGGCGACAGCATCACACGTAATCATTTGGAACTGGAAAGCTGAACCTCGAGCGCCTCGACCTGCCGGCGGATCGATTGCAGAGCTTCCAACGGCGTTGACGCCTGGCTTTTCGATGTCGAGTGGCCTCTCCCCGTCACCGTGCCAATCGCGAGATCGGTGATGGCATTCACGGTCGTCTCGATGTCCGCGTCGCTCGCGGGAGTGAACCACCAGGCCACCCATGTGCACATGCCGATCAGCGAGAACGCCGTTATATTCGGATCGATCGGCCTGAACTGCCCCGCCGCCACGCCCTCCGTCACGACCGCGATGAACGCGTCGCGCACGGCCCGCTTCGCGGCGCGGTGCTTCTTGAGAATTTCCTCCGGCAGCTCGTTCTCGCACCGGTCAAGCAACCGGAAGCGCTGGGGATGTTCGGCCACGTTGCGTACCGTGGGAATGACGATGCGCCGCAGCTTCTCAATCGCCGTCAGGTCGGGGTTCGCGATCACCGCTGCTAGTTCGTGGGCCCGCGATTCGGCGAATTCCTCGACGAGTTTCGCCAGGATGTCCTCTTTGCTACGGACATAATGGTAAAGCGCCGGACGGCTGAGGCCCATGGCGTCGGCGATGTCCTGCAGCGACGTGCTGCCATACCCCTTCGTCGAGAAGAGTTGCGTCGCCACGTTGTAGATCTCGGCATCGACGAGTTGTCGCCGGCGGCCGGCAGGCTCCCCGCGCGGTTTCACAGCCGCTACCCGAGCGGTGCTCTTTTCGGCCGTCGCCGTTCCGCTCCGCGTCTTTCTTCCGGTCACCGCCATACCCTGCTCCCTGCTCCTCGCCCGTTGAACCAGCGGTTTGCCGACGCGGTCAATAAAAAACTCGACAGGCGTGTCGACTCACTTGACTGTCAACGTATGCGTTGTATTTTCGACAAAACCGTAAAACATTTGGAGAGTGAAGCGATGAGCGGCCGGACCTACCGGGTGGGGCAGATCGTACCGAGCTCCAACACGACCATGGAAACCGAGATTCCGGCGATCCTGCGCGCGCGGGAGACGGTGCGGCAATCGGAGCGATTCACCTTTCACTCGAGCCGCATGCGCATGAAGAAGGTGACGCGCGAAGAACTGGCGGCGATGGACGGCGATTCCGATCGCTGCGCGCTCGAGCTTTCCGACGCCGGCGTCGACGTGCTGGGCTACGCCTGCCTCGTCGCGACCATGAGCATGGGCCATGGTTATCACCGCCGCTCTCAGGAGCGGCTCCACGGCAGGACAGTCGACAATGGCCACCCCGCGCCCGTGGTCACCAGCGCCGGCGCGCTGATCGACGGGCTCGGCGCGCTCGGCGCCCGGAAAGTGGCGATGATCACGCCTTATATGAAGCCGCTTACGCAGCTGGTGGCCGATTATATCGAGGCGGAGGACTTCACCGTGCTCGACCGGGTTTCGCTAGAGGTCGAGGATAATCTGGCGGTCGGTCGCCTCGATCCGCTGGCGCTGATCGACATCGCCAAGGGTATCGATACCGCTGAAGTTGACGTGCTGGTACTCTCGGCATGCGTCCAGATGCCGTCCCTTCCCGCGATCCGGATCGTCGAGGATGTGATCGGCAAGCCGGTCGTCTCCTCGGCGATCTGCACCGCCTTCCGGATGCTGGAAGAGATGGGCCTAGAGGCCATCGCTCCGGATGCAGGTGCGCTGCTCAGCGGTGCCTACAGCCGCGCGTCGCAGCTTCGCGCAGCGTCCTGAGCGAAGACATGGCACGCACCTCCACCGCAGGTCTGCGCGGAGCCTTCTGGGACCCGTCCCGACTTCCGGCCAACGCGCGACTCTCCGTCCATCCGCTTCGGACGCAGGACGGGCAGACTGTCAGCGGCTTTTTGCTTGCCACCGGGGGAGAGCGCACGGTCTGCGTCATCGCGCATCCCCGCGAGCATCTGGTGCCGCATTATCTTGCGGCGGAGCTGGTTGCGGGTGGTGTTGCCGTCTTCCTCCAGGCACCGCGCCTGACTGGAAACGATATCCGTCTGGAGCACGAAATCGCTCTCTACGACCTTGCGGCAGCGATGGGTTTTCTGCGCGCGCAAGGCTACGAAAAGATCGTGGCGCTGGGTAATTCGGGGGGCGGTCCGCTCTGGGCGTTCTACAACCAACAGGCTCTGCTTTCGCCCAAGCGGCGGATCACGAAAACTCCGAGCGGTCGACCGACCAAGCTTCAGGATGCCGATCTGCCGGAACCCGACGGCATCGTCTTCGTGTCGGCGCATCTGGGGCAGGGCGCCCTGCTGATGAACGGCCTCGATCCGTCGATCATCGACGAGGGGGACGCTTTCTCCGTCGACCCTGCTCTCGATCCGTTCGACGCTGCCAACGGCTACGCCGAAGGTGGGCAGGCCCATTACGCGCCCGATTTCGTTGCCCGTTATCGCGCCGCGCAGCGCCGGCGCGTCGAGGCGATCGACGCCTTCGCCCTCGAGCAGGTCCACCGGCGGGCCGAGGCGCGCCAGCGCCTGAAGGCTGGAACTGCCCGGCGCGACGATCACGCGCGCGTAGCCCACACACCGGTTTTCCCGGTGTGGCGAACGGATGCCGATCTACGCTGTTGGGATCTGTCGATCGATCCGTCGGATCGCCACGCCGGCTCGCTCTGGGGCGCCAATCCGTTCGCGTCCAATTACGGCAGCATCGGCTTTGGACGCGTCTGCACGCCGGAAAGCTGGCTTTCGACCTGGTCGGGCGTCCACTCCAACGCGTCGATGGAGAGATGCGCGCCGGCGATCGAGCAACCAACCCTGCTGATCGAGTTCACGGGCGACAATTCCACCTTCCCGAGCGAGGTCGACGCGCTGTTTGGCATGGTGGGCGCCGCGGAAAAGAGCCGCGCGGCCTTCGCCGGTGACCACCATGGCCGCCCGCTCGCCGAAGATGCTCCCAACCCGAAGATCGAGGTCGGCGCGCACCTGCGCGACTGGCTCGGCGAACACTTCCCTCTCGCAAGGGCGGCAGCCTGAGGAGATGACGATGCCTGACACCCCGACAATCCTGGGCGGCGTGCACCATACCGCGAGGCCTACCTGGAAGCTCAAGGAGACCGTGGAATTCTACCACGACATTCTCGGCCTACCGATCGTCCACGCCATTTCGGCGGTCGGTTGGGGCCCCGAGGATCATCCGGACTTCATCCACCTGTTCTTCGGTTCGGGCCGGGAAAGCACCATCGCCTTCTTCTATTATCTCGGCACGCCCAAACCCGAGGAAGCGCTGCCGCTCGGCAACTGGCTCTACAAGTCGGTCCATACCGCCTGGCGGGTCGAAACTCGCGAGGAACTGCTGGCGTGGAAGGCGCGGCTCGAGGAGCGTGGCCTGGACGTGTTGCAGGTCCGCCACGAGATTATCGAGTCGATCTACGTGACCGACCCCAACGGCTACATGGTCGAGTTCACCTGGCAGATCCGCGCGATGAGCGAACATGACGGCCTCGATGCCAAGCTAACGCTCGCGGCAGCGATCGCCATCGAGGAAGAGACGGGCAGACCCGTCGGCGACATCGAGACGGTATGGCGCCGCAAGGCCGATCTCGTCGCGGCCCGTTTGGCGGAGGCGGCGTGACCATGCCGGCCATCTATGTCCTCGACGTGCCCGAATTCCGCGCGCTGGCCGAGGTTGCGCGCACGAAGCCCGCATATCGCGTCACCGAGCCGGGGCTCGGCTATCTGAAGATCGAGAGCGACATCGACATCGTGTTCGATCGCAAGGAACTCGGGTTCAAGCCTGCCATCTGGTACGGCGCCTTTACCGGCGGCGTTCACGGCAGGATCGCCGAATTCGGGCGCGACACTGTGCGGATCGTCGCCGATGGGGAGGCGTCCGCCGCATGAAGATCGCGATCGTGGGGGGAGGGCCAGGCGGCCTGTTCTTCGCCCGGCTCTACAAGCGGCACCATCCCGATGCCGTCGTTCGTATCTTCGAGCAGAATCCGTCCGATGCCACCTTCGGCTTCGGCGTGACGCTGGGCGGCAGCTCGCTCGGCCGCATCGCCGATGCGGACGGCGAGGTGGCGCAGCGCTTCTCCGAAGCGATGGTATTCGATACCGAGCAGAAGATTCATCTCAACGGCGAGGAGACCGTCGTCGAATATGCAAAGCCCGGCGGCAGCATCGCGCGGCTCCGGCTGCTCGCAATCCTGCGTGACAGCTGCCGCGAACTGGGCGTCGACATCGCCTTCGATACGCGCATCGCGAGCAGCGCCGAGCTTACCGGCTACGATCTGATCGTGGCGGCCGATGGCATCAACTCCACGCTGCGGCAGGAGCATGCCGAAGGGTTCGGCACGCGGACGCGGGTGCTGACCAATCATTTCGCCTGGTACGGCGTCGGCCATGCGATGACGCCCAATGCGCTCGTCTTCCGCAATGCGCCGGGCGGGCGGTTCGTCGCCCATTATTACGCCTACACGCCCGACATGAGCACCTTCGTCGCCGAATGCGACGACGCGACGTGGCAGACTACGGGTATGAACGACATGGACGACGAACAGCGTCGTCGGATGATCGAGCAGGTTTTCGAGGCTGAGCTGGACGGCGCGTCGTTGATCGAGAACCGGTCGATCTGGCGCCAGTTTCCCGCCGTCACCAATGCCCGCTGGCATCACCGCAACATGGTGCTGATCGGCGACGCCCTGCGCAGTGCGCACTTCTCGATCGGGTCGGGCACGCGACTTGCCATGGAGGATGCGCTGGCGCTCTTCGAGGCCACGACCGACGCAGCTTCGGTGTCCGAGGCGCTCGATCGCTTCGTCACGCTGCGCAAGCCCAATCGCGATCAGTTCGGGGAAGCGGCGGAACGCAGTTTCGAATGGTACGAGCGGATGGAGCGCGCGATGGCGCAGCCGGTGATCGACTTCACCTATGATTTCCTGACCCGCACCGGCCGCGTCGACGATGCCCGGCTGGACAGCTACGCGCCCAGCTTCGCTCGGCGCTACCGCGAGAGCCGGCTGGATTGCGCGTCGTGATCGAGACCATCGACGGCATCGTCTCGCTCGATCCCTTCGTCGCCCAGCGGCGGGTGGGTTTCCAGGATTGCGATCCGGCTGGTGTCGTCTTCGCCGGCAATTTCTACGATTTCGCCTTGTGGGCCTACGATCTGTACCGCCATCGCGCGCTCAATAGCGCGTTCGACCGGGTGACCGCGCCCATGAAGGCCTGCTCCTTCGTCCATCGCTCGCCGCTGTGGCCCGACGACACGGTCCGGTTTGAGGTGACGCCGCTGCGCGTCGGGCGAAGCACCTTCACGCTGGCGCTGGCCGGCACATGCGGGGACCGCTCCGTCTTCGACGTGGAGATGACGCTGGTATGCAAAGAGGAGGGTGCGTGGCGATCGCGCGCCGTGCCGCCGGTGCTGCGGGCGGCCTTGATCCGCGCCGGCGCCGTGGAAGACCATAAGATGCAAAGCGAGGATGTCCGATGACGGGCGTGAAGAATCCGATCCCGGGTGTCATCTACATGCCGGTGGCCGATCTCGACCGGTACATCCGCGAGGGCGTGCTGACCGACGAGACGTTCGTCGCCGCGCTGCGAAAGAGTTTCACGAGGAATGCCGATCGCGTCGCGATATCGGAGCCTGGCATCGAGGTGACCTATCGCGAACTCGACGCGATCAGCGACCGGGGTGCAGCCGCGCTGCACCGTCTCGGCCTGCGCCCCGGCGATCGAGCGCTCTTCCAGGTGCGCAACTGCAAGGAGGTGATCTATGCCTTCATCGCCTGCCTGAAGCTTGGCGTCATCCCGATCTGCACGCTGGCGGCGCACCGCCAGGCGGAGATCCGCTATCTCGGCAACCACGGCACCGCCAAGGTGCACTTCATCCACAGCGACGATCCGAAGTTCGATCTGGCGGATTTCGCCAACGTGCTGCGCGGCGAGATACCGAGCCTTGAGCATGTGATCACCGTGCGCGGGGCCGCCGACAGGTCCGGCATCCTCTCCTTCGCCGATCTGATCGCGGCCGAAGACCTCGTCGCCGCCCGCGCGCTCGTCGACGGGATCGAGCATGATCCCTTCCAGGTCGTGCTGTTCCAGCTGTCGGGCGGCACCAGCGGCATCCCGAAGATCATCCCGCGCTTCGGCAACGAATATCGCTACACCGTGCAGACCGTCATCGACTGGCTGGGCTTCGACGAAAGCATCGTCGCCTTCACCCCCAACCCGCTGATGCACAATGCGCCGATGGCCTGTTACTGGGCGCCGGCACTGATGCTCGGCGGCGAGGTCGCGATCGCGACGGGGCCGACGCTCAAGGACATCGAGGGCGTGCTGGCTGAACGCCGGCCGACGTGGATCGCGATCGCCAAGGTCCAGCTGGTGCGGCTGAAGGAAATCGGCGCGTTCGACCGGCTGAACTTCGACAACGTCTTCGGCTTCATCATCCTCGACAGCGCCGAGATCATGCGCAAGATGATCGGCGCGCCCTGCGTACCGATCTTCGGCATGACCGAGGGCTTGCTCGCCTTCGCGCGGCCGAGCGATCCGGAGGAGGCCAGGCTTCACAGCCTCGGCCGCCCGACCTCGTCTTACGACGAACTCCGCATCGTCGAGCCGAATACCGAGATCGACGTCGCGGAAGGTCAGACCGGCGAACTGCTGGTCCGCGGGCCGTGCACGATCCGGGGTTATTTCGATGCGGCGGATCGCAACGTTGAGGCCTTCACCGGCGACGGTTTCTACCGTTCGGGCGACCTCATGCGCTTCCTCACGGTCGGGGGCGAACGCTATCTCGTCTTCGAAGGCCGGGTGAAGGACGTGGTCGATCGCGGCGGCGAGAAGATCAATTGCTCAGAGATCGAGAATGCGCTGATCCTCCACCCTGCGGTGGGTGCGATCGCCTGCGTCGCGATGCCGGACCCGCTCTATGGCGAGCGGATGTGCGCCTTCATCGTGCCGCGCGAGGGCTCGGCGCCGCCCAGCCTCGGCGAGGTGGGCCAATATCTGGAGGGGCAGGGCCTCGCCAAGTTCAAATGGCCGGAGCGGATCGAGATCGTCGAGGATCTGCCGATGACGAGCTCCAACAAGGTCTCGAAGCCGATCATGCGCGAGATCATCGCAAAGAAGCTCCGCGACGAGGCTGCCGCCACCGAGAAGGGAGCCATTCCGGCATGACCATCGATTTCCACGGGCGCACCGTCATCGTCACGGGTGCCGGTTCCGGGCTGGGGCGTTCCCACGCGCTCGGCTTCGCGCGGCTCGGCGCCAATGTCGTCGTCAACGATATCGGGCCGGAGGGCGGCAGCGCGGCGGGCCGGTCGGTCGTCGCGGAGATCGAAGCGCTGGGCGCCGAGGCCTTCGCCGACGGTGCCGACGTTTCCGATTTCGCGCAGATCTCGGTGATGGTCGGGCGGGCGGAGGCGCGCTGGGGCGGCGTCGACATCCTCGTCAATAACGCCGGCATCCTGATCGACCGGTCGTTTGGCAAGATGACCATGGACGAGTTCCGCCGCGTGATCGACGTCCACCTGATAGGCTCGGCCAACTGCGCCAAGGCCGTGTGGGCCGGAATGCGGACGCGTGGCTATGGCCGGATCATCTTCACCACCTCGGCGTCCGGCATCTACGGCAATTTCGGCCAGGCCAATTATGGGGCGGCGAAGGCCGGCCTGGTCGGGCTGATGAACGTCCTCCATATCGAGGGCGCGAAATACGGCATCCGTGTCAACGCGCTGGCCCCAAGCGCTGCGACGCTGATGACGCAGGGGCTGTTCTCCGATGAATCGATCGAGTTGCTGCAGCCCGAGGCGGTGACGCCCGGCGTGCTGTTTCTGGCGAGCGAGAAGTCGCCTTCGGGTGATCCTGTGCGCGGGAGGCGGCGTCTTCGCGCGCGCGACGATTACCGAAACGGAAGGGGTTTTCCTCCCGCCAGAGGCGCTCACCCCGGATGCCGTCGCCGCGCATTTTAACACGATTGTCGATCCTGCCGGGCAACGCGACGTACGTGACGCCTACGACCAGAGCGTCGCCTACAGCGATCGGGTCAACCGGTTCCGGATGGATGAAGCCGCGTAGGTTTTTCGTTGACGCAGATCAACGTAATCGTCAATTTATCGACAGAAAAGTCGATAACAGACTCGGGCTTGGAGAGAGTTGAAATGGGCCATGTGATCGGCATCGATGTCGGAGGCACATTCACCGACGCGGTCGTGATCGGCGGCGACGGCGGCATGGTGTCCGCCAAGACGCCCTCGACGCCGCCCGATTATGGTGTTGGCGTCCTCGCGGCGGTCGAGATCCTGGCGAAGGAACTGGGGCTCGCCACCGAAGCGCTGCTCGCCGACACGGATTACATTTCGCACGGCACCACGTCGTCGCTGAATGCGCTTGTGATGCGCAAGGTGCCCGACGTTGGCTTCATCACGACGATGGGTCACCGAGATTCGATTTACATCATGAACGTCGAGGGCCGCTATCTTGGCCGACCCCAGCACGAAGTGCAGGACATCATGCGCCAGTCCAAGCCGCGCGGCATCGTGCCGCGACGGCTGGCGCGCGAGGTGGTCGAGCGGGTGGATCGTGCGGGCGCGGTGGTCGTAACGCTGGACGAGGATCAGGCGCGGCAGGTCGTGCGCGACATTCTGGCGCAGGGCGTTCGCGCCATTGCCGTCTCGCTGCTCTGGGCATTCCGCAACCCGGTCCACGAGCAGCGCCTCCGGGAGATCATCCGCGAGGAAGACCCGGACGTCTACGTCGCGCTGTCGTCGGAGGTGTCTCCGCGCATCCGCGAGTTCGCGCGCCATTCGACGACGATCATGAGCACCCAGATCGGGCCTGGCCTCGCGCTCTATCTCTCCGAGCTGGAGGGCAAGCTGCGCGAGAAGGGACTCAAGGGCTCGCTGCTCGTCATGCAGAGCTCGGGCGGCGCGATCGCGGCGAGCGAGGCAGCGGCTTCGGCCATCACCACGATCGGCGGCGTGCTGACGGGCGGCGTGGTCGGCTGCGTGCAGCTGGCCGAACAGCTCGGCCATCGCAACGTGATCGCGACCGACGTGGGCGGCACGACCTTCCTCGCCGGCCTGATCGTCGACGGCGAGCCGGTCCGCGCATCCGAGACGATCGTGAACCAGCATCCGGTCAACGTGCCCTCCCTCCGCGTCGAGGCGATCGGCTCGGGCGGCGGCGCCATCGCGTGGCTCGATACCGGCGGCAACCTGCATGTCGGTCCGGCCTCGGCGCAGGCGGTGCCTGGGCCGGCCTGTTATGGTGCAGGCGGTACGGAGCCGACCAACACCGACGCCAACCTCGTCCTCGGCATCCTCCCCGAAACGGGGCTGCTCGGCGGCCTGCGCCCGATCCGCAAGGATCTGGCGGCCGAGGCGATCCGCACCCGCATCGCCGAGCCTCTGGGCCTCACCGTCGAGGAAGCCGCCGCCGCGATCCACGCGGTGCAAAACGCCCAGACCGGTGACCTGCTGCGCAAGATCGTGGTCGAGAGCGGCTACGATCCGCGCGATTTCACCATCTACGCCTTTGGCGGTGCCGGCCCGGCCCACTGCGCAGCCTATGCTGCTGAGGTCGGCGTCGGCGAGGTGGTGGTACCGCTTGGCCCGGTCGCATCGGCCTTCTCAGCCTTCGGTCTCGCCGTATCCGATATCGTGCTGGTGCACGAGCAGAGCGACCCGATGACCGCGCCCTACGATCCGGTGCGGGTGCAGGAGAATTTCGAACGGCTCGAGGTCGAGGTGCTCGACGCGATGAAGCGGCAGGGCATTCCGCTCGATCATGTCGAGCTGCATCGCGAGCTGGACATGCGCTACGGCCTGCAGATGGGCGAGGTCACCACGCCCGTCGCGTCCGGCGCGCTCGACAATGTCGCGCTGGCCGAGAGCGTCGAGGAGTTCGAGCGCCGCTACGCCCGGCTCTACGGCGAGGGCTCCGGCTTCCGGGAAGCGGGCGTCCACGGCATCACCTTCCGTGTCCGCGGCGTCGGCGTCCTCAAGGTCGACCCGAATTTCGAGGAACTCGAGGCGGCGGCCTCGCCCGATCCCGCGTCCGGGCTGCTCGTCGAACGCCCCGTCTGCCTCGACGGTCGCAAGGGCTTCGTGCCGACGCCGGTCTACGACTACCGCAAGCTGCGCGCCGGCCACGTGATCAAAGGCCCTGCCGTTATTCAGGTGCCCACCACCTCGGTCGTCGTGCCGGACGGCATGCGCGGCGAGATTGATCGCTTCGGCAACCTGCGCATCCAGACGCGCAGCAACGTCGTCCAGCTTCCGGCCCAGAGGAGTGTTGCCTGATGATCCCCGGTTCGGAAATCTTCGCCAGCCGCCCGATCGGCCCGGAGGAGCTGCGCCGCTCGCTGCCGCCGAAACTCAGGGTGCACAGCGTCACGCAGGAGCAGGTCGATGCGCTCGATCCGTTGACCTACGAGGTGGTGCGCCACCGCCTCTGGTCGGTCACCGACGAGATGGGCGAGACGCTCAAAAGGATGTCGGGCTCGCCGATCGTCACCGACGCCAACGATTTCGATTTCACCATCAACGACGAGATGGGCCAGCAGGTCCAGGTCGGCCTCTACAACACCATGCTGGTCGGCGCGATCGATCTCGCTTTGACGTGGACGCTCCAGAACCGTGCCGAGAATCCGGGGATCGAGGAGGGGGACATGTTCCTCACCAACGATCCGTGGGTCGGCGGCGGCCTCCACCAGAACGACGTGCTGGTCTATCAGCCGGTCTTCTACGAGGGCGAGCTTTTCGCCTGGACCAGCGCGATCTGTCATCAACCCGATCTCGGCGGCTCGGTGATCGGTTCGCACCCGATCGGCAATGTAGACGTCTTCTCGGAATCGCTCCCCACGCCGCCGGTCAAGATCGTGCGGGGCGGCGAGTTGCAGCGCGACGTGATGGACGTGTGGATCCGCCGCTCGCGCGTGCCGATGATCATCGGGCTCGATCTGCGTGCGAAGGTCGGCGCCAACAATATCGGGCGCAAGCGGCTGCTCGCTGTGATCGAGCAATATGGGCCGGATGTCGTCAAGGCCGTGATGAAGCGGATGATGAACGACGCCGAATACCGTTTGCGCGAGAAATTGCGGCTGGCGCCCGATGGCACGTGGACGGCGACCGGCTATCAGGATCAAGCCTATGAGGGTGATCGCGCCTCGCACCGCGTGCAGCTGGCGATGACCAAGAAGGGCGACCACCTCACCTTCGATTTCACGGGCACCGATCCCCAGGTGGGCGTGATCAACTGCACCTATGGGGGGTGCCGGGGCGGGATCATGCTCGCCTTCCTGCCGATGCTGGCGGGCGACATTCCCTGGTCGGTCGGCGGGCTGATGCGCTGCTTCGATATCGTTGCGCCGGAAGGCACGCTCTGCAACGCGACCTTCCCGGCGGCCGTCAACCGCGCGCCGCTGGGTACGGGCTGGACGATCGGCAACCTCGTCTCGCAGACGCTTTCGCAGATGCTCGACCGCAGTGTGGAGCTGCGCAAGAACGTCCAGGCGAGCTGCTGCGGCACGTACAACTTCGCCTGTATTGCCGGCATCGACGAACGGCACGAGCATCCGACCCCATTCATCAACGTTGTGATGGAGAGCGTGGCGGGCGGTTACGGCGCGCGCACCGCGCAGGATGGCATCAGCACGGGGGGGCTCTTCTGCATTCCGATGGGTCGTGTGCCCGATGCGGAGATCACCGAGCTGCTTTACCCGCTGCTCGTTCTGTGGCGCCGCGAGGAGACAGATACCGGCGGCGCGGGCCGCCAGCGCGGCGGCGCGAGCTCGGCTATCGCGCTGACGCCGCACGGCACGTCGATCCCGGCCTCGGTCGGGCTGGCTTCGTCCGGCAAGGCGACGGCGCAGAGCCCGGGGCTCGCCGGCGGATATCCGGGAAGCCTCGGCTACGACGTGATCGTGCGCGGCGCCGGCGTGACCGACAGCTTCAAGGCGGGGCGGATGCCGTCCAGTCTCGATGGGTTGCCGGGGGCGGCCGAAGTCACCCAGTGCTTCGCCGAGACGATGCTGCAACCGGGCGATCTGCTTTATCTGAACTGCCAGGGCGGCGGCGGTTACGGCGACCCCCTGCTGCGCGAGCCCCAGGCGGTGGCTGATGATGTCGAGGACGGCCTCGTCAGCATCGAGGCGGCGCGCACGCTCTACGGTGTGATGCTCGACGATTTGGGCGACGTCGATGCCGAGGCAACGAAGGTGCAGCGCGAGGCGATCCGGACGGAGCGCCGCAATGGATCGACGGCACCCAGGGGATTGCCCGGCATTCGCCACGAAGGCCATGGGCACCTGCTCGATGACAATCTGATCATCAAGAGCGAGGAGGGCGGCATCGTCACGTGCCGCCACTGTGGCGAGCAGCTCAGCGACGATCGTCAGTATCTCCATCTCGCGAGCCTTTCGGCCGACAGCCGGGCGGCCGGTCCGGGCATGCGTGCTACGCCCGACCAGTTCATCGACGAACCGGTGGCTTTGCAACAATTCTTCTGCCCGTCCTGCCTGACGGCCGTCCACACGGGCATTGCACCGGAGAAGGCATTCACCTCGATCAACGGCTTCGCACTCGCGAGTTGAGCGAATGAAAGGGTGGCTGGTTCTGCACTGCATTTGCCACATTGGAAAAGACGATTTGCGGGAAGTGGTGGTTTCGTGACGCCGCGCTGGCGTTAGAAGCGAAGAATAATTCGATCAGACGGAGAATTCGTCTCCGCTCGATCATAACGATAGCGCGGGGGGTACCGCGCATCATATCCGGGAGGACTGGGATGCCTGTGGCTTCTTTCAGAACGATGGCGGCTGCCTGTTTCATGGCGGCGTCTTCGACGATTGCGATCACCGCCGCGGATGCGCAGGCTGTCGCTGCGGTTGCGTCGGAAGCGCCGGCCGCGCCGGCCACCGAAGGTGGTCTTCAGGAAATCGTGGTTACCGCCGAGAAGCGGGCGACCAACCTCCAGAAGACGCCGATCTCAATCACCGCGCTCAGCGGCGATACGCTGCAGAAGGCGCAGATCCGCAACCTCACCGAGGTGAAGAGCCTGGTGCCGGCCATGCAGATGGGCGAAACCGATGGCTACGCCCAGATCACCATCCGCGGCATCGGCATCGCCAACTTCGTGCCGGGCGCCGACAGTGCCGTCGCGCTCAACCTCAACGACGTCTACGTCTCTCGTCCGATCGCGCAGCTGACCGGCCTCTACGATCTGTCTTCGCTCGAAGTGCTGCGCGGGCCGCAGGGCACGCTGTTCGGCCGCAACGCGACCGCCGGTGCCATCAACATGACCACGACGCGGCCGACCGATCAATGGTCCGGCTATGGTCGCGTTACCGTGGGTAATTATGCCGCCGTCAACGCCGAGGGTGCGATCGGCGGGCCGATCGCCGGGGACACGCTGACCTTCCGCGTCGCCGGCTTCGTTGATAAGCACGACGGCTACGGCAGGAACCTCACCACCGGCAATCCAGTGAGCGACAAGGATGCGCGCGGCATCCGTGGCACCCTGGTGTTCAAGCCGACGCCGAACCTCAAGGCGACCATCATCGGTGAATATTACAAGGAAAGTGATCACGGCGCCGCGCTGCATTATATGGGCGCAGCCGGCCTGATCGACATGCCGGGGACCAGCGGTGAGCCGATCCTGTCGCTGCAGCAGGGTGGCTTTGTCACCACGAACCGGCAGGACACCGTGACCGCTCTGGATTCTCATTTCCGGCTGCGCACAGCGGCGGTCACCGGCATTCTCGAATGGTCGCAGGGACCGTTCGGGCTGAAGTCGATCACCGGCTATCGCGATCAGAATTCGCGCACCTTCACGCCGCTCGACGATGGCAGCACCGCCAATGGCTTCTACGTGGCTGGCGAGCCGGCTAAGCAGTTCAGCGAGGAGCTTCAGGCGCATTACGATACCCGCCGCCTGCACGCGACCGCCGGCCTATACTACTTCCACGAAAAGGATGCCTCGATCCCCGGAGTCTCGCCGTTCCTCTATTCGGCGCTGTCGCGGTTTTTCGGCACGCCGGCCATTCCGGCGGATCAAGATTATTACGTCGATTTCGTCGAGATCGGCGGCACCTTGCACACCACCGCCAAGGCGGCGTTCGGCCAGGTTTCCTATGAGCCGTTCGACGGCCTGACGCTCACCGCCGGAATCCGCTACAGCCACGAGGAGAAGAAGGCGGCGCTCAACAACAGTTTCAGCCTGACCGATCCGTGGACGCCGGCCACGCCGCCCCCGCCGGTCAGCTACCGGGATTCGACGACGTTCACCTCGACGACGCCGAAGTTCGGCATCCAGTACCAGATCACGCCCAAGACCCTGCTCTACGCAACCTACTCGAAAGGCTTCAAATCGGGCGGCTACGACGTCACGGCCATCGCACCGCCGTTCAAGCCCGAGAAGCTTACCGATTACGAGGCAGGCATCAAGACAACGCTGCTGGACAATCGCCTGCGATTCAATCTCGGTGGCTTCTACTACGACTATACCAATCTGCAGGTCGCGCAGGTGATCGGATCGCAGGTCTTCACCACCAACGCCGCGACTGCGCACATCTATGGCGGCGAGGCGGAGATCACCTTCGCGCCAACGCGGGCCTTCGAACTCGATTTCGCGGCGTCCTACCTCCACGCCCGCTACCAGAAATATTGCGGCCCCTCGTCGGTGCAGACGGGCTTCCAGACACCGGCGGGCGTGTGCTCGCCCACGGCCGGCGCGCTCCCCGCGGTCGGCGTGATCGATTTCAGCGGCAACCGGCTCAACAACGCGCCGAGCTTCAGCGGCCACACCGCCGCGACCTACACCTGGGACATGCCGCATGGGAATCTCTCCCTGCGCGGCGAACTGGAGTTCACGACGCGCGTCTACTTTACGCCGGACAATGTCGATATGATTTCGCAGGCCGGCTACCTGAAGGAGAATGCCTTCCTCACTTACACGGCCAATGCTGGCTGGCACGTGACGGGCTTCGTGCGGAACCTTGGCAACAAGGATACTTGGACGAGCGGCCAGGTCTCGACGCCGATCCTCGGATCGCCGGTGCACGGAGCGGTATCGCCGCCGCGGACCTTCGGCGTGGAACTCGGCTACAAATTCTGATCCCTGCCGGCAGGGCGCTTGGCGTTCTGTCGCGTTTCGGCCGCTGTCTGCATGCCTGGCCATGCTGGCGGCGGCCTGTGTTTGGCGGAGAGATGGTGTGAGCACGATGCAGGCTTCATCCACCGGCACGGCGACGGGATCGCGCCGGGCGGCCTGGCTTATCGTCTTCCTGCTGTTCCTCGCGCAAATGCTCAATTATTTCGACAAGACCGTCGTCGGCGTGGCGGCGACCTCGATCATGGCCGAGCTTCACCTGACGCCAGAGCGCTATGGCTTCGTCGCGAGCGCCTTCTTCAGCCTCTATGCTGCCACGGGTCTCGTGGTCGCCTTCGTAGCGGCCCCGCGCTTCAAGCCGCGGTGGATCATGGCAGTGCTGCTGGTGATCTGGTCGCTCGCCCAATTGCCGGTGGTGCTCTCCGCGAGCTTCACAACGCTGATCGCCGGCCGCATCGTCCTGGGCATGGGGGAGGGGCCGGGTACACCGACCTCGATCAACGCCTGCCACGAATGGTTCGGCCCGGCCGAGCGCAACATGCCGACCGCTTTGTCCCTGTTCGGTTCGCAAGTGGGATCGCTTCTCGCAGCCCCGATCCTGAGCTACGTGATCGCGGGCTTCGGCTGGCGTGCCGCCTTCCTCGCCTGTGGCGCGGCAGGCGGCGTGATACTGCTTTTGTGGCTATATTTCTCTGCAGACGGCCCGGAAGCCGTCTGGCATGAAGCTTCGGCGTCCACCTCGCCCGTTCGACAGCGCGATCTGTGGAGCGATCCGTCGGTCATCGGCAACTTCGTCGCCGGATTCGCGGCCTATTGGGTGGTGGGGTTCACGGTCGCGTGGCTGCCGCTGTTCGTGCGGGGCAGACTCGGCCTCGGACTGGTGGAATCGGGGTGGGTGCTCTCGGGCATCTACCTGATCCAAGCGCTGCTGCTCCTGCTGATCGCGTTCGGGTCGCAACGCATGCTGCAGGCAGGCGCCACCTCGCGCGTGGCGCGCGGCATCGTCATGGCATCGAGCTTGCTGGTCAGCGGATTCGCTTTCATCGGTGCCGCGATGGTCAGGGATGCCCGCCTCGCGGTCGGGCTGGTGACGATGGGGACGGCGTTGCCGCTCGTGATCTTCACGCTCGGTGCCGCCATGCTGAGCGAGGTGACGCCCGCTGCGCACCGCAACCGGTTGGTGACCATCATCTTCTCGATCGTGACGCTGTCCGCGGTCCCGTCACCGCTGGTGACCGGCATGCTCGTCCATGACGAGCAGGGTTGGGATCAGGCCTTCCTCGTTCTGGCCGCAGTGGCGTTGGCCGGTGGTGTCGTATCCTGGGCGACGCTGCGGCCGGAGCACTCGATCCGGCGCCTCGCCACCCTGGAAGGGTGAGCTTTCAGCGGCCGTAATAAAGATCGAGGATCGCGAAGCGGTCCCGACGGGTCGGAGTGCCGGCCTTCGGCTCGTGGGCGATCTGCATCGCGGGGCCATGCTCGCCTTCGAACGCCGGCCAGAGCGGGAGATGCTCGCCGTTGGGATCGCCGGCCTTGGCGAAGTTGAACCAATAGCGGGACAGGATGTCGGAAAGGCGCGCATCGGCGTCCGACCATGGCCAGTCATAGGCATCGAGCGTGCCGAATATATAGGGCATCTCCGCGCCGTGCGCTGCGCCGCGCCGACGCTCCACATAAGTGGCCGGAATCGGCAGCGCCTGCGTCCAGTCATAGTAGAAGACCGGCTTGCTTCCGTTGGCGGCGAGACCTCGCGCCATGCTCCAATTGTGCCACCCGAACACCCGGTCGGCGATCAGATCGCCGCTCGCGCCGTAGGCGGAGGTGTCGTCGTGCGCCACATAGACGGCGAGGGCGTCGTCGGCGAGCGCCCCCATGTCCGCGCGGAGATAGGTCCGATATTCCGCGAGCGTGTTGATCCCGGGCAGGCCGGTGTCGTCGTCCAGCGTCGAGCCCGTCATCAGGCCGACGTCGTTGTGGCGGCCGGCGGCGATGATCGCGCCGGGGCTGTCCGGCAGGGCGTAACCATCGACGATGGGATATTGGGTATCGGCGACGCCTTCGCCGAACCCGCCACCGCCGAGCGCCTCCATCACCCAGGGGCCGGGCGCCGCGGGCACCGGCGCCGTCAGGAGGGTCTCGAACGGCACCCGGCGGAGCGCGTCCATGTCCTCGACCCGGAGCGCATCGGTGAGGGCGGAGCCGCGCTTCTCGGCCTCGTCCAGCGTCAGTAACCGATCGAAGATGCCGCTGTCCTTCGCCGCCGGGGCCATGAAGCCGCCGCTGCTGGCGATGGCACGCTGGAACAATCCGCGAGACAAAGGCGATGCGATATGGAGAGAGCAGCTCGCCGAGCCGGCCGACAATCCGAAGATCGTGACATTCTCCGGATCGCCGCCGAATTCGGCGATGTTGTCGCGCACCCATTCGAGCGCAGCGACCTGATCCATGAAGCCGTAATTGCCGGACGCCCCATGCTCGCTCTCAGCGGTGAGCCAGGGATGGGCGAGGAAGCCGAGGCGGTTGAGGCGGTAGTTCACGGTAACAACCACGGCGCCCAGCTCCGCCAGATGAGCCCCGTCGAATACCGTCTCGCCGCCCGGGCGCCCGGGCCAGCGGGTCGAGCCGAAAATGAAGGCGCCGAGATGGAACCATACCATTACCGGACGGCGCTCCGTCCCGTTCTCCGCGTTGGTCCAGACATTCAGCGTGAGACAGTCCTCGCTCTGGGGCAGATCTCCAGGGAAATAGAGCGAGTTGGCTGCGGGAAGCGGCTGGCGGGCGACCGCCGAGAAGCGGTTGGCGGCACGCACGCCCTCCCATTCGGGCGCCGGCTGCGGCGGCCGCCAACGCAACGGGCCGACAGGTGGTGCCGCATATGGGATACCGAGGAAGGCGGCGCCTGTTCGCGATCGGATGCCGGAGAGGCGCCCCTGCACGGTGCTGGCGAGTTCGATCACAGGCATCTCCTTCTACCTCGCCCCTATGCTCGGGCTCGGTAGGCCTTCTCGCGGCCGCGAATGCAAATTCCGAACTGGAAAAGACGCTTTGACCCCGGGGAATGCAGAATTCGCCTGCTCGCTGAAGCGGGCGGGTCCATGATCACGAAAAGCAGGAAAAATCGAAGAGGAGCGGCGCATGCCGGACGCGAAGGAAATCGCCATCAATGCATTTTCTATGGCGGCTCCGACCCAATCCTGGGCGGGCCTCTGGGCCCATCCGGCTTCCAACGGGCTTGCATATACCGATCTCGAATTCTGGACCGATCTGGCGAAGCTCTGCGAACGCGGGCTGATCGACTGCGTGTTCCTGGCAGATATCCTCGGCGCCAACGACGCTTATGGCGGCACGCCGGAAGCCGCGCTCCGATCGGGCACGATGCTGCCCAACAACGATCCGATGATGCTGATCTCGGCCATGGCGGCAGTCACTCGGGATCTGTCGTTCGGGATTACCGGCAACACGACCTACGAGACGCCGTATCTGCTGGCCCGCCGCTTCTCGACGCTCGATCACCTCACCAAGGGGCGCGTTGCCTGGAACGTCGTGACTGGCATCCTCAAGAGCACCGCCAAGGCCGTCGGTGCCGAAAACCAGGTGGGCCACGATGCCCGCTATGACATCGCCGACGAATATATGGAGTTGATGTACAAGCTCTGGGAAGGAAGTTGGGAGGACGATGCGGCGGTCCGCGACAAGGCGGCGCGTGTCTTCGCCGACCCTTCAAAGGTGCACGCCATCCGCCATCATGGCGCGCATTACCATTGCGAGGGCATCCACCTTGCCGAGCCGTCACCACAGCGCACGCCCTTGATCTATGCGGCGGGCGCCTCGACACGCGGGCGCGCTTTCGCCGGGCGCCATGCCGAAGCGACCTTCATGTCGACGAACAGCATCGATTTCGCGAAGAAGACAGTCCGAGCCTATCGGGAGGAGGCGATAAAAGCGGGGCGTCGTCCGGACAGTCTCAAGGTGTTCAACGCGGCGACCGTCATCGTCGCAAGGACCAGCGCCGAGGCGCGAGACCTTGCCGCCGACATCGCTCGCTACAGCGACGAGACGGGCAACCTTGCCATGTTCTCGCAATGGCTGGGCATCGACCTGTCGAAATATGCGCCGGACGATCCGATCACCTACGTCGAGAGCAACGCCATCCAGTCGATCATGGAAGCCATGACCAGGGAGAGCGGCGGCCGCGAATGGAAGGTCCGCGATCTCGGCGCGTTCGCTAAGGTCGGTGGCCGCGAGGCCTTTTTCGTGGGCTCGGTTGATGAAGTCTGCGACGAAATGATCCGGTGGCGTGACGAGGCCGATATCGACGGCTTCAACCTCGTCCGCACGGTCGAGCCGAGCGGCCTCACCGCCTTCGTCGACCTGGTCGTACCCGAACTTCAGAACCGGGGTGCTTACAAAACCGCCTACCGCGAAGGCTCCATGCGCGAGAAGCTTTTCCCGGGAAGCGGGGGGCGTTTGCCGCAAGATCATCTCGGTGTCACGTTCCGAACCAGTGTTTCGGTCGAGAGAGCGGAGGCGGTGCTGGCATGAGCGGGCAGAGTTACCTTCTGAACTGCTGGTATGTTTTCGCCTGGGGCGACGAGATCGGCTCCGCGCCGCTCGGCCGCACGATCGCCGAACTCCCGATCGTCGTGTTTCGCGGCAAGGACGGTCTCGTCGGGCTCGAGGACATGTGCCCGCATCGCTTCGTGCCGCTGAGCCGGGGCGGGATCGCCGACGGCGTACTGGAATGCGCCTATCATGGCCTGCGCTTCGACGGGTCAGGCCGCTGCGTGTTCAACCCGCTGGGCGAACCGCCCGCGGCCGCGAAGGTGCGCGTCTATCCGGTGATCGAGCGCTTCGGCGCGATCTGGGTATGGACAGGAGACACGGACAGGGCCGATCCCGACCTGATCCCCGATTTCGGTTTCCTGACCGACCCGGCGCGCGCGACCGTCACCGGCTATACATTTGCGCGTGCGGACTATCAGCTCGCTATCGACAACCTTACCGATTTGACCCATGTGCAGTTCGTCCACCGCGACTATCAGGCATCCGAGGCTTATCCGCGGCTCGAGCATAAAACCTGGCAGGAGGGCGACGAGGTCTTCCGCTCGATCACCTTCCCAAACGGTCGCCCTGCGCCCTTCTTCGCCGGCATCATGGATCCGGATATGTATATCGACGTCACCATGGAAACGCGCTGGAGCCTGCCGTCGCTGGTCAAGCTGACCGCGCGAGTGACGGAACCGGGTCGGCCCGAAGCCTATCTCATGGGCAATGACAGCGCGCATCTGGTGACGCCCGAGCGCCCGGGTATCTGCCATTATTTCTACGCCCACAGCCGCGATTACGGAGTCGGGGACCCAGATATTGACGAGCGTATCCGCGAATGGCAGCGGATCGGCTTCGGCGAGCAGGACAAGCCGATCCTCGAAGCCCAGCAGGCCCGGGTGCGCGACCGCGACCTCCTCAAAATGCGACCAGTGATCCTGCCGACCGACGCCGGCGGCGTGCGATCCCGCCGCATCCTCGCAAAGCGGATTACGGAGGAGGGACGGGCCGAGGAGCCCGCGCAGGCCTGAAACTCAGGCCTGCGTCAACCGAGCCCCGCCTTCCGGAAATCCTCGGCGTCATGGCGTTCGGGAAGCTGGGTCTCGGGATCTCCCGAAACACTGTTGACCATTCGTCCCCGGCTCACGGCCGGCCGCGCGGCGATCGCTGCGGCCCAGCGCTGAACATGCCGATACCGATCGACCTGGAGGAACTCCGCCGCATCGTAGAGCAGCCCCTGAGCAAGGCCGCCATACCAGGGAAACACGGCGATGTCGGCGATCGTATATTCGGATCCGGCCAGATACTCGCTTTCCCCAAGCCGCCGATCGAGCACGTCGAGTTGGCGCTTCACTTCCATCGTAAAGCGGTCGATTGGATACTCGAACTTCGACGGCGCGTAGGCGTAGAAATGGCCGAAACCGCCGCCGAGATAGGGCGTGCTGCCCATCTGCCAGAAGAGCCAGGACAGGGTCTCGGCGCGACCGGCCGGGCTGGATGGCAGTAGGGCACCGAATTTCTCGGCGAGGTGGAGCAGGATCGCACCAGATTCGAAAACCCGTATTGGCACGGCCCCACTGCGATCCAGCAATGCGGGGATCTTGGAATTCGGATTGACGCCGACGAACCCGCTTCCGAACTGGTCGCCGTCCCGGATGCGAATCAGCCAAGCGTCGTATTCGGCGCCGCTATGGCCGATCGCCAGCAACTCCTCGAAGAGGATGGTTACCTTTTGTCCGTTTGGGGTCGCGAGGGAATAGAGCTGGAACGGATGCTTGCCGACCGGCAGCGCCGTCTCGTGGGTAGGCCCGGCGGTCGGGCGGTTGATGGCAGCGAACGCTCCGCCATTTTCCTTTTCCCACGCCCACACCTTCGGGGGCTGATAGTCTTCCGATCGGCCCATTCCGAAACTCCTGACCTGCGCGTTTGAGCTTAGAGGGATGGTCCTTGCACCCTCTTGGCCCATCGGCGTCAATAGACGGACGTCGTTCCGTCCACCGACGTCGGCGTGGCATCGCCACCGCGGAAACGCATGGCTAGCGCTTCGGCGCCTCGCGCTAGGATGGTGACATCGGTGCCGACCGCCACGAAGCTGGCGCCGAGGCCGAGATAGTGACGTGCGAGGGCCTCATCGGCGATCAGCATGCCGCATGGCACGTCCAGTCTCTTCAGCCGGGCGATCGCGCCCTCGATGGCGTGCTGGACATCGGCGTGACCGGGATCGCCGAGGTGGCCGAGCGCTGCGGCGAGATCGGATGGCCCGATGAATACGCCATCCACGCCGGTTGTGCGGGCGATCGCCTCCAGTGCGTCGAGGCCGGCTTCGCTCTCGATCTGGAGGAGAAGACAAATCTCCTCGTGGGCCTGTTTGAGATAGCCCGGCATTCTGTTCCAGCGGCTGGCGCGGCCGATCGCCGAGCCGACCCCGCGAATACCATCGGGCGGAAAGCGCGTGGCGGCAACCATGCGCGCCGCCTGCTCGCCGCTCTCGACCATGGGGATCAGCAGGCTGCGCGCGCCGATATCGAGATACTGCTTGATCAGCACCGGGTCGCCGATGGGCAGCCGGACAATCGGTTCGGCCGGCGAAGCGGCCGTGGCCTGGAGCTGCCGGAGCACGAGCGGAAGGTCGTTGGGGCCGTGCTCGCCATCGATCAGCAGCCAGTCGAAACCCGCACCCGCGCAGATTTCTGCGGTATAGGGGCTGGCCAGCGCCTGCCACAGGCCGATCTGCGCGCGCCCCGCACCGATGGCCTGCTTAAACCTATTCATGCGAAGCGCATCCCGATCGAGCCCAGCGGGCCGTAGTCGACATGGAAGCTGTCGCCAGGCTTCACGAAGACCGGCGCGGTGAAGGATCCCCCGAGGATGATCTCGCCCGCAGCGAGTTTCACGCCGAAGCGCGAGAGGCGGTTGGCGAGCCATGCCGGGCCGTTGGCGGGGTGGTTGAGCACGGCCGCCGCCACCCCCGAATCCTCGATCGCGCCGTTCTGGTAAAGGACGGCGGAGACCCAGCGCAGGTCGACCGCGTCGGGCTTCACGGGACGGCCGCCGAGCACGATGCCGGCATCGGCAGCATTGTCCGAGATGGTGTCGAGGACTTTGCGCGTCCCCATGGTCTCGGGATCGATCCGCTGGATGCGGGCATCGATGATCTCGACGGCCGGCACGATATAGTCGGTGGCGTTGAGCACGTCGAAGATCGTGCAGTTCGGACCTTCGAGACCATCACGCAAGATGAAGGCCAGTTCCACCTCGATGCGCGGCTCGATGAAGCGATCGATCGGGATGGTCTGGCCGTCGTGGAACAGCATGTCGTCGAGCAGCACGCCGTAATCCGGTTCGTTGATGTTCACCGCGCGCTGCATGGCACGGCTGGTGAGGCCTATCTTGTGGCCGATCGTCTTGCGACCGTCCGCGATCTTTTGCCGCACCCACGCGTCCTGGATCGCGTAGGCGTCGTCGATCGTCATGTCGGGATGGGCGAGCGAAAAGTGACCGATCTGGCTCCGGTTCCTCTCCGCTTCGTCGAGACGCGCGGCCAGTGCTTCGATCTGCGACGGCAGAAGCGTCATGATCGGGCTCCTCAGGCGCGCAGGCCAGCTTGCGCCAGCAGCGGCGAGACGCCGTTGATCCAGCGACGCATGCCGTCTTCGAAACCGACCCAGCCGAGCAGCACGCCGTCGATGCCGGCCGACGACAGCATCTCGAGCCGCGAGGTGATCTGATCCGGCGTGCCGACGAGTTCGAAGCCGCCGTTGCCGGCCTTGAAGCGGAAGCGCAGGTCTTCCATCACATGCTTGGGCATCAGCTTGGTGTGCATGCCCTGCAGGTCCATCCAGCCATCGAGCGCGCGATCGTCGCCGTGATCGACGGCATAGTGCTTCAGGTAGTCGCGCGCCTCGGCCTCCGTCTCGCGCTGGACGACGTAGGCGAAGGTCCACACTTGAAGATCGCGCCCGAACTCCTCGCGTGCTGTCTTGCGGTAGAGATTGGTTTCCGCGCGGATCACCTCTGGATCTTCTGATTTCACGATGACGAAGGCCATGTCAGCATATTTGGCGGCGAAAAGGCGGCCGCGCTCCGATCCGCCCGCGTTCATAATCGGCGGGAAGGGCCGCTGGATGGGCTTGGGAAAACTTACGCCCTTGGAGATCGTGTAATATTTTCCGTCGTAATCGAACTCGTCTTCCTCGCTCCACAGGCGGCGGATGATCTCTATCCACTCGGCCGCCTGGTCATAACGGTCGTCATGCTCACGCATCGACGCGCCGAACATGTCGAGCTCGGGCTTGTTCCACCCGGCGACAACGTTGAGGCCGAAGCGGCCGCCGGAAATCTGGTCAATCGTTGCGCACTGCTTGGCTGCCGCGATCGGGTGGATGGTGGGCACGTGGGAGGTGGCGAAGATGCCACCTCGCTCAGTGATCTGGCTGGTCGCCGCCGCCCAGGTGTAGGGATCCATTGCGAGGCCGCTGCGATGTTTGGGATCTTCCGGATGGTAGCCTCGCCAGCGGGCATAAGGAACATTAGCCTCGAAGCCTGCGGAATCGGCGAGCTTTGACACCGCGACCGACTCCGACCAGCGAGCGTTGGGCGCCTCGGGCACCTTGGTCATGCTGATGCCGATGCCGTTCAGGCCGAAGAGGCCCAACTTCAGCTTGTTGTCCCCGAACAGCGGATTGGTCGCGGCTCGGAGATCGTCCTTCCAGCTCTTCAGCATCTGGCCTCTCCATTTATCTGCGCCGATAGTGGAGTGGGCGGGGGAAACGAGCAAATTCGCTGGGGCAGGGATGACATTCCAAACTGGAAAAAGCGCACCTCTCGTATCCGCCGATCGATGTGTTTTCGATGCCGATTCTCGCAATGCCCGCTGCTTCTCGATGGTGACGTTCCAGATCGGAAAGAGTGATTTGCGGGCGTAGCGCTGTTCACGACCGTGACCACCGCCTTACTCTCCGTGTCGAAATCACAACGGGAAGAGGGTCCGGATGCGGCTGGCGACTTGCCTTTATGAAGAACAGCAGCGTCTTGCGCGCGCAGAAGGCGATGATCTCGTTCTGCTTCCTGTTGATCTCGGGACCAGCCTTCGGACGCTGATGGCCGACGGAAAGCTAGAGGCGCTGCGTCACGCGGGCGGAGACGTGGTTTCGGTCGACCGGGTGCGCTTCCTTCCTCCCGTGCCGGATGCGGACAAGATCCTGTGCGTCGGTTTCAACTATCGCGGTCACTTGACCGAGACGGGAACTCCGCTGCCCGAGCATCCCTCGCTCTTCGTCCGCTTCGCGTCGAGCCAAATCGGGCACGGCGATTCGGTGCAGGCGCCATCCAATTCCGAGCAATTCGATTACGAGGGCGAACTGGCGGTTATCGTTGGGCGGAAGGCATGGCGGGTGTCCGAGGACGACGCGCTGTCCTACGTGGCCGGCTACAGCTGTTTCGCCGAGAACTCGGTGCGCGACTATCAGGCCCATGCCAAACAGGCGACGGCCGGCAAGAATTTCTTGCGCAGTGGTGCCTTCGGCCCCTGGCTCACCACGGCGGACGAGATACCCGATCCGTCGGCATTGACCTTGGTCACGCGCCTCAACGGCGAGGTCGTGCAGAATGAGAAGCTGACGCAGCTTGTTTTCGGCGTGCCGGCGCTGATCGCCTACATTACCCAGTTCACGGAGCTGTTGCCAGGCGACGTCATTTCGACAGGCACACCCGATGGGGTCGGTTTGTTCCGTGCACCCCCACTCTGGCTGCGGGTCGGCGATACGCTGGAGGTCCAGATTGAAGGCGTGGGGCTGTTGCGCCACGGTGTTGTAGCGGAAGATGCACTCGGGGCGGAGATCGCGCCATGAGTGGGGCGCAGCCAAGGGGGCCGTTGCGTTGGCTGACGGAGGAGCAGGTCGCCGATCTCGTGGACATCAATGATGCGATGTCTGCGCTTCGCGTGGCTTTCGTTGAAGAGGCCGATGGCATCGCCAGGACTGTCGATAAGGCGCTCGGCACCTGGGAAGATGGCGCTATGCATGCGCTTGGCTCGATGATGCCGAACGAGCATTTCGCTGGCTTCAAGACCTGGGCTCACACAACCGGCGGTGCGACGGCCATCTACGCGCTGTTCGACATGCAGAACGGGCGACTGCTCTCGGTGCTTGAAGCCGCAACGCTAGGCCAGATCCGTACGTCGGCCGTGTCGGGGCTCGGGGCCGATCTGCTTGCACCGCTTGGAGCCGATGAGATGGCGATCATCGGCACGGGAACGCAGGCGTTGACCCAAGTGGCGGCCATTGCCGCGGTGCGGCCCCTCCGGCGCGTCCGCGTGTTCAGCCGGCGGCCGGAGCCTCGCGCGGCGTTCGCTCAACGGGTCCGCGAAGATTTCGGCATCGACGTCGTCGACAGCCCTTCGATCGAGGCCGCCGTTGCGGAGGCTTCGATAGTGACGCTCATCACTCGGTCGAGCGAGCCTTTCCTCAGCGCGAACATGCTCGCGCCAAGCGCGCTCGTCATCGCCGCCGGCGCGATCCTGCCCGCCCAGGCCGAATGCCATCCCGATGTCGTCGAGGGCAGCGGCCTGTTCGTGGTCGACAGCCTCGGCAACGCCCAGCGCGGATCGCGCGAGTTGCGCGATCGATTCGGCGTGACAGAGGGCGGATGGGGCGACGTTGGCACGTTGGGGGCGATCCTGCGGGATGGAGTCACCCCGCCGTCGGACGGCTCATTCACCTTCTTCAAGCCGATGGGCAGTGGGCTGTCGGATTTGGCAGTCGCTATGATGGCCTATGAACGATCTGAGGAACGCGGCATCGGGCTGACCATCGATCAGCCGGTACGGGTCATGCCGAAATGGCGCGCGGCGAGTGCCGCACTTATCTGAGATACGAGGAGACGGAACGATGGACGGTCGCGCAAAGCTGATTGATGTCACGGGGGAGAAGCCCGAGGCGCCGGAGACATGGCCCTCGATCGTGATCACGCGTGAAGAGATCGAAAGCGAGATCGAGCGTCTCGCCGACGAGGCGCGACCTGAAAACGGTGTTCGATCGGTCAACCTCGTCCATCCACTGGCGACGACGCCTGGCCTTGGTCTGACGCCCGGCATCGATGCCCGGATCGAAGTGCTGAAGCCTGGCGAGAGCACAGTGGTGCGGCGGTCGAACAGCGCGTCGGTTACGATGAATATTCGCGGCAGTGGCCGCGCCCGCATCGGCGGCAAGACGATCGACTTCGTCGAGCGGGACGTGTGGAACGCCCCATCCATGCATCCGGTGCTGTACACCAACGCGGGTTCTGAGTTGCAGGCCCGCCTGACTTTCTCCAACCGTCCGATGCTCGAGAAGTTGATGGTCTTCTACGCCGAGCAGGCAGACGCGATCGGCGACGAGGAGAGCTGGTTCCAGCCGCTCGACGAGATCGCGGCAGGCCCGCGCGCAAAGGACAGTGCGCCGATCGTGCCGATCGAGGACGGCGCCTTTCTGATGCCATACGAGCATCTCGTCGATCCGGACACCGTGACCAATGAAGCACTGCTGTGGCCGTGGCGCACGGTCGAACCCAAGCTCGCCAACGTCCGCATGATCGGCGACGGCTATACCGGGCGCCGGCTTTACATCCTCTACAATCCCGCCACCGAGCGGCGGAACGGCACGACGCACAGCTTCTTCGCCTCGATCGCCTCCTATCCCGGCGGCATCGTCGACCGGCCGCACCGCCACAGTTCGGCGGCGATCAACTATTGGTTCGGCGGTTCCGGGCGTAGTACGGTGAGCGGCGAGAAACTGGAATGGAAGGCCGGAGATCTCATGCTCTCGGCGCCGGGCTGGGCGATCCACAATCACGCCTCGGGTCCCGATGGTTTCTACTCGCTGACCATTCAGGATCATCCGTTGATGATCGCGCAGGAATCGCTGATCTGGCAGGAGACAATGAAGGATCCGATCAAGAATCTCGGCACCCAGATCGGCTTCCAGACCAACATCGCAGAGCTTGCCCATAGCTAGGGCGGGAGGGTGCCAATGAGGACGGTCCGCCCCCTGACGCTCGACGAGGTCGACCCGAAGCTGCGGGAGATGCTGCAGCCGACGGTCGACCGGCTCGGATATTTCGGCGATTTCTTCCAATATGCCGGGCACGCTCCGGCCGTGCTGACGGGGTTCATGCAATATAGCGGCGCATTGAAAGGCGCGCTGCCCGACGATCTCAACGAGACCATCGCACTCACAGTCTGCACGAAGCTCGACTTCGCGTACGAGCGCATCCAGCATGAGCGCCTGTCCCTCAGGCTGGGGTTGGATCGTGCATGGATCGGCACCATGATCGGGCGTTCGGACGGCGGCGTGCTGACGACTGCGCAGCGACATGCCCGGACGTTCGCGCTCGATCTTCTCGCCGGAAACCACGACGACGCGCGCGAAAGACTGGCCTTGCTTGCCGAAGAGACGAGCGAGGCCGTCGCAATGGCAGCATTGTTTCAGGTCACGCGCTTCCGCGATGTCTGCTCGATCGGTCGGCTGCTCGACATGCGATTGCCCGTCGCCTCGATTTTCTCCGACGAGCCGCTAGAAGACACGAAGTGAGGATCGACCTCACGCGCGGCGGAGGCGGCGGCATGGTGAGGAGCGATTCCGGCGGACAGTACAGATCGACGATCGACAACCTGAGCGCGCTCAGGGCGTTCGTCGCGGTCGTCGAGTCCGGCAGCTTTTCGGAAGCAGGCTATCGCCTTAACGTCGTGCCCTCGACGATCAGTAAGCACGTATCGTTGCTGGAAGAGCGGTTGCAGGGTCAATTGTTGTTGCGATCGACCAAGCAGTTGTCGATCACCGAGCTCGGGCGGCGCTTCTACGAGCGCTGCCTCGCAATCCTCCACGAGGTCGAGGAGGCCGAGAACGAGCTTGGCGAATATCAGAGCGAGCCTCAAGGCCGGCTGCGCGTGACCGCCGGTCCGATCTTCGGCGGCCATCACCTGCCGGCGCTCATCCCCTCCTTCCTGGAAAAATATCCGAAGATTAGCCTGGAACTGAAGATCACGACCGAGACGCTCGACATGATCGACAATGCGCTCGATGTCGCAATCCGGATCAGCAGCAATCTCGATCCAAGCCTGATCGCGGTGAAATTGGCGCCGAACGTTCGAACCTTCTGCGCGGCACCTGCCTATCTGGAGCAGCACGGCACGCCGGAAACGCCTCAGGATCTCGTCCGGCACAATTGCATCGTCGCCAACGAGACGGCCCGGACCGCCAAATGGCCGATCAAGGGCGAGGACGGCGACGACTTCGTTTCGGTGTCGGGCAATCTCGTGATCAACCACGGCGAGGTCTATCGCCGTGCGGTGATAGACGGCCTGGGTATCGGCTACGTCGCGCGTTTCGTGGTCTACGAGGACATCAAGGCGGGTCGGCTGGTCGAGCTCTTCAAGGATCAGCGGGTAACGTCGAGCTTCATCTACGCGGTTTATCCGGAGCGTCGCAACCTGCCGCTCAAGACGCGCGCCTTCATCGATCACATTCGCGAAGCGTTCCGCACGCCGCCGGAATGGGCCGTCTGATCATCGGTTGCGGATTCGGAAAAATCTCCGTGCGAAGACTTCGCTTGGCGCATGACATTCATGTTGCCAGATCGTGAGCATCAAAGAATGACCATCATGGGAGAGCGACTTGGGCCACCCGCTCATGCGCGAGGCCTGCTTCGTGGCAGGCCAATGGATCGACGGCGAAGAACGGATCGCCGTCGACAATCCGGCGACGGGCGCCGTCATCGGCCATGTGCCCGCCTTCGGTGCCGAAATGGCGGAGCGAGCGATCACGGCGGCGGCGGATGCGCTTCCTGGCTGGTCGAGGACCAGCGCAAAGCACCGTGCCGACATTCTCAAGCGCTATTTCACGCTGATCGTCGAGCATCGCGACGCCCTCGCCGAGCTGATGACGCTTGAACAGGGCAAGCCGCTGGCTGAAGCTCGCGGCGAGATCGACTACGCCGCCTCCTTCATCGAATGGTTCGCAGAGGAAGCGCGGCGCATCTACGGCGAACTGGTCCCGGCCAACAGCGAGAGCACGCGCATCATGGTGATGCGGCAGCCGATCGGCGTGGTCGCGGCGATCACGCCCTGGAATTTCCCTGCCGCGATGGTGACCCGAAAGATCGGACCAGCGCTCGCCGCCGGATGCACTGTCGTGCTCAAGCCGGCCGAGCAGACGCCCTTCACAGCGCTCGCGCTCGGCGCACTGGCGGAACGGGCGGGCGTACCGGCCGGCGTACTCAATATCGTCACCGGCGATGCTGCCGCGATCGGCAAGGCGTTGACTGAAAGTCCGGTAGTGCGAAAGTTGAGCTTCACCGGCTCGACCCCGGTCGGCGCGCTGCTGTACGAGCAGTCGGCCCAGACCATCAAGAAGCTGAGCCTGGAGCTTGGCGGGAACGCGCCCTTCATCGTTTTCGATGACGCGCATGTCACCCGGGCTGCCGAGGGCGTGATCGCATCGAAATTCCGCAACGCCGGCCAGACCTGCGTCTGTGCCAACCGCATCCTCGTGCAGGCGGGAATCCATGACCGGTTCGTCTCACGCTTGTCCGACCTGATGCGGGATCTCAAGGTCGGGGACGGCTTCGGCGAGGCCGTGCAGATCGGCCCCCTGATCGACGAGGCCGCAGTGGAGAAAGTGGAGCACCATATCGCTGACGCCGTTGCGAAGGGGGCCCATTTGCTCGCCGGTGGCCGTAGGCATGTGCTTGGAGGGCGCTTCTTCGAACCCACGCTGTTGACCGGCGTCGGTTCCGATATGGTGGTTACCCGGGAAGAGACTTTCGGCCCCTTGGCACCGATCATCCGCTTCGAACGCGAGGAGGAGGCGATCGCGCTCGCCAACGCGACCCCGTTCGGTCTGGCCGCCTACGCCTATACCGCCGACCTGTCCCGCAGCTGGCGCCTTGCCGAGCGGATCGAAAGTGGAATGGTCGGTATCAACACTGGCGTCGTCTCCACCGAGGTCGCGCCGTTTGGAGGCGTCAAGCGATCGGGTCTCGGCCGGGAAGGGGGCCGTCAGGGCATCGACGACTATCTCGAGACCAAATACGTCGCTTTAGCGCTCAATCCGGTCAACGGGAGTGCGGCATCGTGAAGATCGTGGGTTTCGGAGGCACCTCGCGCGCAGGATCGAGCAGCGAGCGGCTCGTGGCGGCCGTGCTGCGCGAACTGGAAACCAACCATGGCGCGTCGGTCAGGCTGTTCGGCGGCACGGCGTTGGCCGCTCTTCCGCACTATGATCCGTCCGGCATGGATCGCGACGAGGGCCAGCGGGCATTCGTCGAGGCGGTGCGCGAGGCGAATGGTGTCGTGATCGGTTCACCCGGCTATCATGGCGGCGTGTCGGGACTTGTGAAGAACGCCATTGATCTGCTCGAGGATACCGCGCGTGACGGACGGCCCTATCTGCACGATTTGCCCGTCGGCCTGATCGTGTCGGCGGCCGGCTGGCAGGCAGGCGGTGTCACGCTGAGCGCGCTCAGGAGCATCGTCCACGCGATGCGGGGGTGGCCGACACCGCTCGGCATCGCCATCAACAGCGTCGCGCAGAAGCCGTTCGACGAGACCGGCGCGCTGGTCGACGCTGGTATCGCGGCACAGGTCGCCGCGCAGGCACGGCAGATCGCGCGATTGGCCAAGCTCCACGCGGATGGCTGAGCAGGGGAGCGCCCTTCTTTCCGTTCTGCGCCGCGTCGTTGGCGCGCGCCATGTCCTGACCGGCGCGCGCGAGACCCGTCGCTATCGAACCGGCTATCGATTCGGCGGCGGCCCGGTGCTCGCGGTGGTGACGCCGGGCAGCCTCGTCGAGCTGTGGCGCGTCACCCAGGCCTGCCGCGCCGCCGATGCAATCATCATCGTGCAGGCGGCCAATACCGGGCTCACCGGCGGCTCTACGCCGAGGGCGCAGGGGTATGACCGGCCGGTCGTGCTCATCAACACTCGGCTCATCAAGGGCGTGCGGCTGATCGGCGATGGCGCCCAGGCGATCTGCCTTGCCGGTGCCACTCTCTATGAACTGGAGGGCGAGCTCGCCCGTATCGGGCGCCAGCCGCATTCGGTGATCGGTTCGTCCTGCATCGGCGCGTCGGTGGTCGGCGGCGTGTGCAACAATTCCGGCGGGGCGTTGGTCCAGCGGGGTCCGGCTTATACCGAATGGGCACTCTATGCGCAGGTCGACGCGGCGGGACGGCTGGCGCTGGTCAACCATCTCGGTATCGATCTCGGGACCGACCCGGAGGAAATGCTCGCTCGGCTGGAGGCCGGTCGCTATAGCCCGGCCGACATCGTCCATGACGCCGGGCGGCGAGCGTCGGACGCCGATTATGCGGCGCATGTCCGTCGCATCGACGAGCCAACGCCCGCGCGCTTCAATGCCGATCCGAAACGTCTGCATGAGGCGTCGGGCAGTGCCGGGCGCCTTATCGTCTTCGCGGTGCGACTCGATACCTTCCCGGACGACGCGGACAGCGCGACTTTCTATGTGGGCACCAACGATCCGGGGGTGCTTACACGCTTGCGCCGCGACATGCTGGCGGACTTCGCCGCGCTACCCGTCACCGGCGAATATATCCACCGCACCGCCTTCGACATCGCCGCAGTCTACGGGAAGGACGTTTTCCTGGCGATCGAGAAGCTCGGCACGCAGCGTCTGCCGACCCTATTCGCCGCACGGGGGCGCGTAGATGCGCTCGCTTCGCGGATCGGGCTGGGCGGGGTGCATCTCGCTGATCGATTGCTGCAAGGGGCGAGCCGGCTCTTCCCGCAGCATCTGCCGGCGCGGATGCGCGCCTTCCGAGATCGCTTCGAGCATCATCTGATCCTCAGGATGGCGGGCGATGGCATTGCCGAGGCACGCACCTATTTTGCCGATCGTTTCGATCGCGAAGAGGCCGACATGTTCGAATGCACCGTCAACGAAGCGCGCAAGGCCTATCTTCATCGGTTCGCCGTCGCCAGCGCGGCGGTGCGCTATCGCGCCATCCATGCGCGCAAGATCGCCGACATCGTCGCGCTCGACATCGCCCTGCCGCGCAACACGATCGACTGGGTCGAGCGCTTGCCGCCCGGGATCGACGACAGGATGGTCCACAAGCTCTACTACGGCCACTTCTTCTGTCAGGTCTTCCATCAGGATTATCTGGTCGCGGCGGGCCATGATCCGCATGCGCTGGAACAGGAGATGCTGGCATTGCTCGACGTTCGTGGCGCCGAATATCCAGCTGAGCATAATGTCGGGCATCTCTATCCCGCCAAGCCCGCGCTGGCGGCTTTTTACCGCGCGCTGGATCCGTCGAACGCGCTCAATCCGGGTATCGGGCAGACACCCGTCCGGCCGGGCTGGCAGTAGCGACGGGCGCTTTTCCAGCCATCCAACATGTGATACATTATCGTCGAATAATAGACGATATCGTCAAGGAGGGGCCATGGGTTATGCGATGAACGCCTGGTACATGGCGGCATGGGCCTCAGAGGTGGGATCGGGCCTTTTCGCACGACGGTTTCTCGATATCCCGATCGTGCTTTTCAGACGGGAGGACGGCCACGTCGTCGCGCTGGAGGATCGCTGTCCCCATCGTTTCGCACCGCTCCATCGCGGGCGCCTTGCGGGTGGCGTGATTGAGTGCGCCTATCACGGTCTCCGCTTCGACGTGGCCGGAGCGTGCGTTCACAATCCGGCGGGCGACGCGATACCGCCGCAGGCGAAGGTTCGCGCTTTCCCCGTCCACGAGCGGCATCACATCGTCTGGATCTGGATGGGAGATGCGGACCTGGCCGATCCCGCCTCGATCCCCGATTTGTCCTGCATACCGAACGAGCCCGGCGAATGCGCCAATATCGGCAACTATCTCCACGTCCGGGCCAATTACCTGCTCGAGATCGACAATCTGATGGACTTGAGCCACGTCAACTATCTGCACCACGGCACGCTCGGCAACGACAGCATGCGCGGCCACAAGGTGAAGGTGCATGAGGAGGATGGCGCGATCCACGCCGATTTGTGGATGCCGGCCACCACCGCGCCGATCTACAGCCCACTCTTCGGCCAGCCCTGCGACCAGTGGACCAACATGATCTGGATGGCGCCGAGCTGCATGCGGCTGGATTATGGCGCGGTCCCGCCCGGTGAGCCGCCGGTCCAGCTGCCGGAGGATATCGCCGTCCATATCCTGACGCCGGAGACGGCGCGGACGACCCACTATTTCTACGGTACGTGCGGCGTGTTCGGGCCGGATCAGCGTGAGTTCGCCGAGATGATCCGGACGGCGCAGACCGCCGCATTCGTCAACGAAGACAATCCCATGATCGAGGCCGTGGACGAGCGGATGGACGGAGCCGATCTCTGGTCGTTGCGGCCCGCAATCCTGAGCAGCGACGTGGCCTCTGTGCGGGTCCGCCGGGAGATTGAGAAGATGATCCGCCGGGAGAAGGCGCCAGCATCTGAAGAGAAAGCGGCGGCTGAAGCGGTCGTCGTGTAAGGACGCTAGATCAGCCCCGGCCGACGTCGGGACGATGCATCCGGAACATCGCGGCGGGATCGATCCCGGCATAATCGGCCGAATAGCCCGCCCGCATGATCGGCTGCGCGGCGCCGGTGTCCACGTAGCCGTCCTTGATCAGGTCTTCCCGGATGTGGACCGCCAGCACCTGGCCGATAGTCAGCCACTGGTCCGCCTCCGCGCCGTCCAGCGCGGTCAGGCGGACGATCTGGGTCACCCGGCATTCGAGGGCGGCAGGACTCTCCGCGACGCGGGGTGTCCCGGTGGCGATCCCCGGCACGGGGGTGAGACCCGCGAGATCGAATTCGTCGACATCCGGATCCACCACTGCGGAGGTCAGGTTCATCTTCTCGGCCAGCGGCCGGGTCACGAGGTTCCAGACGAACTCCCCGGTCTCCTGTGCGTTGCGCAGGCTGTCCTTCCGCCCGCCGCTGGAAAAGGCGATCAGGGGAGGGGTGTCGCAGAGCATGTTGAAAAAGCTGTAGGGAGCGAGGTTCAGCACGCCGGACGAGGCGCAGCGCGTCGAAATCCAGCCGATCGGTCGCGGCGCCACCAAGGCCTTGAGCGGATTGCGCGGCAGCGCGTGGCCCTGATCGACGAAATAGGAAAGAAAGCCGGACATGGCGGGCGGAATGGCTTCGTCGCGCCCAGCGGTCAACGCGAACTTGGAAATTGATCTTGTTCGTTTCAGAAATTGAGCCCGGCCAAGCCCCGGCTATAACGGCCGCAGCATATCGTCGAGGGGTGAGAGATCGATCGTCCGGCGAAAGAAGTCCTCACGAATTTCGGACGGTAGGCCCATGGTGATTGCCGCATCCATTTCCGATTACCGAGAGCTGGCGAGGCGATGGCTTCCGCCTTTCCTGTTCGAATATATCGACGGCGGATCCTATGCCGAGGTCACGCTCAGGCGAAACCTCGCCGATCTGGAGGCGATAGCGCTCCGCCAGCGCGTGCTGGCGGGCGTCTCAGAGATCGATCCGTCGAGCGAGCTGTTCGGGCAGAAGGTGGCGCTGCCGGTCGCTCTCGCGCCGATCGGGCTCGCCGGCATGAACGCGCGGCGCGGCGAGGTTCAGGCGGTGCGCGCAGCCGAAGCAGCGAATATCCCCTTCTGTCTGTCGACGGTCTCGGCCTGCCCGCTCGACGAGGTAGCGGCGGCGACGCGGCGGCCCTTCTGGTTCCAGCTCTACATGATCCGCGATCGTGGATTCATGCGCGAACTGCTGGAGAGAGCGAGGGCGCTCGGCTGCTCGGCGCTGGTCTTCACCGTCGACATGCCGGTGCCGGGATCGCGGTATCGCGACTATCGCTCGGGACTCGCCGGTGCGCCGGGGTTGGCAGGTTCGCTGCGGCGCGCTTGGCAGGCGGCGCTGCACCCGCGGTGGGCCTGGGATGTCGGCCTGAACGGACGCCCGCACCAACTCGGCAATGTCGCGCCGGTGCTCGGCACCAAGACCGGGCTCGAGGATTTCTTCGCCTGGATGCGAAACAATTTCGATCCCGCGGTGAGCTGGCGCGACCTCGATTTCATTCGGGAAACCTGGGACGGGCCGCTCATCATCAAGGGTATCCTCGATGCCGAGGATGCGCGGGAGGCCGCCCGAATCGGCGCGGACGGCATCGTCGTCTCCAATCACGGCGGTCGGCAGCTCGATGGCGTGCCGTCAACGGCGCGCGCACTCCCGTCGATTGCTGACGTGGTTGGCGATCAACTGACCGTCCTGGTCGACGGGGGGGTGCGATCGGGGCTCGACGTGGTTCGCATGCTGGCATTGGGTGCCAAGGGCGTCTTGCTCGGCCGCGCCTGGGCCTATGCGCTGGCGGCAGGTGGCCAGGCCGGCGTGACGCACATGTTGCAGATCATCGAAGCCGAGATGCGCGTCGCCATGATCCTGATTGGGGCCGGCCGGATCCGCGATATCGACCGTACCAGGCTCGTCGCCTGAGAATGCCATCTTTGGGGGCGGGGCAGATCCGTTCCGGGCCGTGAGAGCATATCTAGGAGGAAGTCATGAAGACCCGCGCCGCCGTAGCGTTCGAGGCGAAGACGCCGCTGGAAATCGTGGAGCTGGATCTGGAAGGGCCGAAGGCGGGCGAGGTGCTGGTCGAGATCATGGCGACGGGCATCTGCCACACCGATGCCTATACGCTCGACGGCCTCGACAGCGAGGGGCTCTTCCCGAGCGTGCTGGGCCATGAGGGCGCCGGCATCGTGCGCGAGGTGGGGGCGGGCGTCACCTCGGTGAAGCCGGGCGACCATGTCATCCCGCTCTACACGCCCGAATGCCGCCAGTGCAAAAGCTGCCTCAGCGGCAAGACCAACCTGTGCACCGCGATCCGCGCGACCCAGGGCAAGGGCCTGATGCCCGACGGCACGACGCGCTTCAGCTACAAGGGGCAGCCG
>Ga0105239_10001134_pt1 | contig 36735 bp, 27 predicted proteins | sample KBSC44metaG_FD_92761 | JGI IMG/M metagenome (GOLD analysis project Ga0105239, IMG submission 92761) | Corn rhizosphere microbial communities from Kellogg Biological Station, Michigan, USA - KBS C4-4 metaG | ecosystem: Host-associated > Plants > Roots > Rhizosphere > Soil | place: Michigan, USA... | reverse complement strand
GGGCCCTCGGACGGTTGCATTCTACCTAACGCGATCGGCACGCGCGATTGTTCGCGTCAGACTGCGGTGGATCTATTTGCCCTCGTGGCCGCGATAAGAACCACCCAGGGGCTAGGTCTCAATCTGGATCCATCGAGGATTTACTATACCGGTCAATCCTTCGGGTCGTTCTACGGAACCCTTTTTGAGGCGATCGAACCGAATGTTCCGGCCGGAACCTTGAACGGCCTCGGCGGTACGCAGGTGGATGTGGCTCGCCTTAGTCCCAGCGCACGCCTCCTGGGAGCCGCCTATCTGGCAGGTTTCACTCCAGCTCTGTTGAACGTGCCGCCCGCGTCATCGCAGGCTTACTTTCACGATTCTTTTAATGACGAGTACGTCTACCGCGGGCAGGCGATCGTGGACAGCGTACCCGGCGCGCTTGCGATTCAGTCGGCCTTCGAGCAGGCGGACTGGCTGGGAATGCTCGGTGATCCATTGAGCTATGCGGTGCACTTAAAAAGCGAGCCGCTGCCAGGAGTACCCGCGAAAGGGATTCTGGTGCAGTTTGGGCTCGGAGATTTGGAAGTACCGAACCCGACCGAGTCGGCCTTCGTGCGGGCGGGTAGACTTCAGGCGGCAGCGTGGATGCTGCGAACGGATCTCGCAGCGGCTATCGATCCCCGGCTACTCGGCCTCACTCAGCCGGGATCGCCATTTCCCATTTACCCGCATCGATTCCTGAGTAATCCGATGCTTTTCGACCCGCTCAGCCCGCCTTTGGAGACAGCGATTGGGGTAGCGGCTCAAAGGCAGATCGCAGATTTCTTCGCGTCGGGCACGATTAATAACCCGAACCAATATTTTATCGGTTCGTTCGCAGGCCAGACGTTGTTCGAGAGTCCGGCGATCTTGCCGGACGGGCTAAATTTTCTACAGATCCAGCCATAGGGACGTTAATCGGACCTTCTCTTGAGCCACAGCATTCCCCAGCGTTTTGCAAGAGCTTTTATGCCATGGCGGCCGCGACGAGCGGACTAAACATTGGAATGCTCATATCGGCTGGTTCCGGCGCGAGAAAGGGAGTGCGAGCCAAGGCTTCCTGGCAGCGGCGAATCGCGTGCTCGTACGTTTCGCTCGGATGATCAGAGTCGAAACGCAGGATCTCCATCTCACAGCCGTAGTTCGGATCGTAATACGGTAACACTTCCTCTGCTCCGTCCGTCAGCGGTGCTCCTCCTAAACGTCGCAGAATAGAAGAAGATGCATGACGCGTGGTAACTGTACTCACACCTAGCGCTCCACCCAGCATGCGAGCCAGAGCATAGATCGTAACCACCATCCGAACGGCTTCGCCAGTGCATCGTAATTCTTCTGCGATCGCCCAACCGCCCATTTCAACGTAACTGAAACCGAGATTCCGAGCTCTAGACATTTCACCGTCGACGGCGCGTTCCAATTGCAATTTGAGGCGTTGGTTGGCGGTCAGTGGCGTTTGCGATACGCCCAGCCGTGAAAATCCGATGCTGCTGGAGTGCGGCAGATATCTGGCACAGGCAACCACTTGGCCATCCTCGTCCAGTAAGATTAAGTGGAAGCTTTGATTGTCTGCCGGTTGAACGTGACGGCCGCTTTCCGTAAGTTGATACTTCTGGATCGCCCCGTCAGCTAGATAGATCCGGCCCCGCAATCGCTGGGCCTCAGCGAGAAGACGGTCGTGTTCGCCGGCTTTCCACGAAACCGGAAATTCTGTTGGCACAGCATCATGCGAAGGTGCCAATAGAAGAGAGCGCCTTAAACTCGGACGGTTGGATGAGGTAAACAAATTCATTCTCACGCTCCTCGTGCCGCTTGCGCGCCGCACTTCTTATACACGCCTCTTTCTCAAATCGACAAAGCGCTGGTTATTCTGTATGGATCGTTCCGGTCGCGAAACATTAGTTTTTTGTGATTTAGGGTCAGTCCCCGCGGACGCGTTATCATCCATCCGTCGGACGAACCTTTCAATGTGCACCATTCAGAGCGGAATCAGAATTTAAATGGTACGGCGATGGCCGAACTCGATCAATAGGAAGGCGCCCTACTAGACCCTTCGATGCACCCTAGGAGCAACTACTTCGCGCTTATTCCGATAGGCGGCGTTGCTCTTTGACGATTCTTCTTCGTGCCGTTAGAACTATTATCGGAACCCGCCGCTAACGGATGGCGTATGATGACTTTTTGGCAATGATTCGGTTACGGAGGGTTCATAAATGATGCTGTCTAGACCATTGAAAATGATTCTTGTGAGCTCTTGTGCCGCGCTGTTGGGCTGGCTGGCTCCCGTTGTCTTCCCGGTCTCGGCTTCTGCTCAACAGAAAGCGGAGACCAAATCCGGACCGCTGTACGTTGTCACCTACGTAGATGTCTTCCCGAACTTTACTGACGAGACGTTGAAGGCGCTGCGCCAGTTCGCGACCGACAGCCGAAAGGACCAGGGCTCAGTGCGATTCGAGTTTCTTCAGGACGTTGTCCGAACCAACCATTTCAGCATCGTTGAGGTCTGGCAAAACCGGAAAGCATATGATGCACACCTGACCCAGCAGCACAGCAAGCTCTTTCGCGAAAAGATCCAGCCGGGGTTGGGGAGTCCATTCGACGAACGGCTTTATAACCTCGTGCAATGAACGGCCACTAGAGCGCTGCCTTCTGCACTCCCCCTACCAATCAGCGTGGGATCGCCTTTCGAGCCGCGATAGCACGTATTATCTGTAGCGTCCAGACTGGCCCCATGCTAGTCTTCTGCGGTTTGCCAAGCAAAGGTCTTTCGGATCAACCACCAGGTCTACGAATCGCTCGCCGCCCTGGTGCTGCTCAGTACGGGTTCTGGCGCTAACGGCTATTACGCCAGTGCCTGCCGGACGGCCTCCGAGTTGAGAAATTGCCGACGCAATCTTTCCTCGGTGAGCGACTCCGCCAAGGCCGTAAATCACTTGACGGCATCTGTCTTGGTACTCATTGGCTGATCTGGAGTCGTTCCGTGCGGAGGCATCGTCGGCTGCGGATTGCAAAATCCGCCATTCAAGGAGCGGGCAGGCCCAATCATTGGAAACATAACATCTCCGTTGTTCGGTCGCGCGAACCAGATGGCAGTCTGGGCCGGGTTCTCAGAAACGCCGACAATCGACGGCTGGAAATGCAGTTGCGGCTTGCGTTCTGGTTTCTTGGGTGGACTGCCACAACTTTGAAACGAAGACGTAATTCAAATCACCTTATTACTTATCGGACATTCGGGATGCCGAAGGCTCTTCGCTGGCGCTAATTTCCGGATTTGCCGCTATCTATAAGGAGGATTCGATATGGGACTGCAGGCTGAGACCACAACTTTCACTCTTGACAATATGGGTCGCTTTCTTTGCAATACGTTGCAAGAGGCGATCGATAGCACGACCGTAACGGTAGCCGGCCGGTCGCGTGGATTCGACGTCATCGTCATTGGCGGGGGCACGTTCGGTGCTGTTATCGCATCGCGGTTATTGCTGAATGACGAGACGCACAGCCGCCGGATTCTGGTTTTGGAGTCCGGGCCGTTTGTACTTCCCGAACACTTTCAAAACCTTCCATATCTAGGCAGTGGGCCACCGGACTGGCGGGTGCCATGGGACAGCCATCCAGCGCTGGGATACGCCGGACTACTGTTCGCCATCGGCGGTCGGTCGCTAGCATGGGGGGGCTGGTCGCCTCAGATGCTTCACCAGGAATTCAAGAACTGGCCTTCTTCAGTTGTGGCCGCGCTCGAAAACACTTACTTCCAACAATCTAGCGATCAGATCGGCGCGACTGACAGTAACGATTTTATTTACGGGCGCCTGCATACAGCGCTTCGGCGACAGCTTTTCGATGGGCTTGCGATCCCAGGTAAAGCGCCGCATGCCATCGCTCTTGCCGCGCTGCCGAATCATCCTGCTGTCCGCTATGCGGGTCTTGAGGCGACAGGCGATCTTGCCGTTGCAGCAGGAGCAGCAAGTGGCGGATCGACCACAACCACTGGTCCGGCGGAGGTTAGCGACGATGAACTTCGCCGATTCTTGGGATTGAAGCCGACCGACACGACTTCCCGCACGGACATGCTCAACCTAATGAAATTGGAGGCGCCGCTGGCGGTTCAAACCCGCACTGAACCGGGAGATTTTCCCATCAACAAGTTCAGCGCTTTACCCGAGCTGACCAAGGCCGCGCGGCTAACTGGCGTCGAAGCCGGAGGCATTGACGCTCAGGGCGATGCCCGCAAGCGCCTGATAATTGTGCCGAAAGTTCCAGTGCTCGACATCATCACGGAAACCCAAGCCGACAACTGGGTAAGGGTGACCGGCGTGCGGGTTAAGGATACTGACGGATTGGAGAAAGTTATCTCGCTTGCGCCTCCCTCCAACGGGCACCAAGGTGCAGTCGTAGTCGCGCTCGGAACCATTGAAAGCACGCGTTTAGCAATTAATACCTTCAAGGATTCGTTGGCAGGGCGCTCGGCTCAGCGAATGGGAAAGAACCTCATCGCGCATTTACGCTCCAACTTGACGATCCGCGTCCCAATAACGTCGCTCACCAGCTTGCCCGCTGGCACGCAGACTTCCCTCCAGGCGTCGGCCTTGTTCGTAAAGGGGAAGGCCACTATCGCGGGGGAGGATCGCCTATTCCATCTGCAAATAACGGCATCTGGGCTCAACAAGCTGGGGACAGACTCTGAAGCCGAACTGTTCAAGAAGATTCCCGATACCGAGCAGATGGACTCTATGTTGCGAGCGACTGATAGTCACGTGGTGATCACCCTGCGCGGAATCGGCGAGATGACGCCGCAGAACCCGGACAGCTTCGTACGCCTATCTCCTACGAGGACAGAGAATTCGCGCCCGACCGCTGAGGTAACGCTGGCCGACGTCAAAACAAGGACTAGCAACACCGCCCAATCGAACATCGACAAGCAGACGTGGGAAGCAATGGACGCATTGGCGGATGAAGTGGCACTTCTTTTGGCCAACGGGCAGCCCTTCGAGATCCTCGGCGCAAAGGGCGGCAGCGTGCCCATGCCGGCCGGCGCCACGATAGCGGACATGCGAGCGAAGCATCCCTACGACGACCGTCGTGATCCGGAGGGCAGCACGCACCACGATGCCGGCACGCTCTGGATGGGCGACAACGTGGCGACTTCGGTTACCAACGAGTTTGGTCGCATCCACGACACCACGAACTGTTATGTGAGTGCTCCAGCATTGTTTCCCAGCCTGGGGTCACCCAATCCCATGCTAACGGGTGTTGCGCTTTCGCGGCGCGCCGCGGATATGCTCGAAAAGAACGTGCTGCCCCGGACGATCGTTCGCGCCCCCGCTCCAGGATTCACAGCGCTATTCGATGGTACAGTCGCCTCATTCAAGAAATGGAAGCTCGCGGGCGTCGCCAATACCACTCAAAGTTTCGCATTCCTCAATGGTGAGTTGGCAAGCTATGGCTCTTCCGACTTTTCGCTCCTCTACTACGCGCCAAAAGCATTCGACGATTTCCACTTGAGACTACAATTTCGCGTGTTCGATCCCGCTAACTGCAATAGCGGCGTTTTCATCCGATTCCTCGATCCGTCGCAGAAACTTCCGGACGGGCTGAGAACACGGGCGAGCAACGAGGGTGCGCCGATCGACTCGAATGCGGCCTGGAACGCCGTGTTCTCGGGATTCGAAGTCCAAATCGACGACAACGCCCGCGGAGATGTTAACAAGGACTACTACGGACGGCGGCCCGAACCTGACGGACTATACAAAAACCGCACCGGTGCGATCTACAAGATTCAAGCCGGCGATCTGATCATCCACACCGGCGGGCACGACACGACCGTTCAACACTACACGCCCGGCCCACCTACGCGTGCCGGTGTGTGGATGCAGTACGACATTGTGGTTATGGGCAACCATTACGAAGTGACGCTGACTGATACCGAAACAGGCGTCTCGCAATTGACCACCACTTTTGATAACACAGACACTGCGCGCGGTGTTTCCAAGGTCAATGGCGTCCCGGCGGGCTTCATCGGCATCCAGTCATACCCGAACTCGCCTATAGCGTTTCGCGATATCTGGATCAAGTAAGCTACGCCTACCTACCTCCTCGGGGGGCAGGTACGCTACAAAGCCTCAATACCGCAACAGGTCATAGACGATCTTCAGCGTTCCCGCGATGAAGGATGGCAAGCTAATCAATGAAGGTCGTGCGAACATTAATTACTCCGACATACACTGGCGCAATCGAAGCGCCGATCGAGGCTCCTTGCAAATGCCCGATAAGAACTTAACATATTGCGAGCATTTGCAGCCTTGAGTCGATCGCCCATGAGAGCCGAAGCGAAGCGCAACAGCGGCTTCAGATCCTCTGACACTGTCCCCGGCGTTCGCCTCAGCATTCGTGCCAATTACTGGACACTACGGCTTATCGGTCTATTCTGCATTCGCCGCTCATACTTGTGTCTTTCTTGGGGATTAACGAATCTGGGGTGTTAGTCTTCGCCGCCGCCTGGGCAATCGCGGATGATGAAAAGTCGAAAGTCTTTGAAGTGTGGCTGCCTCTAAAATATCGATTCTCTCGACAGGCAATATCGTCATCGAGAACCTTTAGCACCTTATCGAAAATATCCCCTGTTAGCGAGGGAAGTGTCACTCTACCTGATGCTAGTGCGGTACGCGCGGTTTTAAGGCTCTCGATCTCTCCATAAACACGACATGCCTCTAAGTCCCGTTCCGTCCACTCTAGACAGGCATCCGCAGACGCAACATCCGGATGAACTACCGCCGTCAAAGCAGCGATCGCAGTCTCTACTGTTGTGTCAACTACTTCCACGGAAGCTTTAGGCGAACCGATCGTTCCGGCTGGGATGAAGTAACCTGCTGAACGTTTCGTCTCAAGTGTTTCCGGAGCGTAGTGTTGTTTCGCAAACTCCGTGTCAGCATAACGACCCGGTGTGAACGTGCCTAAGCCAACCGTAATGGCACTCTCAGCCTGCGACCCGGCTGGTGGCCCAATGTTTAAGAGTGGTCGCGCATCATAAATACCTTTGTCCGGAATCGTGGGAGCGGAGTGTCCAACCGAAAGTTTAGTTGCGCATGCCGTTAGTGAAAGGGTTAATCCCAGCAGGACAAGCTCAGTTCGGATCACAATAAATTCTCAATGTTGTGCCTTTGGTCAGTCTACCCTCCACAGCATTACAGGATTTTCAGTGAGCGTCAATCGCTCATGTGTGCCCGTGGGGCCACATGCAGATCACGGGGACTCGCGAGCGAACTGATGCGGCGGCGGAAGTGCATCGAATCCACGATCTTTGAGTGCCCTGGTGCTCGCCGCCCTCGGCTGCTCGTTAATCATCATTATCGGAAGCCGACTGAATTGGCGAGTGCGCTTGATACCGGAACCCGCCATCTAGTGCAGTTGGGTCACTTCACTCGACGGACGATCGGCCCGCCCTGTAGGCAACGCGCCAGATGCGGCCCTTTTGCGAGTCCGAGATATAGAGCGCTCCATCTGGTCCAACTGCTAGGCCGAGGGGGCGATATCTCGCGCTTACGGAGGTGTTGGCAGATGAATCAAAGGCCGTGAATCCGTTGGCAAAGACCGTAGGCGGCCCGCCCGCACCCTGGCGGTTGAAGGGCACGAAGACCACGTCATAGCCGTTCTTGCCGCGAGTGCCGTGCAATGCTATGAAGGCACCCCCGCGATAGGCCGCCGGGAAATTGTCGCCGGCATAGAACACTAGGCCCACCGGAGCCGAACGCGGGGTAAAGCTCACGACTGGGGTAGAATAGACGCCCGCCGGCGCCACCGCTTTACCGTCGCCGCCATATCCCGGCGAGACCAGCCGCACCTTCCGCACGCCGTCATAGTAGGTATAGGGCCAACCAAAATCAGTGCCTTTGGCGACGCGATCCATCTCGTCGGCGATCTGGCTTTCATCTTCGATGCTGATGAGGTTCGGCCAGGTTTTGTGCATGTTGTCCCTACCGTGCATAATGCCGTAAAGACTTCGATCAGCGGGCGACCAAGCAAGCGCGGTCATGTCGCGGACCCCGGTGGCCAACTGCTCGCCATCGGCGGGGAATTTCTGGCCGACCTTGTTCGCGTGGAAGCGCCATATACCGGCGCGATTCACCAAATACGGACAGGGCTTGACTTCGACGGGAGGCGCACCATCAGGTGTATCCGGTTTGACGCAGAAATCGTTGACGCCGTCGTCGAGGGAGATAAACAGATCGCCTTTCCCGTCGAACGCCAACGGACGATTCGCCCGCCTGAAGCCGGGATGGGTCTCCGGCATCCCATCCACGATAACCTCCGGCTTGCTCTCCGGCACCAGCTCATTGCTGCTGCTGAAGGTAAAGCGATACACCCTCGAGCCTGTCGTGGCGTAGAGCGCGCCATCATAGAAACCAATGCCGGTGCCGCCCTCCACGGCGCTGAAGTGCTGGACCTGATCGGCTTTGTGGTTGGCGTCCAAATGAAGAACGATGATTCCGCCACTGAGGGTAGAAACATAAACGTCGCCATTCTGTCGAACAGCCAAGTGCCGTACGGTCGGGCCCAACCCTTCGGCCACGACCGTGGCGTGAAACCCTGGCGGCAGGGTCAAACCATCCGGCTCTTCTGCGAGAGCGAGCCAGGAAGCCAAGCCTAGAAGCAAGAAGGAGCCGATAACACCGGAAAACGTTTTCATCCTCTGATCCCCCCCATTATGGCGGCCACGCCGACACTACAGTTATTCTAGCGCCTTAGCCAAACAATTCCCCCTGTGGCTCTCAATCTTTGAGTTCGCGCACGACCTCAGCGCACAGACTCCCCTAGGCGACCCAATCGAACGACGCGAAGGATTTGGTGACCAACCGGTAAGAATTCACTTTTAGAGAGCCTTGGTTGCCAAGCAAAAAACCTCATACTCGAAGACAAATAGTTTTAGTGCCTTTGCTGAACCGAGGCGGGTGGTATAGATCCCCATTGACCACAACGGACACTTCGGCCGCATTCCACTCTCATTCGGTAAGAAAATTGCAATGCGCATTTCGTGTCCCAGCCGCGCTGTTCCCCCTCGACTTCGCCTGTTTTTTCCCATTGGCCGGAACTTTCCCAATTTGAGACCCGTTGGATTGGAGCAGCTCGGAATTCAAGGAGTTATAAATGGCTTCCGCAATTGCACCTCACCGCCAGCGCCGTATACAGCAACAGGTTGCCAAAGCCGATGAGGTGCGGCCGAAGCAGGAACCCAGGCAGGCCATGCAGGCCGGCGCCAGAAAATATCCCGCTCCGCCCTTCCCAAGGCAGCACCAAAACAAGCCCGGCTCAGAATCCGTTCTGGATCCGGCACCCCTGTACGATGCTCCTTTTTACCTGGGATCGCGCAAGCTTGATAAAAAAGTTGCCCTCATCACCGGCGGCGATTCCGGTATCGGGCGGGCCGTTGCCATCCTCTTTGCGCGCGAAGGCGCGGACGTTGCGGTGGCATACCTGAGCGAGCATAAGGACGCACGCATTACCAAAGAGAAGGTCGAAGCTGAAGGACGGCGGTGTCTCCTCATTCCGGGAGATGTCTCCCGTCAGAAGTTCTGCGACAAAGCAGTCGCGCAAACGGTTAAAGAATTCGGGCGGCTTGATGTGCTGGTCAACAACGCCGCCTTCCAGGTGCATACCTCCAGGTTCGAAGACCTCACGGCGAAGCATTTCGACGAGACGCTAAAAACCAATCTCTACGGATATTTCTACATGGCGCAGGCTTCGGTGAAGCATATGAAACAGGGCTCCGCCATCGTGAACACCGGCTCAGTCACGGGGCTACTTGGCAACGAAGCGCTGCTCGATTATTCGATGACCAAGGGTGGCATCCATGCCTTCACGCGGTCCCTGGCGACACATCTTGTGCCGCGCGGCATCAGGGTTAACGCGGTGGCGCCCGGTCCGGTCTGGACGCCCCTCAATCCCTCCGACAAGGAAGCAAAGGATGTCAGCAAATTCGGGGCGGATACACCTATGAAGCGCCCCGCCCAGCCCGAGGAGATCGCGCCAGCTTACGTTTTTCTCGCCTCGCCCCAGTGCTCCAGCTACATTACCGGCGAAGTTCTCCCCATCATCGGCGGTTACAGCGGCGGATAATATGGCTCTCGAAGAATACCGACAAAAGCGGGATTTCGGGAAGACGTCAGAGCCGCCCCCGGGGGTCATCAAGCCGCGCAAGGATGAACTCTCCTATCTCATCCAGAAACATGACGCCACGCGGCTGCATTATGACTTCCGGCTCGAATTGAACGGCGTTCTTTTAAGCTGGGCCGTCACCAAAGGGCCGAGCCTCGACCCCGCCGACAAGCGGCTGGCGGTCCGCACCGAAGACCATCCGCTTTCATATGGCACCTTCGAGGGCACGATACCGAAAGGTCAGTATGGCGGCGGCACGGTCATGCTGTGGGATAAAGGCACCTGGGAGCCCAAGGGCGATCCGGGCGCTGGACTTCAGAAAGGCCACCTATCCTTCACCTTGCACGGCGAGCGGCTGAAGGGTGACTGGGACCTCGTCCGCATGCATGGCGACGCCAGGAAGGAGAACTGGCTGCTGATCAAAGCGAAGGACGCTGAGGCCCGCGCGAACGGACAGTCGACGGGCTTGCTCGACGATCTTGCCTACAGCGTCGCGACGGGACGTTCGATGGACGCCATCGCCGCAGGAGAGAGACCCGCGCCGCGCCGCAGGGCCGCCGCCACAGAAAAGCCCGCCAAACCCGTGAAAAACGGTGCAGTGGCGCAAAACACGCTTTCATCCCTGGAGAAGCAATATCCGGCCGTCCAGCTTGCCACGCTGGTCGATGCGCCTCCGGAAGGCGAGCAGTGGCTGCATGAGATCAAGTTCGACGGCTACCGTCTGCTTGGCTTTCTATCCGGCGGCGAAGTTCGCCTGCGCACGCGCAACGGCCTCGACTGGACGTCGAAGTTTCCTCAGGTGGCCTCGACCATTGCTGATCTCAGGGCCAAGGACGCCGTGCTCGACATGGAAGCCGTGGTTCTCGACGAACAGGGCAAGAGCGGGTTTCAGGCGCTTCAGGAGGCCCTCGGAGAGGGCGGGAGGCGCGATCGCATCGTGGCCTATACTTTCGACCTGCTACATCTCGATGGCGAGAATCTGACGCGGCTCATGCTGACCGAGCGCAAGCACAAGCTGGCGAAGCTGCTGAAGAGTTCTAAAGCCCGATCAGCCTTGCGTTTCAGCGACCATGTCCCGGGCAACGGCAGCGATATGCTCGCGAATGCCTGTAAGCTGGGACTGGAGGGCATCATCTCTAAACGCGCTGACGCGCCCTACACGGCGGGACGCGACAAGAACTGGCTGAAAGCGAAGTGCCAGCAGCGGCAGGAATTCATCATCATTGGCTATAGCAACGCAAAGAGCGGTGGTCGCGCGCTGGGCGCCCTCTATCTCGGCTATCACCGCGGCGGCGCTCTCACCTATGCCGGCAAGGTTGGCACGGGTTTCACGATGAAAAGCGCCCTTGCGCTCACTCAAAAGCTGGAGAAGCTCGCCGTCGAAAAGCCGGTTCTGGATCGCAAAGCAATGAGCGGCCCGGGCGCAAGTGAATTTCAATCCATTCACTGGGTCAACCCTGTATTGCTGTGCGAAGTAACCTTCACCGAATGGACCGGAGACGGCCGCATCCGGCATCCTTCCTTTCAGGGTTTGCGGGAGGACAAGAAAGCCGCCGAGGTAAAGATGGAAAAACCTCAAGCTGTTAGAAGTGTCCCAAAATCTTCTCCCTTAAAGCTTCCCCTATCCAAGGGTCTGGTGCTCGAGGGGATCACGATCACCCATCCGGACCGGGTTATTTCAGAAACAGGACAGATAACGAAAGGCGAGCTGGCGGATTACCACGCGGCGGTCGCCCCCTACATGCTCCCCCGTCTCTTGCGGCATCCCCTGAGCCTGCTGCGTTGTCCGTCCGGCATCGGCAATCAGTGCTTCTACCAGCGCAACCCCGGCCGGGGCCTCGGCGCGGATGTAAAACCCTTCAAATTCAGGCACAAGGGCAAAAATTACGAATACCTCTACATTGAAGACTTAAAGGGCCTCCTTGAAATCATCCAAATGGGCGCCATCGAGATCCATCCTTGGGGGGCCAGTGTCGATAACATCGACCATCCCGACCGGATGATATTCGATCTTGATCCCGCGCCGGACGTGCCCTTCGCGGCCGTCAAGCTGGCCGCGCAGGATCTCAAGACAAGGCTTAAGCGCAGGGGCCTGGAGTGCATGCTCAAATGCACCGGGGGCAAGGGCCTGCATGTCACCGTTCCGCTCGCGGAAAAGGATGACTGGGACCGCGTGAAAACTTTCGCGGCCGGGCTCGCCCATGAAATGGTCGAAGCCGTGCCGGCGGCTTATGTCGCAACCATGACCAAGGCCAAGCGCAACGGCAAAATCTTCATCGATTTCTTCCGCAACGAATACACGGCAACCGCGATCGCCGATTATGCGGTCCGGGCAAGACCAGGCGCGCCGGTCGCCCTGCCGCTGTCCTGGAAGGAGCTGGATGATCTCGAATCGGGTAGCCAGTTCACGATGAAGGACGTGCTGGCGCGGCTCAAGCGCAAGAAGCCGGTTGCCGTACCCGCCCCACAGCGGCTGCCCCGATCATGAAACACGTCACGCGCAATGTCCGCCAAAAATCGCGCGTCGCGCTTCTTCTCGTCGATGTGATCAATCATTTCGAGTTCTCGGATGGAAAAAATGTCCTCCACCGTGCCCTCGCGATTGCGCCTCCTCTTGCCCGCCTTAAAAAGAGAGCCCGGGCGGCTGGCGTTCCCACAATCTACGTTAACGATAATTTCAGCCAGTGGCGGTCGGATGCCAGGAAGGTGCTGCAATATTGCCTGAGGCCTGAAGCGCCGGGCCTTCACTTCGTCGAACAGCTCCAGCCCGATGACGATGACTATTTCGTCCTCAAGCCGATGCATTCGGCCTTCTATCAGACGCCGCTCGATCTCCTGCGGGAACTCGGAGCGTCTTCCATCATCCTTTCCGGTCTGGCGACTAACAGCTGCATTCTGTGCACAGCGCACGATGCCAACATGCGTCATCTCCAGGTGATCGTGCCGCGTGATTGCTGCGCCGCGCGCACGGTGCGGGAACACAGGCAGGCGCTCGAGCACATTCGGGCGATGGCCGACGCTAAGGTCGTCGCATCGTCCTCGGCGCTGCAGCTTAAGACATTGCATGGCTGAGAAATCGACATACCACGGACGACCCCGGCTGTCCGGCGCAATAGTAGCTGGCCGGGACGGCTCGGAGACCGAACCGCCTGCGTTTCTAAGCAATGCCGAGATAGCGGAGCATCTGGCCAGCCTCGCGCAGCTGTTATCGGCCCAGAAAGAAAATCCTTACAAGGTCAAAGCGTATCAGCGTGCCGCCGCAAAGCTCCGGAACATGTCGGAAAGTCTGCATGAGCTGGTTCAGGACGAAGCCGACCTGACGCAATATGCCGGCATCGGAGACGCCATCGCCGCCGCCATCCGGGAGATCGTCCAAACCGGCAGCCTGCGGAAACTGGAAACGCTGCGCGCGCAAGCCACACCCGCCGTGGCCAGCATCAACGAACACCCGCGGCTCGACCCCAGGCGCGTTCAGCGCATTTACAAGAAACTCGGCATCTCCTCTGTGCAGGAATTGCGCGAAAAGCTCGAAAGTGGCGAAATCGAAACGGCGCTTGGCCTGCGCATGGCTCAGCACGTCAGGGAGGGCCTCACGGACCCTCATGCCATGCTCCTCTACCGGGCGGACGACCTGCGTGTCGCCGTCGAGGAATTCCTTCTCGGTCCTTGTCGCGTTCGGCGTGCCGAAGTTGCGGGTGAAGTGCGTCGCCGCGCCGAGGTGATTGCGGAGCTGGCCTTTGTCATCGACACCCATGATTTTCCAGCGTTGGTCGCGCGTCTGCAACGCTACGGCGGGCGAACGCCGCTCATCTCCTCCGGAAAAGACAACGCCGTCTTTGCTCTTTCTTCGGGCGTCCTCTTGCGCATTCAGCTTGCCGGCACGAAGGACTGGGGATTGCGGATGGTAGCTTGCACAGGCTCCAAGGCGCACCTCAAGAAACTGACGGCCGTAACGGGTTCATTGCGGCGACGGGATGTTTCCTTCCCCAGCGAACAATCTTTTTACCGAAAGTTTGGCCTACAGTACATAGAGCCTGAATTGCGCGAAGGCTACGACGAAGTCGAGCGCGCCGCAAAAAGCGCCCTGCCCAACTTGGTGACGACGAAGGACATCAGGGGCGAGCTTCACGCGCATTCGACATCCAGCGACGGCAGTGACTCCATCGAGGACATGGCCGAAGCCGCGCGCGAAAGAGGTTATGAATATATCGGCATCAGCGATCACTCTCAGAGCCTCAAGATCGCCCGCGGGGTATCAGTCGAGGATTTGTGGGCGCAGATTAAGTATATCGACAAGCTCAACCGCCGTCTGCGCGGGTTCCGCATCCTGAAATCATCGGAGGTCGATATCCTTGCCGATGGGTCGCTCGACTATCCTGATGACCTCCTGCGTGAACTCGACTATACGGTCTGCTCGATTCATTCGCGATTCGGACTTGACCGGCAGCAGCAAACTGAGCGCCTGCTGCGCGCCATGGATAACCGGTACTTCAATATCCTGGGGCATGCGACGGGACGTTTGCTGCTCAAACGCCCGGGCTACGAAATCGATGTCGAAAATGTCATCGACCATGCGCGGAAGAATGGCTGTTTTTTCGAGATCAACTCCAGCCCCGACCGGCTCGACCTCTCCGCCGAGAACGCGCGAAAAGCAAACGCCGCAGGAGTGTTGATCGCCATTAACACCGATGCTCATGGCACCGGTGAGCTGCCGCTGATTCGGTGTGGAATCGATCAGGCGCGTCGTGCGGGTCTTGAAAAAACTGCCGTCTTGAACTGCCTTCCCTGGGAGAAGCTGCAGCGTCTCTTCAAGAGATGACAGTCGGACGCGGCAAAATCGCCTCCGGCTCGGTCGTTAGCTTTTTTCTGGTCCTCCCGGTCAGCTTGCCCCTTTTCGCGCGACAGTCTTTGCTGTAATGCGCCGGTCTGCGGCCAGGCAGCGTCCGATATTCAACTGGCTCTCGGTGACCTTCCCCTGCCCATCACGACGGGCATAGCGCTTGTCGCCCTTGTGCGGCGCGATGACGTCTCGTTTCCTCATGTGATCTCCCTCAGCAGGACATCCCGTCGACTTTTATCTCGCAGGTCGGCTGCCATTACGAATTTTTGGAGCCAAACGTGCTTCTGGATCGTTGGATTACATGCCGAGAAACTTAAGGAGACTTCCAGATGCTTGACTTTTTGATGCCCGAAAAACACGCAATTTCAATCCTCAAGAAGGATCATGATACGGTCAAGGACCTTTTCGATAAGTTCGAGAAAGCCGGCTCCTCCTCAGTGAAAGAAAGGATCATTAGCAAGGCGGTGACCGAGCTCAAAATACATGCGGTGGTCGAAGAGGAAATCTTTTATCCGACCGTGCGAAAGCATGTTGGATCGGACATTATGAATGAGGCAGACGAGGAGCATCACGTCGCCAGGGTCCTCATCGCCGAGCTCGACCTTAACCGGGGAGGCGGAGACCATCGCGAAGCCAAATTCACCGTCCTCGCGGAGAGTGTGCGGCACCACATCAAGGAAGAAGAAAACGAGATGTTACCGAAGGCCAGGGAACTCGACATAAACTTCGAAGCACTCGGTCAGAAGATGCTGGATCGCAAGAAGGAATTGAAGGAAGACGGTATCCCGAAGGACGCGGAGCACTCCATGGTCACCCAGGCCAGGGGCACGGGTGATTCCCCAGCCGCCGCTTCCAGAAAAAAAGCCTCGTCGGTTAAGATGGCCCGCCAGAACGGTGCGAAACATTCCAGGACCCGAAGACTGAAAGACCCCACGCCAGTCACCAGGTCCCATAAAAGAAAAGCTTGATGGACGTGCTTCCGAGTGAACATTTACGCTTATTTGTGTCCCTCGGCACGGCCGCTTTTCGGCGATGCCCACCCGCGGCCAGGCTGCAGGTGCAGGGCGGCATAGGCTGCTACGGCAGCGAGCGAGATTGTTACCAGATTGATCAGGAAACTTTCCAGGCGCGTCCAAACAACACCGTCTGCCAACCCCAGAATAGTTGCCGCTCCCAGCCAGACGGGGAATATAGCCAGTTGGACGGCAGCAGCCACACCGATAAGGTAACGGCGACCCGTGTCATCCGCATTCGAGAGGCCCGCCGTAATGCCGATCATGCCGGAGATGGCGAAGCTCGCCAGCGGACTCTTGAAAGCTGTGAATTGGATCGGTCCTCCCTGGATCGCAGCAACCACGGCGCCCGCCGCAAACGCGAGCGCCGCGCTGACCACAACCGCCCTTATCCCGCGAAAGATCAGGCGCCGGTCGCGGCTCCAAAGCCCGAAGCTGATGGCGAGAACCTCCGCAAGAAACGGCAAAAACAGAGCCGCCACGACGATCGCGACGGGATTGTCGTCGAGGACGCCCGTCGCCAGAAGCACCGCGCCTGCCGCCGCCCGTGCGAAATAACTCACCGTGAGATGGCTCAGTTGCCAAAGGTCCTGGATAACGTCCGGAAAGGGCTCGCTCATGGGCCGGGTGATGTCCAGGATATCCTCACCGCTTACGATGGCCCTCAATTCCCGCGAGGTCAGCGAATAATCGACGCCTCTGAGACTGGCGGCGCCCAGAAGAGCGTCGACAAAAGCGCGCGCTTTTGGAGTCGAGGTCTCGACGCTGACGATCTTGCGCCCTTCTTCGGGGCCGTGGAGATAGACGTCCGAGACCGCTACGCTGGGGATGCCGGCCTCATGCGCCAGCCGCGCCGCCGTACCCACATGTTCCGCGGGAAGGGTTGCCCTGATTTCATGCATAACGATAGACTCCCAAACCAAGAATGGAGGACCTGATCCATGGCCGATCTGTCGAAACTTCCAGCTCAGCTCGATCCAAAGAAGCGCACTTGCCGGGCCATCATAGAAACGCCCAAAGGCTGCCGCAACAAATTTGATTATGATCCGAATTCAGGCCTATTCATGCTGGGCGGGCTATTGCCGGAAGGGATGGTGTTTCCATTCGATTTCGGCTTTATTCCCTCCACGCTCGGCGCAGATGGCGATCCCGTCGACATCCTCGTCCTTATGGATGCACCCGCGCATGTCGGTTGCCTTATCGACGTCCGTATCATCGGAATCATCCAGGCGGAGCAGACCGAGGACGGCAAGACCGAAAGTAATGACCGGCTTCTGGGCGTCGCAATTCATTCCTACGATCACGAGGATCTGGAATCCATAGATGAGGTAAACAAGTCCCTTCTCGATCAACTGGAGGCATTTTTCATTTCCTACAACAAACAGCGGGGCAAGAAATTCAGGGTGACGGGCACTGGCGGCCCCGGCAAGGCGATGAAGTTGCTGAAGGCGGGGATCAAGGCGCATGAGAAAGAGGGCAAGACGTAGCAAGGTATGCGGGCAGTTACACTTTTAATGTCAATAGTTTATAAAGGATTTTTCGCGTCCGTTTACAAAATTTTCAGGAAGCGAGTCTAACAAACATTTCATAACCCCTTGTGGCATCCGCGACGTTGGGCGTCTCCATTGTGATCTCGACGTCCGGACATAACCTCGAATGGACGGTCAGCACGTTCCACGACCGTTGTGTGTATTATTTCGATTGGCCTCTCCCAATCCCATGCTGAAGACAGACGCGACTCGCTATGGGCTGCGTACAAGTGGGATAGAATCAGTCAGCAGTTCGTCGTCCCACGAGAGCTGGCCAGCGCGCAGAATTATGTACAGAGTCCACGGGAGGTGCAAAATGACATTGCCGCTATGGATAATCCCGGTAGTGATAATCATCATCTATCTGTTTTCTTCCATCAAGATCTTGCGTGAGTATGAGCGGGGTGTAATTTTTCGGCTTGGCCGCGTCTTACCTGAGCCGAAGGGACCGGGCATCTTCCTGGTGTTCGCGCCCATTGATCGCATGGTGCGAACGTCGCTTCGCATCGAAGCCATGGAAGTCCCAGCACAAGATGTGATCACTCGCGACAACGTGACGGTCAAGGTCAATGCAGTGGTGTATTTCCGCGTGATTGACCCCACTAAAGCAGTGATTGAAGTTACCAACTACCTGTATGCCACCTCCCAACTCTCGCAGACGAGCCTGCGTAGCGTGCTGGGAGAGGTGGAACTGGACGCACTGCTTAGCCAGCGGGAGAAACTCAACGTCCGGCTGCAGTCTGTGCTGGATCAAAATACCGGTCCGTGGGGCATAAAGGTGACGATGGTGGAAGTCAAGCAGGTGGACTTGCCGGAGCAGATGATCCGCGCCATCGCCCGCCAAGCCGAGGCCGAGCGGGAGCGGCGGGCCAAGATCATTCACGCCGAAGGGGAGGCTGCGGCAGCCGCGAACCTGGAAAAGGCCGCCGAGACCATGGCACGACAACCGGGAGCCATCCAGCTTCGCTACCTGCAAACGCTAGTCGAAATCGGTTCGGAAAAGAATACAACCGTAGTGTTTCCGCTCCCGATGGACCTACTATCATCTCTCGGACAAGTGCTGAAGAAACTCGCCGGCCCAGAGCCCGGCGGGTCGGCTTAGGACTCGCGCAGGAACATACGCTGGAGGTGAGTGCACTATGAAATCGATACTCATCCTGATGCTGGCGGCCATTGTGGCGCCCGCAGCGCCGAAGGTTATCGCCGTCAACGTCGACAGCGTCGTCCATCCGATCACAGTGGAGATCATCACGCATGCGATCGATCAGGCAAGCCGCGAGAACGCTGCCGCCATTTTGCTGCGGCTCAATACGCCGGGAGGGTTGCTCGATGCGACGCGCGAAATCAATTCGAGGATAGTCGCCTCGCGTGTTCCCGTGATTGCCTACGTGACGCCGAGCGGGGGGCGCGCTGCTTCCGCTGGGTTTTTCATTCTACAAGCGGCGGATGTGGCCGCGATGGCACCGGGCACCAACACTGGCGCGTCCTCGCCAGTGCTGCTGGGAGAGCAAATGGATCCCGTGATGCGCAGCAAAGTCGAAAACGACACTTCCGCCTGGCTGCGCAGCCTGGTCACCAAGCGGGGCCGGAACGCGGAGTTGGCGGAGCAGACCGTTCGGCAGGCCAAGGCGTTCACCGAGAGGGAAGCCTTGGACAATCGCTTGCTGGATGTGATCGCGCCGGATGAACAACGGCTTCTGGACGAACTCGATGGACGCGAGATTAAACGCTTTGATGGCAACACTGAAAAGCTCCATACGCGAGGCGCAGAGATTGTCGATTACCGCGCCTCATTGCGCGAACGCCTCATTGGGGCGATCGCCGATCCCAATACCGGGTACATTCTGTTGGTTCTAGGAGCGCTGGGGATCTATGTCGAGTTTCAGGCGCCGGGCCTGATCGTTCCTGGCGTAGCGGGTGGCATTCTGGTGCTGCTGGGGTTGTCTTCATTGGCCGTGCTGCCGATTAACTGGGTGGGGGCCGCGCTGCTGGTTCTTGCCGTGGCCCTATTCGTCTTGGAAGCGAAATTTGCCTCGCACGGGATATTGGGAACGGGTGGAGCGGTGGCGATGGTGTTGGGCGCGGTGTACTTGATCAATGGTCCACCCGAGTTGCGCATCCGCCTGTCGACAGCCCTGGCGGTGAGCCTGCCCTTCGCGCTCATTACGATGTTTTTGGTGACCCTAGTGATTCGTGCCCGGGCATATCCTATCAGTATGGGCCAACAAGCGCTGGTTAACCAGATCGCCCAGGCGCGCACAGCCCTCGATCCGGCTGGAACCGTTTTCGTCCACGGCGAACACTGGGACGCCGTATCGAGCGTGCCGGTGGAGCAAGGCGGCGCGGTGCGCGTCGTTGGCGTGGACGGCATGATACTCCGCGTCGAGCCAACAGGTCCTCCTCTAGGGCAAGATTCTGACGTTGCAAATACAAACGCCCGAACGTGATCTCATTCATGGCCTGCAATGGTCACATCACCGGAAGGAAGCTTAGCTCCTCCGGTGTTACTCAGTTTGAAAAACTCAGACCGATCCGATGCCGAGTTCACCTGCTCCAGCGCAGTTGATATATATAAGGATACGTGACCACCTCTGAAACCGGCCTCCGGTCCAAGCACTCGCGACGGTTCCGCGCACGCAATAAGGTACTGTATCGCCTCGCCCACTGGCCGATTTGGATCTTCGTGTTCTTCATCGCTCCAGGACCCCTGACATTCGATTTATTCGAACGCGGTTTCGATCAACGCTCGGCGCTATGGCTTGGAGCCGTATTATTGGCAACCGGGATCGCCGGTCTGCGCGGATCGCTGCCCGGCGTCGAGGCCAGACCCTACATTTTGCGTTTCACCGAGGACAAGGCGAATCCGCTCTACCGGCGGGTATGCTACACGGTAGCGTGGAGCGACCTGATCGGCTTCGCCGTGCTGAATTTGGTTGGCCTCGCCTTCGCAATCGCCACGGGCCACTGGCGGTTGCGTCAAATCTATGAGTACGCGTACTTGCCGCTGGTCATTGTGGTGTGGATTTGCGGTGCGCTGGGCCGGCTGCCGCGGGTCGGCTCATCGACCAAAGGAGAAGGCACCGAGCGGCGCTATTTTTATGGCGTGGTTTGGGCGGTATGTGCTGCCGAACCCACGCTGGGTTTGCTGTGGAGAGTGCTGCCTCGTTCACGTGTCGGAGATGTGCTGAAGCTGGCGGTGTTCGCAGGCATCCTGACGTGCATGGGCTATTGGGCAAAGCGCGGCCTTCTACCGCGAACGCGCCCGATCGTGCCCGGCGAGTGGGCCATCTCGGACTGACCTTGAACCTAATTCTCGCTGCGCTAGGTACTGCGGCGCTCCTTGCACTGGCAGGCTGGTTCTACCAACGGGCGGGCCGCGCAAGGGATGCTCGCCGATTTTCTCCGCTCGGGCGACTGATCGATATTGGCAGCGGCAGCCTGCACCTGTACAACATCGGCGAAGGAACCCCACCTGTTGTCTTCGAGGCCGGCATAGCAGCCACGTCGCTGAGCTGGCAACTAGTGCAGCCGGAGATCGCCAAAATCACGCAGACCGCAAGTTATGATCGTGCTGGTCTGGGCTGGAGCGGAGCCAGCCTTCCGCGGGGAAGCATCTGGGAATTGGCCGACGAGTTGCGTAGCGTGATGGATCACGCCGATATACCGAAACCTCGTATTTTGGTCGCGCATTCCTACGGCGCCCTGATTGCGATCGCCTACGCAGTGCGCCACCCTTCCGAAATCGCAGGCATGGTTCTGGTGGACCCCGTGGCAACTTGCGAATGGAGCGAACCGTCGGAGTCTCATCTGAAGACCTTGCGGCGTGGCATTCTGCTCTCGAGGCGGGGTGCTTTCCTGGCCCGGCTTGGCGTGGTGCGGCTCGCGCTCAGTCTGTTGGCCGCCGGGTCGCAGCGGCTGCCTAAAATGATCGCCCGCGCCAGCAGCGGCCGTAGCGCAGCCATCACAGATCAGTTTGTGGGACAGGTCCGTAAGCTGCCGAGCGAGTTGTGGCCCATTATTCAATCGCACTGGTGCGATCCGAAGTGCTTTGAAGGAATGGCCCGCTACTTGGAGACTCTGCCCCAAAGCGCGGCCGCAGTCGCTCGGGAACTGGCACTGACGGAGGTGCTCCGCGATGTACCATTGATCGTGCTTTCGGCCGGCAATGCGAGTCCCGTCCAGCGCGCTGAGCACGAGACTCTGGCACGGCGTTCTTCACAGGGCCGGATTGAGGTTGTAACCGGCAGCGGCCATTGGATCCAAGTAGACCGCCCGGACGCGGTCATTCAAGCCATTTGTGAGATGATCACCGCGACGGCGTAGCGTGAGAACTCTAACAGCAAGATTTGCATTTGCCTCTCAGAGTTTCGCAAGGCCTTGCTTCGGCGGGTCCAGCGGCTTATTGATGAGCTTCTGATAGGAACAGTCAAACGAGTGCTTCTTTGTATCGAGATGAATCGCTAGCGGCTTGACCCATGGGTCCAACTTGGGTGGACGTCGTCCCCGTCGAATAGCTCCACGCAGGCTCACGTACGATAGTTCCTCACCGCTGCTGGCGCGGCGCAGCATCAATCCGCCACGGCTCATATCGCCGCGGCCGACGAACTCAGCAGGGAATAGAAGACGATCTCCGAATACATTCAACAGAGGCTCAGTGTACTTTTCCGTGGCGATACTTCCCAGCAGCAGGAACTGACAGGCCGCACCGGCGTCCTGATCAAGCTGCCTGGCATCGCGCAGCAGCGGATCTCGGTACGCCTGGTTCGTTTCGCGTATCGATACGTCCCCCATACGACGTAGTTGTTCCGCGTCGACCATTGTGTCTGGAGGAATCAAGCCAAGGCCAGGCACAATGACGAAAGCAGGTTGCAGGCCTTCCGGCGGAGCAGCGAAAGCTTTCGCGTACGCTAGCTTGCCACGGAAGTAGAGACCGCTGATGAATGCATAGGCTTCACCAAGAGTAGCCTTTCGACAGCGCAGCCGTTCTGCGAGAGCGAAATCGGCCTCCGGACGCAGCAGCACACTCGACCTTCGGCCGCCGATACGGGCCGGCGACATCAAGACTACCAGCTGGGCGTGGCGGGGCATAAAGACTGACTTATGCGGACTCGCGCAGTAGCCTGAGCGGCGAATCGGTTTCGCGCTCCACCTGTTCGATTAGGCACTGACGCGGGGCTTTGTCAGGGCGCCAGCGCATGAATTTGGTTCCATGCCGGAAACGGTGGCCCGTAAAGTGATCGTATCGGACTTCAACCACCAGCTCCGGACGCAGCGGCTGCCAAGCCGTGGATTTCTCGGAATTCCACCGGCTGGGTCCGCCGGGTGCGCGGCCGGTGAAGCCTGGAGGCTCAATCAGAGCTTCCAATTTGCTCGTGAGCGCGGCACGGCTCGCCGCCTCGATCGATGAAGTAAAACCCACGTGCTGCAAGAGCCCGTCGCTGTCATATAAGCCGAGTAACAAGGAACCGACCACTTTCTGGCCTGCCAAGTATCGAAATCCGCCCACCACACAATCGGCAGTGCGCAATGTTTTGATCTTCTGCATGGCACGCTCGCCCGACAGATAAGTCAAGTCGAGCCGTTTGGCGACAACGCCATCCAGTTGTCCTCGCATAGTCTTCAGCCACCCTCGCGCAATCGGGATCTCGCTCGTGGCTGGCGACAGGACAAACGTGGCGCTAGCCTTCGCATATCTAGTCGTGAAGGATTCGAGCGCGGCCCTGCGTTTTGCGAATGGCCGTTCGACCAGCGAACGGCCGCGGTCATCCACCAGGAGATCAAACAATACGAACTGCGCTGGATGTTGCTGGGAAAGCTTGGCGACTCTGCTGGCAGCCGGGTGTATCCGCTGCAGCAAATCGTCAAAGGAAAGCTTGCCCTCTATCAGTAAGATGATTTCGCCATCCAGTACGAATTTTTGAGCCTTCAGTTGAAGTAGAGCCGCCACCAGCTCTGGAAAATATCTGGTGAGCGTTTGACCGGCCTTCGATTGTAGCTCTACGGCTTGGCCTTCGCGAAAAGCAAGGCATCGGAAGCCATCCCACTTGGGTTCATATTGCCACTCGGGCCCGGTGGGTATTGTTCTGACGCTCTTGGCTTCCATCGGCAAGAAAGGTGGCTTGATCGGCAGTTTCATAGCAAAGCCGTAAGCTTAAAGCGTCTCTTTTGTAACAGCAGAGGCCCGTAAAGGTCGCCCACCGCCGCGAGCCGCTTCACCATATTATCCATACGAAAATTTGCGATCTCGATGCCGCGCTCGACTTCTTCCCAGGTGACTGGAGCTGACACCGGTGCATGAGGCTTGGGTCGGACTGAGTAGACCGATGCCAAGGTCCTCCCCCATGCGTTCTGGTTGTAATCCACTAGAATCCGATTCGGCGAGCGCTTCGCAACGCGGTATTCCGACGTCAGAATCTTGGGATACTTTTGGGCGGCGCTGACGGAGAACGCCTTTGCGAAGGTCCACACCTCCTTCTGCAGCGGACCGCGCGCGATCGGTATATAGATATGGATACCGCGCGAACCAGTAGTCTTGGGATAGCTTTTGATCTTCAGCGCATCCAGCTCGTCGCGCAGCATCAAGGCCGCTTCCCTCACCATAGCGAATGTTCCTCCCGGTGTCGGATCGAGATCAAAGTGCAGGTAATCCGGCCGGTCGACATCATCGCAGCGAGCATACCAGGGATTGAGATCGATGCATCCCAGGTTCACTGCCCACAGTAGCCCGGCAAGATCATTGATCACTGGAAAATCAACCAGGTTTGCGGAAGGGTGCTGAATTTCACAAGTCGGAATCCAGTCAGGCCGCGAGGCGGGCGCATGTTTCTGGAAAAAGAACTTACCGGACGCTCCGTCTGGATAACGCTTTAAGACCATCGCCCGGGATTCAAGATGTGGCAGTAAGTAGGAAGAGACATCGGCGTAGTATTGCAGGAGATCGGCCTTTGTGATGCCATCGTCGGCCCAAAAAACCTTCGAGAGATTAGTCAGAGTAAGCTCTTTACCGCCCACCTGCAGGGTTACCTCTTTGACATCGTTCGGAATGGTTAGGCGGAAGCTCCCGGTCTTCGGAATTGCTTTCTTTGCACCGGCACGGAATGTACTGAAATGGGAGCCCTTCTTCGGCAATTGTACGGGCATGAGGCTGATCATTAGATGGGCCGGCCGCGGAGTATGTTTCCGGCGGGAGGAAGAGTGGCGTCGAAATTGCATGACTTAGATGGATGCCGTTGGCAAAATACCGCACCAAGCGCGACTTTAAGATCACTTCTGAACCCGAAGGGCTGGCCCCGAAGGATGCTCCGAAGGAGTCGCTCATTTTCGTGGTTCAGAAGCATCAATCGAGCCACCTGCATTATGACTTCAGGCTAGAATGGCGTGGCGTGCTTCTTTCGTGGGCGGTGCCGAAAGGGCCTTCACTGGATCCGTCGATCAAGCGGCTCGCCATGGCTGTTGAAGACCATCCGGTCGAGTATGCCAAGTTCGAAGGCATCATCCCGGAAGACCAATACGGAGGCGGCACCGTAATGGTATGGGACCAGGGGACCTGGGAACCAGAGACCGACATTGAATCCGGCCTGCGGAATGGTGAGTTGAAATTTTCACTGCACGGGAAGAAATTGCGCGGTTCCTGGGTGCTGGTCCGAACAAGGCGGGGGCCCGGCAAGATGGAACGCGCTTCCTGGCTCCTGATCAAGCACCGCGACCGTTATGCCAGCACGTCCGATGTGGTGACGGACAAACCTCGTTCCGTGGTGTCCAGGCGACTTATGGCCGGAATCGCCGCGGCTGCGGGAGGGAACATAAAGAAAGCAGCGGAAAGCGATCCCCAAAGGTAAGTTGCCGACCATGCACCTTGCGCCTCGCCGATCTTCAGCCTCGGCAGTTCGTCTCCCATCGGCGCCGGCCCTTTCGCGCGAAGCGGCGCGTAGCATTGGTCTTCGCTATGTTTCCGACCGTGAGCCCGGTATCGTCCGCAAAGCAATCGGGCGGGGTTTCCAGTACTTCGATCCAACGGGCGCAAGAGTCACCGACGCGGCCACGCTTGAACGAATCCGCAACCTGGTGATTCCGCCGGCATGGACAGACGTCTGGATTTGCCCCCGAAATGACGGCCATCTCCAGGCAGTCGGGCGTGACGCGAAGCGGCGCAAGCAATATCGCTATCACGACTCGTATCGTCAGATCCGGGACGAGACTAAGTTCACAAGGATGGCGGCCTTCGGAGCAGCCCTTCCAGGCATTCGGACGCAAATTCAAAGGGATCTGAGCAAGCGCGGATTGTGCAAGCAGAAAGTCCTTGCTGCTATCGTGCACCTTCTCGATTCGGTGGCGATACGAATCGGCAACGAAGATTACGCGCGGCAAAATGACTCCTTCGGACTGACCACGCTGCGTAACGATCATGTCGATATAACCGGCCAGACCATCCATTTTCATTTCCGCGGGAAGAGCGGCCAGTTTCACAAGGTGAAGCTCACGGACCGGCGTTTGGCGGCCGTGGTCCGCAAATGCCAATGCTTACCTGGCCAAGAACTTTTTCTTTATGAAGATGAAGACGGAGCAACCATCAAAGTCCATTCGGATGACGTGAACGAATACCTCGATAGCTTAACTAAAGAGAAGTTCACTGCCAAGGATTTCCGCACCTGGAAAGGCACTACGGAAATGATCCTGGCGCTTCTCGAGCTAGGCCCAGCCGCCAATCAAATCGAGGCCAAAAAGAAACTTACGGAAGCCGTGAAGATGACTTCACAGAAGCTCGGGAATCGTCCCGCAGCCTGCCGCGCCTATTATATTCATCCGGCGATTCCCGAAGCATTCGCGGACGGAAGATTATTTGAGACGTACGATCACGCCCTGGAAGCGGTCCACAGCGGCATCGATTTGCGTCCGGAGGAGAAAACAGCCTTGGAACTGGTCAGTCACTACACGGCCGCGCCGGTCCCCGCTAAAAAAGCAGCCCGGATGCAGCCTCATCGCGTTCGGCTTTGTCGTTAGCGGACTTGCCGCTTATACACCAGATTTACGCTTACGATGCCATTCTGATCGCGCATCGCCGTCGCAGCCCATTGCGGATTAAAGGTCCATTCTACACGGATGGTTTGGGCATTCGCGTTACTGACTCCGGTCACATAGGTAAACATGATGTTGCTGGCCACCCTTTGTTGCAGCGTGAGGGTTGCGTTCGGCGTATCCGTACCGCTGGTGAAGGAGGGATCTATTTTCAGTTGACTCACACCAAACACTCTTTGCAGCCGGCCAGCCACGGGGTCCGCCACTGCTCTTCCAAGCAAAGCGGACTCTCCCATTTGCTGAAAGGTCTGTGGCGGTTGCGCGGGTTGTTTCGCGAGTAGTGTGGGATCCGAAGTCGGAGTCGCGCCAGTCGCCAGCAAGCTAACAATCTCCTGAAATTGGAGGGGCGGGTCGGACGTGTAGCTTAACTGCAAATTATCCAGCGGTCCCGTAACCCGAAGTGAAACGGTCACGCCTTTGGCCTGAGTCTCCAGGTTCAAATCCAATCGTGGTTCGATCCGTGCAGGGTTAAAAAAGCCAATAGTGCCGGAGTCTACTGTGTACGTCGAACCAAATAAAACCAGATGACCTTCGTTGCACGTGATCCGCCCTAGCATTCCCGGATGACTTGCCGTCCCGCGTAACTGCAAATCCGCATCGAAGTTCAGATTCTCGGCGAGTGAGGATTGAATCGTTGTCGAAGCCAGTGACTTGATCCGAACGTCGAGCTTCATGTTGTCGAGAAAAGAGGGCGCGCCGGTCTCCACCACGGTGGGCGCTTGACCCAGGATCGAGGCGAGATCGGTCTGCGGAGCATAGCTTACGCTATCCAGATTGACGGTTCCCGACAGCAGATTGTTTTCCAAGGCGCCAGTCAAATTAATATTGCCGTTCGCCACCGCGCTAACGCCCTGCTGGAGGCGCACACGCACTTTCGAGGCAGTCGCGCGGAGCCCTAATCGCACTCCGTCTCGAAGGGCAAGGAACCCGCTGAGAGTAAGCTTGCCGCCGCCCGACTCAGCGGTCAGATTGCGAACCGACGCAGCGTTGCCGTTAAATTGAATCGTTCCGTTTGCGTTCGCCAGCCCGTTCCCAAAATCCGCATAGGTCAGCGCTCCGTTGTGCAATTCGATCCGTCCCGCGATTCGCGGATTAGCGATCGCTCCGTTCACAGTGGCCGCCAGCGTGATGCTTCCAGAGGAATCGATATCGGGACTAAAAGTCCGCAGCAAAGCCAGATTTGCATTGCCATGCGCATTTATATTCATGCCATCGCCGTGCAATGGCGCGGTTCCAGTGACCTGCAAGTCCGTCTGTGGGCCCACCATATGAGCGTTTTGAATGTGAATCACTCCGCGATCCAGAGTAGCGACAATGGGACCCTGGTTTTGCACTGAGACTCCAGCGCTGGTTCGAGAACCGCCACTTACGGTCTTTAGCTGCAATCGCGAAATCTGCACGGATCCGGCCATCAGAGCGTTCTTCAGTGCGGGCCCATGAGCGCTGATTTGTCCGTCTGCCACGGCTTCAAAACCAGACGGCCCAGCGCCGAGCAGATCGCGAACCCGCGTCCAACTCGCGTTAGCGAAAGATACTTGTGCGTCTATGGGATAATCGCCCGATAACGTCGCATTGCCCTGTCCGTGAACCGACGCGTTCGCCAAGGTGGAGTCCAGGACAAAGTTGAGTCTACCGCCGGAAGTGTGGGCCGCCAGGCTTGCGTCACCGAACTTGATGCCCCTGGCCGTGATGGAGCTGGCTTTGATGTCGGCATTTAAATCCCGAATCAAAAGACGCGGCTTCGCCACTTGTATCCGCCCGCGCCCATTTCCAGACATCTGTAGCTCTCCCCCTAATGCGGGCCATTTACTCTGCAGGTATTTAACTCGCGCGACGTCGACGCGCCCGTCATTTACCTGGATTTCGAAGTTGCCGGATTCCCAAACGCCTTGAGGGTGCGCGTAGTGCGCCGTCAAATCTAGATGCGAAGGACCCGCGGCAATTTGTAATTGCTGTATATCGACGTCTTGCGGCCTATAAACGGCGCGGGCGCGCAGGTGGTCGAGGGATTCATCGTAGAGTAAGGCGTTCGCGAGATCCATATTCATCTCGCCTTGAGGGTTATCGACTGTGCCCATAAAATGTGCAGTTCCGGAAAGATTCCCCTTGACTCGAATGTCCGTCCGTCGGACGAGGGCGAGCACGCGTTCGACTGGCAGCCGGCTGAGTTGTGCCTCGATGCTGGATGAATAACCTGGAGCGAGTTGTGTGCTCCCGGCCACTTTAACGTTCGATCCTGCGAAATCCGAGGTGACGTCATAATTGACGGTGTTTCCAGAGGTTCGGGCGTTCGCGGTCAAATCGCCATAATTCTGACCATCTGCGTACAGTCCCCGCACCGAAGTGTCGGCGGTGATCTTTGTGAGCACAAAGCGCGGAGTGTTTGATGTCCCATTTCGCTTGTCTGTAAGCGTGCCCGTCACATCGCCATTAAACTGGACGATGCCTGCGATGTTAGGTCGCGCCCGTTGAAGGGGTGTGAGGGTGGCTAGATCGATGCGGTTGCTTCGCAGATGGGCGTGGAGTTGGCCTGTAGCGACGCTATCCCGGGGATGGTGGAATTCAGCCGCCAAATCAGCACGGCCCGCTATCGTTTCGAGCGACGCATTGGTGATCGCAATGTTTTGGTCAGAGAGATCGAACTGAGCTTGTACCTTATCGAAAGGCTGGCCTTGCAGCGTACCGTTTGTGGCTTGAATGCTTCCCGTCCCGCGAGGGTTGCCGACAGTGCCGGTAATATGTGCTGTTGCGTTGAACATTCCCGAGTATTGATCGCTTTGCTGGCCGGCGAGGGCGATGGCATCGGCGAGGTCGGCGTTCTGAGTTGAGACCTCCGCGGCCACGGGTCGATCCGGCAGCGCCTTCCAGTCGCGGAGTCCTAGCGCAGCCGAAAAATGCGCCTGCATGCTGTCGCGCGCGACGCTCCCGTTGCGAACCGCCGCTTGATTCCTCGAGAGCAGTGTATCGGCATCCAGATTGTCGAATCGGCGGCCCAGAATTTGAAACTTGACGGCCGCCAGGTGTCCGGCTATCTCGGGGGAGCTGAGTCCGCCCCTGACAGTCGCCGTAAAGGTGACGCGGCCGCCGTTGAAGGTGACAGGAGAAGCCGTGCCCCTTGTGGCTGTGACTACATCATTCAAATCCGTGCTGGAAAGCGCAATCTGCAATTGATTTTTGACGGTGCCACGAAGGCTCAAGCGGGTGTGCGGCAGCGCTAGGTATGAATTGTCTAGCCTAAGATCGTCGTCGGCTTGCCGATATGCGACGTTAAGCTTCCCCGACACCGGAACACCTTTGGAACCGCCCGGCGTAATGGACAGTCGCGTGTCCACTTCCAAATTGTGATCCGCGCGTGCACTCAAATCCCCGCGAGCGTCGATCGGACCGCTCATGATGCCGTCGTAACCGAGTTGTTGGTAACCACCAGCCTGTGCGATCGCCCGTAATGCTAGGTTATGTACGGTCCCGCGCATTTGATACCGCGCAAAGTCATGCAGGGACGCATTACCACGTATCTCGGCACCGTAGGCCGTCATCCGAAAATCGTTCAGAGAGATGACATGTCGATCCAGAGCCGCGGCCCCAACCATATTCACCCCGCTAATCCGCCGGCCGTCCTGCTCAAAAGACACGTGCTCAGCCTGAATTGTGCTTACGACGCTATAGTCATTGTTGGCATTGAGACGAGCGGCCCCTTTCACAGTGATCTTGCCATCGGTGCGCGCGGCGATATTCGCAAGTCGGCCAAGTTCGTCGAGAGCCAGATTGCTTTCAAAGTTCAAATCTGAGCGTCCAATCGTATCTTTCAAAGCACCTGAGGCGAAGATGCTTGACTTTCCCAGAGCTACCTGGAGCGTGTTTACCCGAATTCTCTGCTTCGAGACAACTGCATTCGCATTGATATCAAGCGCGGAAAGCGCGCCGGAAGGATCTGCTTGCAAGGGGAGATTCGCGGCGTCTTTCAAATCGGCCATGGCAACGCGACCGGTTACTTGAGCCGCAATCGTAGGATCTCTGAGATTTTCCAGGGAGCCAGTGATGGTTAGTGCAGACCGCGGCGTTGCGATTGTGGCGTTTCGAAAGGCGATCCTATCTTTCTGCAAATTCAGGGGTATCGTGACCGCGAATTTGACGGGTGTTTTGCGGCCGGAAACGACGTATATGGGCTCAAACACCAGCCTGCCTTCATATCCCTGAGTCAGTATGTTAAACGCCAAGTTCATGCGCAAATTGCTGCCTTGAATATTCAAATCATGTTGCTGGGAGGCAAAAACAATTCGGCCGTCGTTCAACGCGAAGTGGCCGACTGCCAGGTCGACCACCGTTTCGAGAGGGGTCTGTTTCGATACCGTTTTTGTTTTGGGAGTAGGGATGTTAGTGTGGCCGTCGGGAAAGACCATAATATTTGCCTGGGGCCTGTCGATAATCAGCGATGTCACGTCGAGCAAGTGATGAATGCTGGTGAATAGACGAATGTCCACCTGGGCACGTTCGGCCCGCAGATAGGGGGCTGCTCCGGCAGGTTCGTTTCCATGCACCACGAAATTGGTGAAGGTGGAACGCAGGTGCCTCCAGTCGAACGCGTAGGATCCGATCTCAACCCTCCCGCCCGTCCCGTTTTCGGTAGCGGTTATGATTTTGTTTATTACGTATTGACGAAACCATTCCGTCTGCGCGACAAGCACCACGGAAATGACCAAGGCAACCACAGTGGCGGCCGCAGCCACAGCGATCTTGATCAGGAGCTTTTTAGGCCGGCTCATTTCAGTGCCTCCTGTTTGTACTCGATCCGGTAGCGAGTGCGGGCCTGGCTGAGCCATTGGTTGAAACTCTGATTCGCGCGCTCGCCTTCTAGGAGTTTTTGGATCTGCGGCTGCAAGGCCTCGTAGGTGCTGGCTTGTGGATATTGGCGCCGGAGGTCCGCGACATGCTGATTGTAGTAAGAGCGTACATCCTCGTCCGTAACCACCGCGCCAGCCTGAAAACGTTGATCGATGAAGGAGAGAACGGTAAGTTGCCACAGCAACTGTTCGCGGAGATCGTTTTCGTTCAGCCCGTAGCGCGCCAGTTCCGCCCGCAACCGGGCTTCCGAACCACCAAAGCGATCGCGCGTGAGCTGGCCTTGGAGTCCCGCGGCTCGGTCCTCGGCGGGACGGCGGAACCCTCCACTGATAATCTCCTGTCGAATGATTTCCTGATCGATCAAGCGTTCCGCCGAACGGCGCCTGTTTTCGGAGTCGGGCCGGACGGGTTCCTGATTGAGGAATGCAGTCAGACGCTGGTCTAAATCGATATCACTGGTCTTGATGACGCGCTTACCCACAATGACCGCGATCCGATCCAGGACCACCCCAGCACGGCCCGCCGCTAACGCTATCGCGGAGCAAAATAAAAGGCGTGACGTTATGCTAACCAGGATCAAAAGGTCTGTCCAATCGAGAAGAAGAATTGAAAATGACTAATGCCTTGGGGAACCCCTTGGCAGAAACTGGGTGACGACGCCGGCGGTAGATTAGGGTTACATTGCAGAAGCTGAGTCGGCGTTCCTTTAAAGCCCACGAAGGAGGGCGGATTGATGCTGTATGCCAGATCCCCGCGAACCGGCCCGATGGGAGTCTGGTAACGGATTCCGAAGCCCACGGCATGCACGCCGTAGTCGAAATCCTTTAAATCGTTTTGATGGAAGCGTAGCGAAAAATGGCCGATGCTGCTGTAAACATTTCCCATGTCGTGGAAGAACACGCCCCTGATGTTGTTTCCGATCAAGGGAAAACGCAGTTCTATATTGTTGAAGAACAGAGCATCGCCGCCCAAAGGGAATCCAGTAGGCTGGTACGACGGTCCCCCGGCATTCGTGGGTGCACCGATATCGCGCGGACCCGCCTGATTGTACGGAAACGCGCGGAGGGAATCCGAACCTCCGCCGAAGAACCGCTCCGGCAGAGGCACTGATTCTTGATCGGTGAGTCCAGCCGGCGGAGAGAAAGGCGCGATTACTCCGAATTGAGTCTGGCGCGCCAGCACAATGTTTTTCGTGAGGGAGTAGTAAGTCGCGTTTCGGACCAGCACCCGGCCAAAGCCCCGTTGTGAACCAAAAACTTTGTCCGCCGCACCAAAATTCACGGTTGTGTAGGTGCCGCGATGCGAATCCGCCGGATTGTCCCGGCGGTCATGGATGAAGGTCGCTGACAGCATTCCAATACGCGCCGGTTGCACCAGCTGTGGAATCAGCAGTTCGGGTATCACCACCTGACTGACGCTCACGCGGCGATACGAAAATTGGAACAGGCCGTTCAGACTCTTGCTAAATCGCTGGGAGAGCTGAATTGAGCCCTCTTCGCGGCGCGACGCAAACGTGCGCACGTCCAAAGAGCTGTCATACAAAAGCGTATAGGTAATGTTCCGGCCGTCGACGTTCCGGAAGCGGGGCTGGAGGTAACTCAGGGAACCCAGTTTTTCAATGGACGAATAAACGCCACGCAGGCTAACGGTGTGGCCCAAGCCCAGGAAATTGAGGCGGGTAGCCGTGAAGGAAACCGACGGGCTGAAGCCCGTTGTTCCGGCGGGCGATGCCAAGCTGGTCGTGCTGGGCGTGCCGAAACGGGCCAACTGGGCCCCGAATCCCAGGGAAAACGTATACCGGTTAGCTTCATCGAAGCTGTAAAGCACATTCTTGTAGCGGGTGTCGCCGTCCGGGTTCTCGGTTGCAGCATCGACGCGGGCAAAGATACCCAAATCGTAGAAGCGCCGTTGTATGTCCGCTTCTTTATTTGGGGAGAGCGGATCGCCGCTTTTCAGAGTTATGTATTTGTCAATAAGGCTGGAACGTGTGGTCTTGAGACCGGAGAGAAGTACCTGGCGAACATATTGCGAGTCGCCTTCGGATATGACGTAAACCACGTCCACATGATGCGGAGTTTGGGTAAGTTGCCAGGAAGCAGTGAAGGTAGCAGCGGGAAAGCCCCGGTCGTAGTAATAATTCAGCGCAGTCGTACGATCGAGGCCCAGGGTCGCGTCGGAGAAGGGTTGGCCGGCACTGGACGCCAGTTGTGAGGTGAGCTCGGCGAGATTTTCTTGGGATACTCCGCGGATCTCCAAATGGTCGACGATCCACTGTGGACCCTCCTCGATCTGAAATGTTACGGCGATTCGCCCAGGCTTGCCCTGATATTGGCGGTCAATCACCGGATTCACTTTGACGTCGCGAAAACCGTTCTCGCGATACAAAGCGCTGATGGTCTCCTGATCCTTGCGCAAGAATGCTTCACTATAGCGGCCATGCCTGACATTGAAGGACGCAGGCGCGGTAAACATACGCTCCCGAATCGAATCGGTATCGAAATATTTGTTTCCGGCCACCGACACGTGCGCAAGCTTAAAACGTTGTCCGCGGGAGATCACGTATTCGATGATCTGGATGCCGTCCGTTGCCGGCTGGAACCGGAAGTCGACGTCGGCGTCGTAATAGCCCTGGCTCTGAAAATAATCACGTAAATTTCGCCGCCCCTCGACCAGCAAGTCGTTGTCGATCGAGCGTTCCTGGAAGACCGGAACGTAGCGTTTCAAGACCCGTTTAGATACCTTGGTTTCGACCGCCTTAATTTTGACTTCGGGTCCTGCCGTGACGGTAAGGTTAGGACGAACACGCCGATGTTCGGAATCGTAATCCAGTTTGTCGAGCTCAACACGTGCCGTGAGGTGATCCTGCCCTTGGTATTTGGCGAGCAGCGATTGAAGGCCCTTCCGCGTGCGCCCGGCAGTTACCTTCCGCCACCAATGGATAATGGGAATTCGCCATCCCGTTACGCGCGCCACTACGTCGTCGGACAAATCATTTTCGCCGGCGACGATCGGCATCTCATATTTGGCGCGTTTACCCTGGTTGATCCGGAAGATAATCGAAATCAATTGGTTCACATCGTCGGGAGTAACGGTAGGGGTCACTTGCGCCTCGTAGAGCCCGTTACTCTCAAGCAGCCGCTGCAGGCTCTCCAGTGCGTGAGTGACATCTTCTTCGTGAAATACGGCTCCCAACGAAAGGTTCAGGGCTTGAAACGCTTGTCCACGGTTAGGCGAATCCATCAACTTGCCGGTAACTGACACATTCCCAACGAATTTGACATTCTCGGTGACGAAACGGATCACAACGCCGCTCCCCGAAGCCTCGGCCTCGACGACGATGTCGGCGAACCGGCCCGTGGCGAACAGGCCATCAATGGCGTTGGATATGTCCTCTGCACGGAGCGGCTGGCCCTTCTTCAAAGGTTGTACCCGCGCCAAGTCCTTCGAGTCCAAAGGCTGGGGCGCCGAAAACTGGATATCTACAATAGGTTTACCTTCGAATGCGGAGGTTGCCGCAGGCGCCCCCAAGCCGGCTGACGCCACGACCCACAGTCCCAGCCAGACTTTCAGGGGCTCCCCCACAAACGTTAGATCAAGTACGCTCGACTCAGTTTCACAACTGAAGACTGGTTCCTTCGTTGACCCGTCGCTGCTTGAGCGAGCCGAGTCTGTGGGTGTAAACCTTGTTGAACTCCGCTCCTAGAAAGAACAGTTGAGCCGAGTAATAAACCCAGACCAGAATCACCACTAAAGATCCTGCCGCTCCGTAAGTCGAACCAATGCTTACTTTTCCCAGATAGAACGCAAGTGGTTGCTTCCCTAACGTTAAGAGCAGCGAGGTTAGACAGGCTCCAAGGATCACGTCAGTCCAGGCGAGGGGTACTTCAGGGAGGACTTTGTAGATAGCGGCAAGAAGTACTGTCATGATTATGAACGACACCAGAATCTCGCCAAAACGCAGCACGCCTTCCGGGTAAGGCAGTAAATAGCCGAAGAACTTGCCGACTGCGGCGATCCAGGTACTCAAGCTGACCGAAAGGAGCAGCAGGATGCCGGCCGCCACGACAATCGCCAGAGCGTACAATCGATCGCGGACCGTATACGCGATAAATCCGAGGAACGTCCGACTAGGCCCAGGTACCCGCCAAATCGTATTCAGCGTGTCCTGAAGCTCCACGGCGACGGAAGAGGCTCCGAGGATTAAAGTTATCGCACTGAGTAACGTCGCGGCAAATCCAACTCCTGGTCTAACTGCGTCCGCGACCACCGACTGCAATGTCTTCGCTGCTTCGAAACCGATTAGGTGCTCCGCTTCGTAGGCTAACTGGCCCTCAGCGGCCTCTGGCCCTATAATTACGGCAGCCAAGGTTACCAGAATGATCAGAAGGGGCGCCAAAGATAGCAAAGTGTAAAACGCGATTGACGCTCCCATCCGCTGCGCTCGGTCTCGATTCCATTCAAGAAAGGTCTCCCGGAGCATCCCGCCGAGATTCTCTAGCGAAACGCCAAGTTTGAACTCGCGCCCGGGCGCATGATCGATCGTACTGCCGTTTCCGCTGAACATACCCGCCTATTGGTAGATTCAGGCCCGGTTGACTTTGTGTCTGAATAGCCGAACGAAATCGGGTCGCGTGACCTGCCCAAGATTGTTCGGAATCTAAGTGAGGCTGTTGAGGGAGTAGATGCGGCGGGTGATGTCATCGTCGCCTGTGATTGTCGGCGTCGCAAGCCGGTTACATATTTTACGTTTAGGAGCGATCGCCAGTAGGCGAGCGCGACTGGATGCTTTGTGATTGATAGTTCAGGCTGAGGTAGATGCGAAAAGTCTCTGTTCTAGGCGGATAGAGCTAACCTGAGATGGTGATCGGGCCCACCCGCAATACGGCGAGCATGCATGCAATCCCGCGCAGCGTATGGGCGCTGGGTTTCGTCAGCATGTTCATGGACATCTCTTCTGAGATGATCCACAGCCTGCTTCCGATCTTTCTGATGTCGGTGCTGGGCGTTGGCGCGACGGCAATCGGCACACTGGAGGGAGTAGCGGAGGCAACCGTTCTTGTAGTCAAGATGTTCTCGGGGGCGCTCAGCGATTGGCTCGGCAAGCGCAAGGCGCTGGCGCTTGTAGGATATGGCATCGCGGCACTCACCAAACCCCTATTCCCAGTGGCTGGCACCTTTAGCGTCGTGTTCGCCGCGCGCCTGATCGACCGCGTCGGCAAGGGTGTCCGGGATGCCCCTCGAGATGCTCTTATCGCCGACCTGGTCCCCG
>Ga0105239_10001133_pt1 | contig 36749 bp, 40 predicted proteins | sample KBSC44metaG_FD_92761 | JGI IMG/M metagenome (GOLD analysis project Ga0105239, IMG submission 92761) | Corn rhizosphere microbial communities from Kellogg Biological Station, Michigan, USA - KBS C4-4 metaG | ecosystem: Host-associated > Plants > Roots > Rhizosphere > Soil | place: Michigan, USA... | reverse complement strand
GCGTCCTTGATCAGCGACATTCATGCCGCTAAACTACGCGGCTCCGTGCCGGAGTAGCTCAGTTGGTAGAGCGGCGCATTCGTAATGCGTAGGTCGGGGGTTCGATTCCCTTCTCCGGCACCAAAAATTAGTCCGCATGCTTCCGCATGGTTCCGCGAGAAGCCCTAAACCCCGCATCGCAGCGGGGTTTTTTGTTCCATATAGTTCCGTATGCTTCCGCTTGCTGCCGCGAGCAAGTGGGGGTACATTCGGGGGTATATCGCCACCACGGCCCCTTGGTCGACCGGAGATACCCCCAGATGGCCTCCAAAACGCTCACGGCGCTCGCCACGAAGAACGCTAAACCCCAAGACAAGCCTTACCGTCTCGCCGCTGGAAACGGCTTGTATCTTCAAGTGATGCCGAATGGCTCGCGATATTGGCGACTCAAGTACCGAGTGCTCGGCAAAGAGAAAGTGCTCGCGATCGGTGTCTACCCTGAAGTCTCGCTCGAGAAGGCGCGCAGCGAGGCGCAGAAAGCGCGCGACCAAATTCGAGTGGGTGGCGACCCTTCAGCGCAGAAGCAGATCAGCAAGGTTCGAGACAAGGCTGCCGCGGCGAACACATTCGAGTCGGTGACGAGAGAGTGGATCGCCAAACAAAAACACCGCCTCGCGCCGGCGACATTCGAGAAGCTGAAGTGGTTGTTTGAGCGACACGCTTTCCCGTGGATTGGTGATCGCCCCATTGCATCGATTGAGGCGCCTGAGCTCCACGAGGTGCTCCAGCGCCTGGAGCAGCAGAACAAGCTCGAGACTGCACAGCGGTTGAAGCAGGTGTGCGGACAGGTGTTTCGCTATGCGATCGCAACGAGTCGAGCAAAGCGAGATGTCGCCGCGGACCTGCGTGGCGCCATCGCCACCCCGAAGACAACGCATCACGCGAGCATCACGGAACCCGCAAAGGTAGGGGAGTTGCTGCGGGCGATCTATGGCTTCAGCGGAAGTTTCCTGACGCTGTGCGCGCTCAAGCTCGCTCCGTTGGTTTTTGTGCGCCCTGGTGAGTTGCGGCGCGCGGAATGGTCCGAGATCGACCTAGAGAAGCGCGAGTGGCGCATTCCCGCGGAGAAGATGAAGATGGCGGCCGTGCACATCGTGCCGCTTTCTACGCAGGCACTCGCCATCCTGCGCGAGATAAAGCCATTGACTGGTGAGGGCCGCTACGTTTTCCCGAGCGTTCGCGATTTGCGCAAACCGATGAGCGAGAACACCGTCAATGCCGCGCTGCGCCGGCTAGGGTATACGCACGACGAGATGACTGGCCACGGCTTCCGCAGCACCGCGTCGACGCTGTTGAACGAACAGGGGTGGAATCGGGACGCAATCGAACGCCAGCTCGCTCACGGTGAGCGAAACTCGATCCGTGCAGCGTACAACTACGCAGAGTACCTACCTGAGCGTCGAAAGATGATGCAGGAATGGTCGAACTACCTCGATGGTCTGCGCACAGGCGCGAAGGTGGTGTCGATCAAACGTAAGGCAAGCTAAATGCATTGCCTTGTGATCGAAAGGGAGCTCCGGCGGCTACGACTACTCCGCGGACGCTGCACTTACGCCCTTGAAGTGTCTGTCGGGCGGCATGGACACCAGCGAGTCCTCTACCAGCTGCCGCTAATTCAATCCTCGCAAGCCGGCCGTTAGGCTACAGATCGGCGGCGCAACGAATTGCGCACGAAAACAATGCAGACCGCGACAATAGTCACTAGCGCAAGGAACGGTACGGTTGACACAACAGCCTCGCGAGTCTCCGCGGTGCCCGACACACTAGGATTGGTGGGATCGAAAAGGATCGTAAACCGATCGCCAAGGTCGACGCGATCAATAGGCGCTGGCGCTGGTGCACTTCCCTCGTACGTGACGCCGTCTACGACGTAGGTGTAGCCAACCCAAGCGTGCGATTGCCTAGAAACAATTGTTGCTTGGATTGTTTGTGCATGACGCGATAGAAGAAACTCGTTGCGAATTTGGCGAGCAGACAAGCCAAATAGTGCAGCCGAAATACCAAGGACGACGAAGAGCTCTCGACGAAATTGAGACATAGCGCGCCATATGCAGGGTTCTGTAGGTTAATGCTTAGCAGTCGCCAGTAGGGAACGTTGCGATGTTACCTTTCCGCGATGGAGTCGTAGTAACGCTCATAGTTGTAATTGATCCCCGTCTCTGCATCAAAGTACTGGCCGGGGAAGCGCATCCACTCTTTACTTTCTTCAGCGCGTTTCGGTCTTCCATACACGCAGTTCGCGCAGCTTGCCGGACTCGAATGTCGCCGAGATTGTAATCACTACATCGTAGTAGTCTGGCGCATCGCCGTGAGCGATTTGTGCTTGCGCTTCTGCGGGGAGCTTCGCCAATTCTGCTGCACTCATCTTTTTCTTACTCTCGAACGACGCAATTCCTTGACTTGCCTTCCATTTGACCGGCACCCCGACAGCAGCCTCGAACGCTGGCATCGACATGCCAAGGTGCAAGCCTCCGATGTTCAAGTTGGGCTTCGGCATATTTTTCAACCAAGGCGAGCAAGGCGTACGACTTGGCCTATCCGAGATGTCGAACCCACCAAGGTAATGCTCAGGACCGTCAAGTTCCCCTGCAAGGAACAAGACGTAACCTGATGAATCAACTGAGTAGCAGAGTGAAGCAAGGCTTTCGCCGGCATCCCCCTTGCGCACTATTGCGGCGTCACCGATCGTTGCTTGCACTTCGTTAAAGGTTGTTTCTCCAAGACTAAACCCGGCGAAGCTACTAAAGAGATCACCGGAAAGTCCTGCCTTCGCGGCGCTTCCATGTAGAAGTACAGCCGCTGAAGCTAGCACACGTAGGAATCGGTTCATAAGCAATACATCCCAAATGTACGTGGTTACGTTACGGGACTACCTGAAGGGTTTCGCCCGTCGGAATCTGGCTTCTACAATTGTTCTGGTCAATGATGCAGCCTTCGGAAGCCGTGTGATTCTGGCGGCGATTGTCTGGATGAATGTAAAAACCGCCCCGACCAAACATAGTGTTGGTGGGACTAGGAGTCAGGGCCCGCGCCCCTGGTCCGAGATGGGTTCCATTAACCGGCGCACCTACCGTGTAGGTTCCTTGTGGCAATGGGCCCGTATTTTGCTGATTCTGCGCATTGGGATTGTTTAGACCTGCTCCACGCCCCGCATAACCAGTGCAGGTTACGTACACGCGTCCATTGCTATCCGTACAGCTCATATTGCCAGTGGTTTGTGAGTAGGTGCAAAGAAGGCCAGAGGGGTCAATAAAGTTTAACGGCTCGTTGTAAACGTAAACGTAAGTACCTAAACCGCCTTCGAGTCCTATTGGATCACTCTCGATGTAGCGCCCCGTCGCTGGTTCATAGTCGCGGAAGTAGTTGTAATTGAAGCTAGTTTCGGCATCGAAGTACTGGCCGGGGAATCTCAGATTGACGGTTAAGGCTTGCGGATTCGGCGCATGCGTCCCGAACGCCGATCCGAAGTAGTCCCACTTCCACACGATCGTATCTGTCGCCGTCGTCATACCAGGTTGGATCACTTCTCTGGGCGTTCCAAGTTGATCCGCCTCGACGTAATACAGCTGCGCTGCCGTCGTGGCGATGCTGACGGGGATACCATCGAGGTAGATATATTCCTTTGTGCCCGCATTGGCGTATTCCCCCAGCAGTTGCCCGCCCTCGCCGTAGACGAACATGGTGGCGGTGAAGGTGCCGCCCACCGTTCCCACGGATTTCGTCACCCGCTCGCCCTTGCCGTTGTAGTCGTACGTCGCTTGTGGGGTGCCGTTGGTTGTCGCCGCAGTGTTCAGGCCGACCAGCCGATTGCGCGCATCGTAGGTCAGCGTGCCCGCCGGCAGGGTTTGCGTGTTGCCGTTCGCATCGTAGCTGCGCGCGTTGGTTCCGACACTCTGTAGCCGGTGCGTGGTGAGTGGGCTCGGATAGGTGTACGCCGTCGTGCCCGCGCTCGTCGTGTCGTCGGTGCGATCGCCGGTCTTGTTGTAGGTGAAGCTCTCGATCGTGGTCGTCGGGCTGGCGATATTGGTCAGCCGATACAGCGAATCGTATTGGTAGCTTTGCGTCGGACTCGCCGCGCCGACCGTGTTGCTCGCGCTGGTCAGGTTGCCGAGTCCATCCACCGTCGCGTCCACGATCAACCCGTTCGCGTCCGAACTGACCACTTTGTCGATCGCATAGTCCTGATCGTAGCTCTTGCTCAGCGTTCGTCCGTTACCGAACGTGATCTGGCTCAATGGACCGAACGGCAGGTAGCCGGCGTTGCTGATCAGGATCTGGGCCGTGGCCGTGGCGCTGGTCTGGTAGGCGACCTGGGTGATCTGGCCCAGAACGTTGCGCGTGTAGGTGACGATCGCCCCGCTCGGATAAGTGAGACTCTGTAGGCGATCGGCCGGGGTGTAGGTGTAGGTCACCGTCGAGACCACTGCGCCCACCGTCTGCTGTTTGCTCAGCACGTTACCGCGACGGTCGTAGCAGTACACCGTGCTGCCGGAACTGTCGGTGAGCTGGGTCAGGCGGCCGCTGTTGAAACAGCCGGTCGCGGCCTGATCGTAGCTGTAGGTGACGTTGAGGGAACTCGTCGGATAGGCGATGCCGGTGAGCCGATTCAGCGCATCGTAGGTGTAGGTCGCGGTGAGGCCGCGGGCGTCAGTCTGCGTGATGCGGTTACCGGCGGCGTCGTAGGTGTAGCCGCTGGTGCCGGTGTCGGGGCTTTGCAGTTGGGTGAGGTTGTTCAGGCCGTCGTAGGTGTAGCCGGTGACGAGGCCATCGGGGTCGGTCACGCTGCGCAGGTTGTCGCGGGCGTCGTAGGCGTATTGCGTGCTCGTATTGGCCGTGCTGCCGGTGCCGGCGTGGTCCTGCAGGGTTTTGATCAGGCGGTTGAGCGGGTCGACCTGTTGCTCACCGCCGACACCGTTGCTGTCCACCGAGTAGATCGCATTGCCGTTGCCGTCGTAGCCGTTCGTGTAGGTGATACCGGAGGGCGGTGCCTCGGCCGGGTTCTGGTACGTCTGCACCGCAACACTGGCCGCGTTGAGCGTCTTGGTCAGATGGTTCAATTGGTCGTACTGGCGCGACAGAGATCGGGTCAGCGTTCCGGACGGATCCTTCGTCGTCTCGGCGGTGCGGTTGCCGGCGGCGTCGAGGGTGTAGTGGATCGTGTTGCTGAAATTGTCGGTGATGTCGGTCAGTCGATGCGCGGCATCGTAGCTGTAGGCCAAATACGCGCCATCGGGCTGAGTAATCTTCGTCACCTGGCCGACGTTGTCGTAAGCGAAGGTGGTGGTGGCGTCGTTCGCCGAGGATGAACCGTCTGCGTTGACGTGCACGGTGCGCGTGAGCAGCCAGCCGCGCGGAGAGTAGGTCAGATCGGTCAGCGTACCGTTGACGTCGGACTGGCGAGTGACGCGTCCGTTCTTGTCATAGCTGATGAAAGTCGTGCTTTGGCCCAGGGCGTTGGTGATCTGGAGCAGATCGCCGAGGTAGTGGCACGTACCACCGAGTGTGGCGCAGCCGGACGTATCGGTGGTCTGGTAGTACGTGTAGGCGATGACGTCCGACACATCGGTGCGCGAGCCGTCGACGGTGAGTACTAGACCGACGAGCGGACAGGTGCCGGCGCTAACGCCTGCGGACTCGCAGTACGTATACGAGGTTTGGCGCACACCACTGGGAGCGTTCGTAGACGAGCCGCAGATGTAGGTCGAGGCGCCGGATGCTGCAGGATCGATCTCGCAGCGAGACAGCACTTGGCCGCGCGCGTTATACGCCCACTTCGTCAGTGACTCGATCGCGCTGCTGGCGTTGACCACACTACGTTGATTCGGCACGCGAAGAGCCGTATTCCAAACGGTATTCGTCGTGCGCTGAGTAGCCGTTCCGCCCGCTTCAATGCGTTGGGTCTCCAGACCGGATGCGTCATCATAGGTGTAGTTGGTAACTTGATTGTTGAAGTCGGTACTCGACTGCAAGTAACCCGCGCTGTCGTAGCTAGTGCTCGACCCCGCATTGCAACCATCGCACGCTGCGCCAGAGATTCCAACGATCTTCGGCCGACCCTGCAAAAGTTGATAGCTGTAAGTTCTGACGAAACCGCGTGGATCCGTAACGGTCGTGGTGAGATTGGAGTTGTAGACGAAGCTGTACGAGTTCGCGCCACCGGCTAATGCTGTCGAGTTCGCTCGCCCCTGGCTATCGTAGCCAATCGTTGCATAGGCGGCATTGTTTTCATCAATGACGCCCGTCAGAGCGAATAGATACTTTGGGTTGGCGTACTGGTACGCGCGAACTGCGCCACCTGGGTAAGTCACCGAAGTCAATCGGTTCGATGTGTCGTATGCGTACGTGATCGAACTTCCATCCGGCGTAGTTACCGTGGTTAGCAGACCGTTGGTGTACGCGAACGAGAGTTGTCGGCTATAGCTGTCCGTAATTGAGGTGAGCGTGCCGCTTGCGTCATAAGCCATCGTCTGTTTGTATCCATCCGGCCAAGCTATGGATGTGAGTGCTCCAGCCGTGGTGTAGGTCTCGGATCGATTCTTTTCGTCGGTGATCGTGAAACCGCTGGCGCTCGGCGTCAGTTTCATCGCGACATCAGTGTGCGGCGTGCATGTCCCTGACGAACAAACGAAGGAGACGACGTAGCCATCGGATCGTTGCACGCCAATGGGAATAGCATCGGAAGAGGTGTTCCACGCAACACTCACATCGCTGCTGTAGACCCTCATGGAGGTTCCGTCGGACAAGTTACATAAGCCGCCGCTATAGCTCACGACAGTGGCCGTACTGCCAATGGCCCAGGCAACCTGTGGCCAGCCGCTCGTACATGCGGTTGATGCCGAGCTGTAGATTTGAGACGAGTAAGTGCCTTTGTTCAGAGATAGTGGCAATGTTCGAATCTGTGGCACGACTCGCGCTTCGAGGCCATGCTGCCAGCCAATTCCGGTAGAACCAGAATAAGAACTGGTGCTGTTATACGTTCGCGAGAAACTCAGTCGGGAATTTGGCGACTGAAAATCTGTTTCGTGAAGGAACTCGTTTCCGGACCCTGGATTGATCGGTTTTCCGCAGTTGGGGCAGCTCTTATCTGCCGGCGGCGGTGGATCGTAAGCAAGGTAATATCCCGAAAGACATTTGGGGAGAATGTCCGCTGCCCGTAGCCAGAGATAAGCCGGTGGCGGCGCATTTTGGTATGCATCCATGCAGAGATCCACGGAATTCGGGTCGGTCGAGCATTCATGGACACTTAGCCAGCTAAAACTGTTTCCATAGAGCGACCCATCGCAGTTCGCGGCGACGATTCCCAGCCACTGATCCGGAGACCCGTATGTGCTTCCGAACACAGGAGGTTGAGGATTGTTGCAAGTTGCGCTGAATGTCGCTTGCGGAACTCCGCCATATCCCCATTGAATTATGCCGGGTGAAGGACAAGCTGGCTCGCGATACCTGCTTTGCGCGTGAGCTGTGTGGCAGCTTAGAAACGCCGCCGCAAGTAGACAGAAGCTGGCTAGGCTCCGAGCCGCACCTTCAAAGCGTTGACCTCGGAACGAGGCAAAATATCGGAGAGCATTGGGTCCGCGGTATCGGTCAACCCCGTGCGCCGCGTATTTGCGCAGAGCTAAAACTAAAAGAGTCGATGACTTCGCCAAAAACGTCGTGCTTACGAAAAGTTCCTTAAAGCAACGCAACATAGTCCCGGTTCCTTTCCCGAAGTGGCATCAGCAACTCTACACCAGCTCCTAAACAGCCAGCGTGACAAGGGTCCCGGTCTAGCTAAGCGATCCATCGCCGTCCGGCCCATTTTCCGGCACTGCTTCCGGGACGGCTGAGAGTGTGCATGTCGTCGCAGCAGCGTGATGCCGGAAAACTTCTCGTCAGCTTGTAAGTATTTTCCTACGCGTCGCGCTTGGCTCGAACCTCCAGCCGGCGCGCAGACTCACTCAAAGCTCGTTCACACAACGCGCTGACGACCAGGCTGCCTCAAACAGTTCCTTTGAGATCGGGACGTTCACCCCACAGTGCGGCTTCGTCGCTTCGGACTCGACCCATTTGCCGTCCGGCAGCATCCCCCAATAGTCTTGGATGTGGTTCCTGCTGTAGCGAAGTGCTTTGCCGTCCGCGCGAATCTCTAGGTAGCGGCGCCACAAGCCAGCGTCGTCGATCTCGGAATACGAGATGTACTCTTCGACGCCGAGCGTGTTGCCGCTGGAGCAATTGAGTCGATAGATCATCTAGACCTCGCCGTAAGCCACTTGACTGAGTAGTTAGGGCGCACGAGCGGGCAGAAAGAACTGACTCGCCAACAAAATAAACAGAGCTGAATAGACGGCAAAGTAAACGACCATGCCGTTTGCGAAGCTCGTAAGTTCTGGGTCGTTTAGTGCTCGATAGCGTCGCAACAGCAGAAATTTAAGGGTTGCGATACTGTTTGAGATGTTGTTGCGAGCAAAAATAGATGGTCTGCCAAGGGATTCGTATTGCTCTGGATGGTCGGTCTCCAAGCGCTTGAAGAAGCTTGTCATGAGGCCGAACCAAATGAGCGCCATACAAAATAGCACGATGAAAAGTATGAAAAACCACGGTTCAACTGCTTGCATGTTTGCGCCCTAACGTTTGACCGAGCGACCGCTGCCGCGAGGAATATCAGGATACCGTAACCTGTCTCAACGGCCCGCTTTGGCGAATAGTCGGCCCAACCGCCGCCGGCTTGCAGTCCGATCAAAACGATGAACGCTGTGACGACTGCAAATGCGAGGGCTGAAAGTAGCCGAACTTTCGAAGGCAGTGAAGCCAAGACAAGCATTGCGGTCGCGCCAGCATAGACGCTAGCCGTGCCATTTGCGGCGGTGTGCGACCAGGGGTGAAACGCTAGCAGATACAAACCGGTGCAAACGAGTATCAGCAGGCGCTGGGCCTTGTTGAGGTTCCATAGGCGCTTTGTGATCTGCATGTGTCTACCAGGGTGGGCCTAACGCTCGGCTTCGTTATTCGCTCCAATAGAATGTATACCCGGTAGGTCGCCTAGTGAAGAGGCCCCGCAATAGCCCGATTTGGCAGATGCTTTCAACGTTGAGCACCGGCAGGGCGCCCTTGTTGCTTTGTGCGTATGGGCCAGACGTCCATTCACCGAGCACCAGTTGCTTTGCTTCTTTCTCCGCGACGGCCGGTGAAGTCGCCCAGACCCTACGTGTGGTATAGAAGCCGATGATGGGATCAGCGCTGTCTTCGTGAGGCACGAGAACGCCTGTACCTAGAAACGTGATATTCATGAAGGCCACGGTGGAAGCCTACCGTCTGAAACAAGCGGCTGAGGGCCGCGACACCACAATCTTAGCTCGGATCGACAGCGGTCCGCTTGAGCGAATAGTTGGGCGACATAAACGGCTAGACGGCGCCGGCCCAAATAGCAACTGCGACTGCGGCGAGAGTAAAGCAGACGAGCGCCATGCCATAGCGATACGCACGGAAACGAAAAAGTGCAAGGTCTGGCAGTGAGCGCGACGATGCATGTAGTTGCTCAGAGTCGACGCGCATGAGCAGTAAGCCCACGCCCGCGACAAGCGCAAGAAATGCAAATACGAGCGGGACGATACTTTGCACCTGCATTTGTGACGCCTAACGCTTGAGCTAAGCGGGTACGGGTATTTGCACGCTGATGTTGTAGCCGAAGACTGGGGTTGGTGCGTAATGTGCCATGCCCAACCGTTCATGCTTTGGGTCGGCTGCGGCAATGTAGAGAGCGAGGCTCCAGCCGAACCTGCGCCAATTGTATGGCACTGCTTCACCGTGGCTGAGGTTCCCTTTCTTGCGCGCCTCTTCAAGAGAGTCAACGCTGCACCCGAGCTAAGCCGCCTCAACTCAACGCTGCATACCATTCTCAGCGGCACCGACGGCATCAACTTGGTCAGTGAGCCATAGCACGGCAAGCTATTTGGTCAAGCGGGCCTGTATGGCGGGTTGCGGTATCCTGCACTCATTGCGGCCGCGGCCGCTTAGCTCAAGCGTTGGAGCCCACATGGACACGCATCCGGAACTTACGTACGACCGGCCTTTTCGGACGCTGTTCGAAGATGGAATTTCATTGCTCCTAGCGAGTGAACGCAGTCAACATAACGACGAATCCAGCAGTCTTGCGAGGGGATCCATTGCTTGCACGATGATGCTTCCCGAAGTCGCAGCAAACATCTGCATAGAGTCGCTCCATCTCGAGTCATGGCTCTTTAACGAAGCAGACAAGCTATCGCCGCTTGCCAAGTTCGACTATTTTTTGAGGTCCAGATACCGGAATCGACGTATTCCTTCTGGGGTGGCACCAGTCCAAAAAATTCAGGAACTGAAGCGACTCCGAGATTCCTTTGTTCATCCCAAACGGTTCCAAGTGAACTGGAAGCCTTCGCCCACGAACGATGGGTCATTTATTGGGGAGTCGAAGAGCACTCAATTTCTCAAAATGTCGAGTAACCCGATTATGTGGGAAAGTGACGATGCGTTGCGGGCGATGCAGGGAGTTCACGCATTTCTCGCATTCTTCTTCCGCGACATCTGCAAGATGAAGAGAAGACGAGTGACAGACCTGTTATTCTCGGACGACGCGCTCCTTGAAGGGGAAGGTGCGGGCATTTTCTACTATGGCCACACACTACATGCTGCGCTGAAACGTTGGGGCATAGACGTAAGTTACTTTCGAATAGGCTTGCTCTAACTATTCGCTCAAGTGGGCCGCTGCGACATGCTAGGGTAGTCTGACGTTCACCGTGGCAGCGGCCACTTACCCGCGATGCAGCCTAGCGACCGAAAGAACGGCTGCAACGAGAACGCCTGTGAAGGCTACGCCGTCCAGAAGCCCGTACAAAATCGCTGCTCGTATCAGTTCGAAGTGCTGTGCGTCGTTGGGCTTCGTTTGAAGGGTGAATTGCCATACGTTCACCACGTACGCTATAAGACAAATTGTGAACCACGCTAACGCAAAAAAGCCGTTGTACAGGCGAGTCCAAATGTCGGCATTGTGCCAGTCGGTCAAATTCACGACAGCAACCGCAATCGACAGAAACAATACCATAGGCGTGTGATTGCGAAGGAACTCCAAGAACGCCTTGCGGGCTGTTTCGTCATAGAAAATTTTCATGCATTTCCCGTGCGAAAGATGGCTCTAGATGAAAAGAAAGGACCCGGGCAAAGCTACCTCGAATTTAGGGATCACTACGATCCTGACCACTACGACTACTGTATTAAACACATGGGGAATTTGTCCTTGGGTTTCGCAGATACTTCGCGCAGCCATCCGTTCCTCCGAACAATTACGACACCACAAATAAGAAGGTTTATTTCTGGCCAAACTTGCTGCGTCGAAGTGAGTTCGGCGAGCAGTACAAGCTCCACCAGTTACCCAAGACTCCTGTCAACGGCTCCCCTAAACTATCTAGACGTTTGAGTTCGCGACAGATGCAGGCTTTAACTGCCTCGGTAGCGTCGTCAAGTTCCTCGGGTAAATAATTTCCCTTTGACATTGCGTGATATCGCGTCCAGCACTTCGCGGCACGCTCAGTCATTGAGTCCAAAATTTCTTGAGGCACCACGCTTGCAAGTGCCGCACCTTCTTGAACAGTTGTCCGCGCAAGTAGCGCTTCGCGCTGCTCCTCTTCAAACGCCTCGGCAGCGCGACTACTATCTCGATATCTGACCCAAACGTCGATAGCTTTGAGCAGAGCGGATACCCCGCTAATCAAGATGGATGGATCCATTTGTGGCCCCGGTGGTAGTGGTTGCATCGCGGACATAAATCCTTCTCGGCGTGTATTACCTAAGTCGTAAAGTTTCGTCTTTGCAAGCCGAAAACCTTTTCCGCCTCCACACGTTCAGTGGGGCTAGACTCTCTTGGTAAACGGGCTGTATGACCTCATGGAGTTTAGAAATTGCCCAGCAACCTTGTAGAAGCCTTCCGGCCTTGGGTGTAATTCGTTTATCCAATCTCCTGTGTCGATCACGGAAGACGAATCGATCAAGAAAATCTTCTCCCCAGGTAAACCTCGTATGGTCGACCGAAAATGTTCCAACGTAATTCTGACTACCTCCGCGGCTACGCCTGGATCGGTCCATCCTTGCGCATCCAAAGAAGGTTTCAGCCAAGCTTTGCCTCCTTTGCAAACTGAGACTCCATCTGGAATGGCATTGGCATACCCATCTACGAACATAGGTTTGTCTTGAAGATAGCGGTCACGAAACCGGACCAGGCCTTCGTAGCCGAGGCGGATGGAATTCAATTGCTCGAAAAACTTATTGTTCAGCGCTTTCTGCGGGTCGCGTTTGATGTCCTCGGCATTCGCATCGTTTAAAAAAGTCTGATATTGGTCGCCCGCAAAATCGTTTCCGCCTGCGGAAATCATCAGGCCATCGAATTTACCGTTTCTACTGTCCTGAAGCGCACGTTTAACCTGCCCTAGCATGAAGCGACTCGATACCGCGTTGGGGTCGTCTTCGTTCACAGGGTCATCCACCAATTCTCCGTTAGGACCCACTACAGAGGCATCAGCGATGCTAGAGCCGATAAGCGGAGCCCCCCAATGGGCAAAACTCAATATCTGCATAGCATGGGGTGCGCCCATGCGCTCATTGAGTTGATATACGACATCGGTGTAGCTGGTGCCGCCAAAGCTATCGAGTGGATAATCGAACCAAGAGTCGCCGTGCGCTAGTAGGATGAGCCCACCGTCTGAACCGCCCAACTCCCTGCCACGTTCACGAATACGCTGCTGATGCTTTGAAATTCGATCCGGAATAGAACTGGCAATTTCGCTAGAGAGCTGCGCCGTAGTTATTCGCGTGCCATCAAGTAATGAAAACGTATCCATAGATTGCCCCCTGTAGGCTAGGACGATTTTCAGACACCACAAACGCACCACCCGTCCCTAGAGTTATCGTTCCCTTTTTCTAATCGCAGGCCCAAGTCAATCGGAGGTGCGACAGGTACCTCGTAAAAAGTATCGCGGACGTCGACTGCTTCTCCAAGTCAGGTGTAAATTCCTACACTAAATGTCGACCCTGTCGCTCATTGATCAGCAGAAATTTCTGGCAAGCTATGCGTCTGCCAACTGCAGGGGAGGCGCGAAGTACTTCGCAGCTAGGTCGCTGTTGTTTTTCATTTCGTTCGTAATGAGTGCCTGCGCGGCTCATAGTCACGTTAGTCGAACTGCAGATGATGGTTGAACACACGATTGGAGAATCGCAATGAATTTGCCGATGTCTGTTCCGACAGACAATGTATACAAATTTGTGGCGATATTCGGGCTCGTAATGGTGATCGCCTCGTTTTTGGCATCCATACAACAAGGGGTATCGACGAATGAAGAAGTCTTTTCCTCCGCTCCGGAGATAGCCAAGCTCGAGGCATCCAAAAACCTCGATCCATACGACAAGGCTAAGCTGGAGATTCTGCATAGGAAGTTGGAAATCGCCTTGTCTGACAGAAAATTCTTGACCTGGGGTGGCGGTATCTTTGGCGGGATGGGCTTGGGCATTTCAGTTCTTGGATTCGTGGCTTGGTACAAGAAAGTTCAGCGCCATCAAGATCGCTTGTTAGAACTGCAAGTGCGTGAGGCGGAAAAGAAAGATAGCGAGGCGATTGTGGGCGGCAGCGGCTAACTATTTGCCAAGGCAGGTTGCCCTAATCGCAAATCTGGTTTGCGTTTAATGTGAAGCTCTACGGGGGGTGCAGATGAGCAGTCCTGACTTCTTTCAAGTCACCCTTGGTGGTCTCCTAGGTAGCAGCATCGCCACAGCAATCCTCGGAGCCCTCTTCTTGCGATGGAACAAAACCGTAGAATCAAAGATCAAGTCTCACTTCGATCAGCAGTTCAGTGTCTTCCAATCCACTCGGGCTTGGAAGCAACAGGCGCTCGCCGAATTATTCGGCCCACTCGTCATGAACTTTGATCGAACTAAAGCGGCCTTCGACCGATGGGATCGCAAGAATCTGTATTTAGAGGGACAGGTCGTTCGCCAAGGAAATCAAACTATCCGCGACATCCTTCTATCTAAAGGGCACCTGATACCACCGCAGTTGGTCGAACATGCGACTAGGCTCGTGGTTCACTATGACGTGTGGATGGAGGAGTTTGATCGGAGTCGCAACTCCAATGAAACGAAGGTAGAAAAGCCCTTTGTTTTCGTTGGGCCTGCTGGATACCCGTTCCCGAGAGAGAGTGAGGCCGCGTTCAAGAAAGAATTCGCACTGCTTCAGCGCGAACTGTATAACGCCTAGCTAGGTCATTGCATCCATTTTCCCTTGTCTGGCGGGAATCGTTTTGGAGCGTCAGCGCGAGATGCGGCGCTTCATGATTCCATTCACATTGGCGGAAAAGCTTGTACAGGATTGCCTCGCCGAACATACCGCCGCGAAGGCGGCCGGCGTCCAATTGGGTGATGACCTGCCTGAGCCGCGGATAAAGAAGTCGCGCGCCACGCGACAGCGACCGAAGAAGAAGGCGTTATGACAAGAGGCCCTGTGCCGCAGTTACTGTACTCGTATCGGCCACAGCGAACGGACGTCAAACGCGAGGCTGAGATTATTCTCGAAAACAAGATGTGGTTTTCGACGCCGGAATACTTCAACGATCCTTTTGAATTGCGGCCGCATTTGCATCTTCCGCAAGGCTATCAGCCAGATGAATTAGTACTAAAAGCGCTCGCTCGGAGGTTGCCGTGGGGACTCAGGGGGTACATCACTCGCAAGATTAAACATCAATTTCAAGATCCTTCCGCTCGTGAAGCCCTGCAAACGCGCTTACGGATGGAAGTGCTGCAGAATATCAGTCAAACCAGCATCGCCTGCTTCGCGGAAAGCGATTTGCAGATTCGCATGTGGTCCTATTACGCCTCAAGTCACAAGGGTGTGTGCTTCGGTTTCAACTTCGATAAGCCATGGACCTGCGGGAAAATACAGATTCAGCCAGAAAAAGTTGTATATCAGCGAGACTATCCGGCCATCGAGATGCTCGCCGTACTAGATAAGCACCCCGATTCGAACGTACGCGCGAAAGCGTTGCTTGCCAAGGCAGAAGAATGGTCAGGCGAGCGAGAGTGGAGGTGTCTCAGGCCCTACGCACCATCTGGACATCAAACCTTTCCAATTGAGTCGTTGAGAAAACTTGTCTTCGGTGCGCGCATCGAGCGAGACCATCGCGAGGCATTATTGAATCTCGTGAAGCGACGAAGCATTCCTCTCGAAGTCTTTCAGGCTATAGTTGCTCCGGACCGATTCGAGCTCACGCTAGAGCGTGTGGACGCCTAGGTGATCCTGGCGCTGGAACGGAACAGAATGGGCGAGCAATGCAGCAAGTAACAGCAAGTGTGAGCGTGGGGTGGCTTAACCTGGACGCTTGGTCCGAAACATACGTTGGCGGCCGCTGGCTGTCAGAGGTCGAACTGCCAAAGCACCAATGGGAGACGCAATCACATCACAACCCTTTGGCCAATCTGCTGCTGATCGCGTCCCACAACTTAGTTGAGATTGCCTTATTCGGAAGTATCCAAAAGATCCTGCAAGCTTCGCCGGGAAAGTTTCCAAAGCACGAAAAGCTATTTGCCAAAGCAAGGTTCGTCGATGTTTTGATCGAGTGGCCTAAGGAGCTAGGTCATGCGGCATTCGATCTCTCCGTCGAACCATATAGCTCGGTGGATAGGCTGCGCGAGCGCCGAAACCAGGCGATCCACTTCGGGTCTGCTCTCACGACTCTAGAAATGGCGCGATCGGCTCTGTTCTCCGCCGTGGAGGGTTCCAAGGCAATCACAGGGCATCTGCTCGGGCCGGGTGCGTTCAAATACGATGCAGTCCTGAAGAAATACCCCCTCGGCCCTCAACCGATGTTCAGCGGCGTCTTGTTTCCGAATTGACCAAGAAGCCTACTTCTTTTTGCAGGATATGCATTCCAAACGCAATCCATCAGGAACGTCGTACATTACCGAGAATCTTCCCTCAAGTTGTTTGCACTGCAACGCAGCTTCCCGTGCTCCAGCGAGTCGATGCGGATGACGTTCGTACTCCACTCTTGCACGTCGGGAAATTTCAATCTCGCCGTATTTTTCGCAGGCGAAGGAATAGAACTGCCGATATGTTTCGTCAGCGTCGTGGGTAACCCCGCAGAGAGGGCAGGTCAAAGAGGTGAGCACGGACATTCTGAGCGCCTTGTGAGTTCGGTTAGAACGCCACGTCGCCTTGAGGCGTCGAGTACGTAGAGATTGGCATCGTGATTCTGACGCCAGGGAATTGTCTGAGAATGTCTTCTCGGAAGAGACGGAGGGCATGACTCATTGTGTCGGCTTTCGGGTCGGAAGGATGACGTAGCCAGTGAAAGAACCCCAGCATGTCTTTACCGAACATCTCTTTGACCATCGCTTCAAGATCCTCTGGTCGCATCGGTCTCCTGGGTTTCTCTTCGTAAACGTGGGCGATCGCCTTGTGACGAAGTGCTGTCATACCTCGACGATTGGCTTCCTTAAGCGCAGCTTTCATTTTCCCTTTAGCCTCGTCGCCCGCCAGCGTTCCAAAGCCTTCCCAAAGCTCACTCGCCTTGGTAGATACCAAGATCAGCCAGCTTAGGCACATCCTCATGACCTGTTGGAACATCATTTGAAACATCGTTCCCTGCTGAGTTCTTGTCAGCGCGTCGTCCAGCGTGAAGAGAGCCGCTTCGATATCACCAACCAACTGCGCGAGCAGGTTGATAGCGAGTTCCGCCTCTTCTTGGTTTACTGAAGGTCGATCGTCAGTCAAAACACATTCTCCTTTTTGGGTCAGCGAGCGGGGGTATTGCCTAACGAACACGGGTTACGATTGATTTTGGCGATCGAGCGGCCAGCATCCGCGAAATCCATTCGTCGACTTCAGTACGCGACCAACGAGCCGCGCCGCCGATCTTCGCGGGCGCTGGGAATTCATTTGCATTGAGTCGGCGGTAGATCGTGGCTCTTGAGAGGCCGGTCATTGTGACTACTTCGCGGAGATGGATAAAGACTAGGTTCGGTTCTGTTTTAGGAAGAAGCTCAGAAAGACTCGATTCGGCTTGCGTCTTGTGGACAAGCTCAGCAAAAAAAATTCGATTGAGGTGCGCGGAGATCAGCGCATCGACTGCCGCGCGCAACGTCGCGATCTCTCTGGCGACTTGTGAACCAATCGCTTCTCTATCGCACATTTGGTTCTCCAGTTTCGTTGCAACGCTTGCACCGTAATGCCATCTAATCGCACAGCATGAGACGTGAAGAAAGGGCTTGCAATTGCATTTGTATAGGTGTATACATTGACCGTCGCCGCAAAATCGGCGACCGGGCGTGAGAACCCGAGTAATCGAGTGGCGCACAAGCGCCCATGGCGCTTTTTTTGTGCCCGCGGTTTCTGCGGCGGGCGTGCGGGCACGCGCGAGCGTGGCCGGTATCCATTCGAGCCGGTTTCTCACCCCGCACGTCCGCCACCCTTGTTGGGTGACGGTTCCTCACTCTGCGAAAGGAACCCACCATGAACAGCAGCACCGACACCGCCGTGATATCGTCCGGCGTCACGACCAAGCGCGTGCCTTTCTCTTTGCCATTCTTCGCGGACGCTAATTTCACGATCGAACCCGGTTCCTCGATTGCCGATCTTTCAGAGGGCATCTACCTGCTTCTCGACATCGCTGGCTCGATCAGCGGCGACATCGCTCACGAACGGCCGAACGACTCGAATCCCGCGCATGGCCTCAGGGCATTGCTGGCAATCGCAAAGGGTGCGTCATGTGCCGTGCTTTCCGAGATCAGGCCAGGGATTGTCGATGTCGAGTCTGGAGTAGCATCGAACCGTGCTTCGGAGGTGCAATCATGACCGCCAAAACGAAAATTCGGATGGCGGAGCCACGAGAGTTCTTTTCCCTCGAGGCCAAATACCATATCGCGCCGGATGCCACGCGTACGTCACTTCAGCAAGACGCTGATCTTTTTCTGATGTCTGCAATGAACGTTGTCGAGCTGGCCGCCATATCCGACCGAGCGCCTGAAGAGGTGCGCACGGGTGCGCTTTGGAGCGCGTTGTATTTGCTTCGGATGGCGCAAGGTGTTTCCGAAGCGGCGGACAAGCGGCAATGATGGTACGCGCCCAAGGACGGGCGCGACCACGCTTCCCGACGACATCGCGATCGAGTTTCGTCCCGGCATCGTCGCCGGCGCGAAGCCGAACTGATGATGGTGCCGCCCGGGATGCCGTTCCACAACCCGAACGAAGGAATGCTGCAAAGAGAGATTCAGCACTCGTGGATCTTGCGCGCGAAGCGGCACCAGGGTGGCGAAGTGAACCTCGCCGCCAGGCCATGCAAGTTCATTTAATTCACCATCACATCAGCAAAACACCAAAGGAAACATAGATTTGCGTTAGTGAAAAACTGCAAACGGGATATCTTTTGGACTGCTTTTTCAACACGGAGGTTGTGAAAAATGGGCGCTCTCAGCACCTACTCGCAAGGCGCGGTCTGCAACTTCCACGTCCTCGGCTGTCCGTCAGCGCCTGATTGTTGCGCCATTGGGACAATCGTTGCAGCGCCTCATAGATTGTTCTGGCCGCGACTCTCGGTAATTCACTATCCACAAATGGCAGCGTATGGGAACTTGTGGGCGTTCTCACACGGAGTCGTTCATGGACATCCCCCTCAAATTCATCCGCGCAACCAAAGGTGCCGAGCGTTACGGCTTTGGGTCAACGGTCTGGTCTGAGCTGCTCAGGTTCGGCCTTGTTCCGTCTGGGAAGAAGATTTCGACGCGATTCCACATGCTGGACGTGGAGAAGACCGATGCTGCGGTCACAGATCTCTTGGAGCGAGCTGCCAAAAATCCCGGCGGACTTCGCGCGATGATCAACGTGCGCAAAGCGGAAACAACCAGGCAGGCTGCCTGATGCGAGCGGCACGGAGGCTGCAATGACTATCGGAAACGAAAGCGCCCGCTGGCGGCAACCAACAGGCGCAGATGACGTACCCAAATTCCTGTCGCGTAAAAATACTACTTGTCTCGCTTCTGCACAAGAGGATTCCGAGCGCGAGCAGCGTATCGATGTGCTTCGCCTGCAACTGCTCGCTGCAGTCGGTCCTGACGCACGCCGCGCCGGTTGGATCGCGCTGCGCGACGAGATCGCTAGGCGCTCTCCTGCGGCAATCGAACATCTTGAGCGTGCGCGAGGGTTACGGCTATGAGCGGCGCCGGGTTCGCCAAACTTGACGGCGGCATCGTTGATTCTACGCTTTGGATGCAGCCGCACGACGTCCTGCGCGTGTGGATCGCCATGCTCGCTAAGTGTGATAGCTACGGCATCGTGCGCGCCAGCGTTCCGGCATTTGCGCACCTCTGCATGGTGCCGATCGAACGACTCGAGCAAATCCTGAAAATACTGACTTCACCGGACTCGTACTCGCGTACGCCCGATGACGATGGGCGTCGACTGCGTGCAATCGAGGGAGGTTGGCTGATCACCAATTATGTGAAATACCGCGAGTTGGTACAGACCAAGCCGCAAAGCCACGCTGATCGTCAACGCAAATATCGTGAGCGCATCAAGGAGCGCGACGAAAAGCTAACGCGTGACGCAGGAGTGACGAACAATGTCACGCGTGACGCAGAGGCAGAGGCAGAGGAAAAGAGAAAAGATACTCAACCTACGGTTGAGAGTCCGCAGGCTGCGCTCGCCGACGCCTGCCCGCATGTCGAGATCGTTGCGTTGTATCACGAGCTTCTTCCTTCGCTGACGCGCGTGAAGGAGTGGACGCCGGTGCGGCAAACTTTTCTCCGCAAGCGCTGGAACGAAAGCCGAGAGCGTCAGAGTCTCGATTGGTGGCGTGGTTTTTTTTGCTACGTTGCCGAGTCGGACTTTCTCACCGGGAAAACCAGCGGTCGAGATGGTCGACCGTTCGAATGCGACCTCGAGTGGCTAGTCAGGCCAAAAAACTTCATCAAGGTCATAGAAGGCCGATACGAGAATCGTGGAGTTGCTGCGTGAAGCCCGGATTGAGTCTGGAGATGGCAGAGCAGGACGTCCTTGGTGGATGCATGCTTGACCCAAAAGCGTTCTGGCGCGTCGCGGACGTACTGAGCGAACGCGATTTCTCAAATCGGCGACACATGGTGATTTTTCGCGCTATCGGCGAGCTTGCTCGACGTGGAGACCCGGTCGACGCGGTAACACTCGCAGAATGGTTCGAGTCAAACAAGTTGTCCGAACTTGTTGGCGGCTCAAGCTACGTGATTGAGCTGGCCAACAATACGGCGAGCACGGCCAACATTCGCGCTTGGGCGGAGATCGTGCGCGAGCATGCGATCGGCCGGCGCGTTCGCGAAGCGGGTACGAAGATCGCGAGTCTACAGGGAGCGGATTCGCTTTCCGAAGCACAGTCGATTCTCGGTGCAGTTGTTGGTGGAATGGCGGCGCCGACCAAGGACGCCAAGGCCGCGATGCGCGACGTGCTGCGCGTAATGCAGTCGCAGAGCGATCGCGATTCCGATCTTCTCGGCGTGTCCACTGGATTTCCAATGCTCGACGATATGACGGCAGGATTCCAGGCCGGTGAGCTCGTCCTAGTCGCTGGACGGCCGAGCATGGGCAAGAGCCTGCTCGCGATGCAGTTCGCTTGCACCGCAGCGCGTGCGGGAATTCCGGCGCACATCGTAACGTTGGAAATGCAAACCACCGCCTGCGTCACTCGCATGGTCTCGGCGCAGTCCGAGGTTCCCTTCGACATTGTCCGCGACGCGAAGAAGCTCGAGGATCACCACTGGATGCGCATCTCGCCGACAATGGCGGCGATCGGTGTGTTGCCGCTTCACTTCGACGACGACGTGTACGACTTGGCCTCCGTCCTCGCCAGGATTCGTCAGGCGCATATGCAGTACAAAACTCGCCTCATCGTGCTGGACTATTTGCAGCACATGCGACTTCCTGAAGCACAAACGACCGCACTTGCCGTTCAGGAGGTCACTCGTGAGTTGAAGGCAACGGCGAAGGCGCTCGGTGTGACGATCGTTCTCGTGTCGCAATTGAACCGCGGTTTGGAATCGCGCGGCGATAAGCGGCCCGTGCTATCCGACCTGCGAGAGTCCGGCGCCATTGAGCAAGATGCCGATCTGGTGCTGATGGTGTACCGCGACGAGTACCACAACCCAGATTCGCCACATGCCGGCTTCGCAGAAATCCTTATCCGTAAACAGCGAAACGGGCGAACCGGCATGGTTCCGCTGCGGACACGCTTCGACATACAACGTTTCGACTCGGCGCCGGAAGGTCTCCCGCGGATACATCGACCGGAGGCCATACGGCGCGCGCGGGGGTTTAGTGCCGGCTTTATGGCGCGGACGGGGCATGAGCCGGATGCGAGGGGTTCTTGCAGTCCCTAAAGGGACAGTTTCGACACCAATAGGCGCGCGGGCGCGAGGAAATTTCAATCAAGGAGAATGAAATGAGCACTGAAAAATCACATTGGAAGGCCGAGGATTTTGCGAATGCGCAGGAAGCGCGCTTGCGCGCGCCGATGAACTACAACGATGAAGCGGTCGTGTTATTTGAGTTGGTGCACGTCGGAGTTGTAGTGCAGACGCGCACGCGTTTCGACAGTGCGGCGTTCGTTGCGTGCATCGGTAGCCTGCGGGCGATCGGTTGGCCCATCGAACTCATCTCCTCGCCAACTGAGCTTTACGCGTCGTGGCGCGACGATGTACCTGTCGAAGTTCTTGCCGCATGGCGCGCTACCTATGGAACGCGGTTGTTGTCGGACCTCGCTGGCGGCACCTGGCAGAAGACGAAGGAAGACATGCAGAAGCGTGCGGAGTTGAGGAAATACTCGTGAGTGCCGACTTCGGCCAGCTTTTGGCTCGTGTCGTCATCGGGCGCGAGCCGAGTAGTCTGGATCGCGCGAAGAATGGCATCTGGGCGGCGCTTGTGCAGAACGACGTCGCAACACCCGCTAACTCGAAAGTCGTCGACGAGGATCCCGTGCTAACTGAGACCGACTTCGTGGCGGCGGCGACGGCACTTCGCTGCGATGGCTGGGCGATCGAGTTGCACTTCGATCCGTTGAGAGCCGACGTGCGACAGAAGCAGCGAGCCCTGTTTCGCGAGCTCCGGGACATTAAGCGCTCGCTGCATGACAATCGATCTGAGATCGCGGAGCAGGTGGGGATGTACATCTGCATGCGCGGTCGACTGGATTTCGGATTTCTTGCGCGCGGCACCGCGCACTAACAACGAGGGTATAGCAGATGGATCTCGGGTTACTCGGCGCGATGCTCGGCGCCGCAAAGCAGGGCTACGACGAGCAAGACTACCTGACTCATAAGCGCCGTGCCGACGACGCGCAGCAGGCGAGATTGCAGGCAGATGATGCTCGTAAAGCGCAACAGTTTTCCGACGAGCAGGCGGATCGTCAGCATGTCCTTGGACGGCGCCCTATCGTCGAACAGCAAGAAGATGACACCCGCGCGGCGCAGCTCAAAGGCCTTGGTCTGCGCAACACGATGGAGGAAAACACGGTCGATAGGCTCCCAATCGCGAACCAGCAGAATGATGACGCCTTCAATCTATCGCAGCAGCAAAAGAAGCAAGCGATGGATTTGGCGAACCGGCATCTGCAGATATACGCGCAGCAAGTAGGCACCGAGTCAGCTGTGAAGAACGTAGAGGCACGGCTTGGAATGTTGAAATTGAACGATGCGCAGCGTGCCGCGCAGGCAGCGCAGGACCAGAACGCAGTGTTGGGTGCTTTCCTGGACGGAGAGAAGAGCGGCGACTGGTCGGGACTGAAGGACGCCTACAACAAGAGCGCGGGCGCGATTCACAGTCATGCCATCGCGGATTTTGGGCAGAACAACGATGGCAGCTTCTACGCCGTGATGGACAACGGGAATCCGGTTGAGTTGGGTAATCGCACACAAGCACTGACGATGGCCTTGCAAATGGCGTCCCCCGATGTCTATCGGCAGTCGGTCAACTCTCAGATTCAGGCCGGCGCGGCTGCAGCTGCGGAGCGGGCAAAGGCTCCGCAAAAATTCACCACCCTTACGCAAAGTCCGGACGGCTATCTTTCGACCTTTGACTACGGCACTCGACAGTACACGCCGGTGCTGGATAACCAAGGCAAACCTGTCCAAGGAACGATCGCTGGAAAGCGCATGCCGGATGGCATTGGCTTTCTAGGTACCTTCGGCAATGGGAACACGCAACCGACACAGAATCCAAATGCATCTGGCGGTTCGCCTGTGCCTCCGCAACAGCCAACGACACAGACATCGTGGCCAAACGCGCATCAGCCAATGAACATGCTGAATCCTGGGCAGCCAGTGACCCCGCCGTTGAATGCCCGACAAGTAGTGCGCACGGGCGTTGACCCGACGACCGGTCAGCGCGTGAGTCAGTACAACGATGGGTCGATCGAGTACGTGCAGTGACCCTCGATCCTTCCAACATCCAGTGGGACGAACAGCCGTCTGACTCGTCGCGTCCGATGATCGACGCGTCGCGCATACAGTGGGACGTTCCTGCGCAGCCAGATGCGTCGGCGCCGGACCCGAGGAATGTCAGATGGGACGACATGCAGAACTTCTCGGATGTTCGGAGCGCGATGTCTGTTTCCCCTGCGACGAGCGCTTCGGCCGATTTCGCGCCAATCGGCGATTCCGCTCCCGACTTTGGAAGCGGAATAGTCATGCCACGCGAGATGGAAGCTGCTGGCAAGGAATTCCGGCGCGTCGGTGCAATCGGAGCCCAAGCTGCAGGCGCACGCGCATTGAATCTCGGAGCGCTACTTCAGCAGGCGACGAACCCCGGCGAGTCGATTGCAGCTCGCGTCGTCGGCTTGCCGGACGAAGCCACGCAAGCCGGACAAATGCGGCAGGTGGCCGAAAAGATTGCGCCGCACGTCGCAGCGGATGACCGCGCGGGTCGATTGGCCGAGTTCTTCGGCGGCTTTGCTCCGGATATGGCCGCGGCGGCCGCGACGGGCGGCCTGGCGGAACTGCCGGCCGGCGCGGGCTTCCTTGCTCGCGGCCTGCACGGCGCGATGTCGATGTTCTTGCCGGCGGCCGAGAACACGCGCGAAACGTACGACCGATCGGTTGCGAACGGCCTCACTCCAATGCAGGCGGCCGAGCAGGCCGCGGTCGCAGGAGGCGGAACGCTAGCAATGGGAGCAGTTCCTGCGAATGTTCCGGGCAGTCTTGCCACTCGTTTTACCACGGGTGCCGGAATCGCAGCCGCGCAAACCGAAGCGCAGCGGCGTCTTGCAAATGCGCTCTTACCGGTGGAAAGGCAGGATCTCGAGCAGCCGCTCGACCCCATGGGATTCGGCTTGTCCGCGCTAACCGGAGGCATCATGGCTGGCGCGCTCGGCCACGGCGGCGTCATGGACCGCAGCGAAGGACCGCTTCACGGCGAATCGGCACAGGAACAATTCCTGACTTCCGGAGAGATTCCAGAAAACCCACTTACTGTCGAACCCGAGGTTCTGCCTTCGGAAACGGCGCGAGGCCCTTCTGCGCCTGTTGGTGATGTTCTGAATCCGAACGCGCCAGAAGACATTCGGAATGCAGCGAATGCCCGGCTCGAGCATCTGGCTATGCAAAAGCAGCTTACGCCGCTCGAGCAATTTGAGTTCAAGTTTTTGCACGACAATGTGAACGACCCAGGGGCGCTGTCCGAGGCACTTGGGATGACGTTACCGGAAGAGTTTCGGACGAACGGGGGTGATTCGGCACGCTTGGCCAGCGATAGCCAATCACAACCCCCTTTGCTCACGGAGGAGCCGCAAAACGCGGCGTTGGAAGCCACAGGGCCGGTGATTGAACCGACTATGCAGGGCCTCGCAAACACGTTGGAAACCGACGACAGTTTGCCGGCCACTTCACAGCGGATATCCGAACCGGCACCACTCGACATCACGACGACAAACAGGGGCGGACTCACCATGGAAGGTGAAGACGCCGCGAGCACTCCGGGCGTTCGCAACCTGATCGATCGAGTAGACGACCAAGGCAACCACGCCGCGTCGAGCGAGCCTCATACCGCTAACACATTGCGGACTGAGCTTCGCCAGAGTCCGCTGGGCGAGACGTTTTCGAAGTTGGAGGATTCGGGGGCGTTGCGTGTCGTTCACGACGCCAATGACCGGCGAGCGGGATACTGGGACGGCCGGCAAGCGGTGCTGAATGCTGCACAGATCCCCGAAGGTTCTGGTTATGGTGTCGCCCTGCACGAGCTGACGCATCGCGCCGCTGATGCGCCGGCAGATGTCGCCGGCATCTTCGGCAACGGCGAAGTCGCGCGGCTTAACCGTCGACTGGACGATATCGCCAAGACAGGTGGGAAGGATGCCGACATCGTTGCGGTAGCCAACGATCGAATTCCGGAATCCACACCTTTGGAGCAGCGCAACGCCGAGCGGCTTGCGTACTTCATCGAAGAGGCCGCGAACCGACAGCAATCAAATGAGACGTTGTCCGGGCGGGTGCAAACGGTTTTTCGTCAAGCGATTGCCCGCGTGAAAGCCTACGTGGCTGAAAGTCGACTCGGCGACTGGGCTGACCGCAACGGCTTGAAGCTGAGCGCAGACGATTACGTCGAACTTGCGAAAGCCGCGGCTCGCCGCCAGGCACGCAATGCCATGTCATCTGCTAGCGATTCAACTTGGGCCAGCTATCCATCCGAGCGCCTTAGTGCCGGTGCGCAGCGGGATACGGACTCCGTTCCAAACGAAGTGACGCCGGCAACGGCGGCACGCTTGAACGGAGCAATGACGACCTCGGTAGCTAAGCTGTTACCGCAAAAGAACCCTGCACGCGAGGCGGTGCGAAACGATGTCCGCTCGGCGCTGGCGCAGCGCGATCGAGCGATCGGCACTTTCGACAAGGCTACCCGGGCATACCTGAAATACTACGATCGACAACTGCGCACGACTCGTGGCTCGCCAATGCTTGCGATGAAGGACGCGATTGCGTTCGAGAAGGGCATGCCGATCCCCGATCCAAAAACGCGACCCTTCTACGCCTACATGCGCAAGATGCTCGATGCGCAGGCCGACCAGATCCGCAGTTACGGCAAAGGGTTTCTCGATCATCTGGTGACCGACTACTTCCCGCACCAGTGGACGGATCCCGACAAGGCGGCGAGCTTCTACGGTGCGGCAATCCAACGCCGTCCTCTGGGCGGACGCAAAGAGTTTACCCGCGAGCGCGTGGTCGACTCGCTCGAGGAGGGGATTAAGTCGGGCATGCGCCTCAACACGCTCAATCCCGCAGAGTTGGTTTTGCAGCGCTACGCCTCGGGCGAGAAGCTTCTGACGCAGTTGAAGATCATGGACGCGCTCGAGCAACGAGGTCTTGTGCAGAGAGTGAGCAACGGCGAACGCGTGCCTCGCGGCTATGCCCACATCAACGATCCAGCATTCGGAAACCAAGTGGTCCCGGACTTCATCGCGAAGGATCTCAACAACCACCTGGACCCAGGCTTGACGAAGTATGCGCTGTGGCGCGGGTTCCGCTGGCTGCAGAATTTCATGCTTTCCGCCAATCTTGGACTTTCGGCGTTCCATGCCGGGATGACGACGCTCGACACGATCGCGACGCATGCCGACATCGGATGGCGTCGCCTAGCGTTGCTTGGAGACCTGAAAGGCGGTTTGCGCGAGCTAGCCAATATCCCGGTGGCCGTGTTCAAGTCGCCATACGAAGGCGGCAAACTCGTGAAGCAGTTCTACGGGATGAAAGATGCCGACCCGAACACGGGTGCAATCCTCAGCATGCTCACCGAGGGCGGCGGCCGCGGATATATACATCCGTCAGACCTCAACGACAGTTTCACGAAGATGCTGCGAGCCTACGATCAGGGCGACAAGGCCGGGCTCGCGAAGAACGCATTGCCCGGACTCATCGAAGCAACGTCGCGGCTCATCTCGCACAAGCTCGTGCCCGCGCAGAAGATGGTCGCCCGCGTGATGCACGCAAAGTTTCGCCTGGACGAAGTGGCAGATGCACTCGGCAAGAGGAAAGGCGACTACGCGGGCATTGTCGACGCGATGAATCCGGACGCGTTGCGAGAGGTAGCACATGAGATTAACTCGACGATCGACGACCGTCTTGGTCAGTTCGCTTACGACAACCTTTTCTGGAACAAAACGTTTCGGGACTTCCTGCATGCCACTGTGCAGTCCGTCGGCTGGAATTTCGGCACACTGCGACTTTTGCTTGGCGGCCTGAGGGACGCAAAGGGTCTCGTTGCGCCAGGGCGCTACACCACCGCGCTCGACAAGGCAGGCAAGTTGGAGAACTTCCAGAAGTCGCGCCTGTCGGATCGACTCAGTTACCTCATCACATTGAACGCTGTGGTTGGCCTCGCGGGCGCGACATTGCAGTACGCAATGACCGGCGAGGGCCCGAAGGAGATCAAAGACTTCTTCTTTCCGCGGACCGGGCGAAAGAATCGCGACGGCTCTGATGAGCGTCTCTCGTTCCCTTCTTATGTGAAGGATGAGTACGAATTCTCGCACCATCCCCTCACTACACTGTCGCACAAGATCCACCCGATCTTCTCCAAGATGATCGAGTTGGGGAACAACCGGGATTTCTATGGGACGCAAATCTACGACCCAGATGCGAATATTCCGCAAGAGGTGAAGGATGTCCTGGCGTACTTGGGCAAATCTTTCACGCCCTATTCGGTCACAGGAGCGATGAAGGCCCACGACACAGGCCAAAGCGCGATGATGACGGCATTGCCGTTCATCGGTATCACGCCCGCGCCGGGTGACATCACGAAGTCGCCATTCCTCAAGTACGTCGAGGATCGGTACTTCGAACAACAGCCTCGTGCCAAGACCCAAGCACAGGCTGATCGCTCTCGTCAGTTTGCCGACAACTTGCAGGCACTGCAGAGTGGTTCGCTCGACACGAGCCACCTCAGCGGTAAGGATCTACGCAAGCTCGAGAATGCAGCAAGGGCCTCGGTGACCCAGTATCGCTTCGGTCGCTTGTCGTTGCCGCAGCAGGTGCGGGCGTATGAGCTGGCCTCGCCCGACGAACGCAGCGAATTCGGGCTGCAAAGCTACGTGGGGCGCAACCTCAGCAGTCGCCTCTCGCGACTGCCCGGCGATGTACAGGCCGACCTTGTCCAACGAATCAGAGAAACGCAGGGAATTGCACAATGAGGTCCTTGAGCGGGAGTCAAGCCCATCGGAGTACGGAGGCTATGCTCAAACGCTCGTGCGGCATACGAACGAAATTGCCGAGCAACGTACTGCGCGCATTCGCGTGGCTAGGTAGCCACATTCGCTATCACCAGCGCCAAGGGAACCAGGCGAAGGTGGAATCGCTCCGTTTCACATGCGCAGCTTTGAAAGCGCACGCCAATGACTGCCGGCGAAACGGTACGGTCATGGCGCTAGATCGCGACTGCGCCAAACTTCTGAACTATCGAGGTAGTTGATGACTAGGCAGGCAAAACCAGCCGCCAAGAAGCTCGGCGGCCGTCCCACGATCTATTCCAAAGAGCTGTGCAATCGAATCTGCGCACTGCTTATCGAAGGCCACACTTTGAGGGCAGATCGGTGAATTGGACGGGCTTCCAGCGAAACGAACGATCATGGACTGGCTAGCGAAGCACGAGGAGTTTCTGCACCACTACGCGCGCGCGCGCGAGGTTCAAGCGTACCTCGGCGAGGATGAGATCATCGAGATCGCCGACGACGCAAGCCGTGACTTCGTTGAACGTGTGGTTAAAGGCAGAAAGCAAATCGTTTTCGACAAGCAGAACGTCGAACGCTCGAAGCTGCGCGTCGAGGCGCGCAAATGGCTCATGGCAAAACGATTGCCGAAGCGTTACGGAGAGAAGATCGACCTGAACCATTCCGGCGAGATGAGCATCTCGTCGACGATGGAACAGGCGCGCGAGCGGTTGCGCGAGAAGCGCGAGCAGTTACAGGTCGAAGCGAAGGCACGTCTCGCCGCGACCAAGTCGCCACGGTGAAAATGGTTATACGCTCCAGGTCCGCCTTTCATTGAAGGAAAGTGTACGCTGAAGCTTGTTGCATCTTAATCAGGAGAACCGCCATGCTTACCTTGCGACCCGCTCAAGGGCTAATGCTGTTGTTCGCGCTGCCAAGTTTGTTCGTGATGATCGCGGCATACGGCAATGAAGCGAGCCCGCCGGATGCGGCTGGCACTCGTAGTAAGATCACCACGATGCTGGTGACGTTTCTGACTGCGGCTGTAAACAACAGCGCCGCGGGCCACGAGCAATTTTGGGCCGATGATCTGGTCTACACCAGTTCGAGCGGCAAAGTGATGAGCAAGGGCGATATTCTGAAGTCGTTTGCTGAAAAGCCGAAAGCCGAGGCCCATAGTCGGGCGAAACCCGGCCCGGTGTTCACTGCTGAGGACATACTTGTGCGGCCATATGGTGACATGGCCGCGCTGACGTTTCGTCTGGTGAAACGCGACCCAGATGGCAAGATCAGCTACTTCCGCAACAGCGGCACATTTCTTCTGCGCAACGGCAAATGGCAAGCGGTTACCTGGCAGGCGACGCGTGTGGCGGAGGGCAAATAGGCACACTTGTCAGCATCCAAACGCGCGGCTTCTTATCGCGACGACCAGCGAATGTACGGAGTCGACCCATTGCGGTCACTCGAAGTCTGCTGCGAACGACTGCTATGAGCGAAAGTGGAAGTCGCGATTCCGCACCGCTCCGGATCGGGCTCGGTCGCTGCATTCGATCGCACGGTGCAGATCGCCATGGACGAGTTCTCGGTGATCATGTGAGAGCGGTGTCCTCGAATCGGCAGAACATGGGCGGCAGGCGCCGACCGACAGTTAGGCGCTTAGCGGACGAGCTCGCCAACGGCTGCCTCGAGAACATCGACGCGCTAAAAAGTACATTCTAGATAGAACTGCTATCGGTGATAAGCCTTATGAAGTTCAGAATCGGCCCAAACGGGGCGCATCTTTTCGATCGACTTTCAGGTCTGAATATCCTGCTAGACGAGTTGCATCCAAGAGAGGCGGTTTGGTCGACCTCCCCTCGGCAGGTATCTATTGCACTCACCAATGTCTGTGACCTCCACTGCGCGTACTGCTACGCACCGAAGTACAAGGCGTCACTGCATCCTGACCATGTGCTCGGCTGGTTAAAGGAATTGGATACTGAAGGGTGCCTCGGCATCGGATTTGGCGGCGGCGAACCCACGCTGCATCCTGACTTCGTCGACATTTGCAAAAGGGCTGCGGGAGAAACTCAGCTCGCGGTCACATTCACGACTCATGGTCATCGCCTGATGCCACAGCTGGTCGAGCGCCTCAAGGGCTCGATCCACTTCGCACGCATTAGCGTTGACGGGGTCGGTCGCATCTATGAAGAACAGCGCGGAAAACCGTTTGCCAGCCTACTCCGAGGCATAGAGTCGATTGCAACCTTGTCACCCTTTGGGATCAACGTCGTGGTCAACAAGCACACGGTTGCAGAACTTGACGCGATGAGCGAACTCGCGCAAAAGGTTGGAGCTAGCGAATTGCTGTTGCTTCCTCAGCAAGCAACCGCCGCGGTTGCAAGCATGGATGGAATGGCCCACCGAGCACTTCAGGATTGGGTCTCCAACTACAGAGGCAAGGTTCGCCTAGCAGTCAGTGAGGCGGGTGCGGCAGGGCTGCCTACGTGCGACCCACTGCCTGATGAGCGAGGCATTCAGGCCTATGCGCACATAGACGCGTCCGGCATGCTGCGCACAAGTTCTTACTCGCCTGCCGGCACGAAAATTGGAGACGCCGGCGTTCTTTCGGCGCTTAAGCGACTCAGAACTACTTTAAAGATCAGAGGGGAGACGCAATCATGAAGATTTGGAACGGATACGGGTCCGAGCACTCGATGAATCTGGTTCTCATCGGGAGGTTCAAGCGAGCGCGAGACGCAGAGAAGGTCGAAAAGGATATTGACAGGCTCAGCACTCAGGCTTCGAGAGATGACGCCCACTCGATCTCCTTTGGTAAATCTGAGGATCAGAGATTTTCAGACGACATGCTCTCGTTGCTGCGTAGCCTGAATCTCAACATCTTAGGGCCTGCTGATCTCGGGCAGTTGGTATCCGACTTTCAGCTCAACCGCAAAGGCGATCAAATCACGATCACGACTGACGAGGCTGAAGTGTCCGCGTTCGTGAAGCTCTTCATCGAGGCTGGAGCGAAGGTCGAAGTCTTTTCGGCGCACGACTACCCCTCTGATTCCGGCGATGCTAACTGACAGAGAAAGCGCCGATGCCTAAAGCAAATTGGGATGTATTCAACGAGTTGCCCGGAGCAGCGGACGAAAACTTTGAGAAGCTTTGCCGCTCTTTGGTGCGCCGACACTACGGTCGCTTCGGTCGCTTCAAGCAACGGGCAAACCAGCCTGGCGTGGAGTTCCATCTTCAGCTGACAGAGTCTTGTGATCTCGGAGCGCCGCCACGCTGGATTGGTTGGCAATGCAAATGGTATGAGCTGGCTAACGGACAAGACTTGGGAGCCACGCGCCGCAGCAAGATCATCGAGGGCATGGAGAAGACACGCAAGCATGTCCCTGGTGTGACCGATTGGAAGCTTTGGACGCACCATACGCTGACAAAGGGGGACCAAGAGTGGTTCTTCGCGCTTGAGAAAGACCGCTTCCCCGAGTTGAAGTTGGAACTGCTGACGGCAACCGATATCGAAGATCTCTTGGTTGGGCCGGGAGCGCTACTTCGAGAAACCTACTTCGGCGAGCTCGTTCTGATGCCTGCACTACTTGCTGAGCAGCAAAGGCTTGCTGCGGCTCCGTTCAGGCGCCGATACCAGCAAGAGGTTCACGTTGTTGTAGGGGCAGAAGAAAAGATACTCAGGCGTCTGGGCGGCCAGAGCGCGTGGGAATCACTGGAGAAACTCTCAAGTGCCCTCACGAAGAATTGCACGGATATTGCTTCGCTGACAGGGCAACTCAAAACTGAAATCAAGGCCGGAGTCGACTCGCTTTTGGCTCGGGCTACCGGATTGGCTGAGCTACTTGATAGCCTGCACGCGGCGCTCGGTAAGGGCGACTTCGATGCCGTACAGCAAATGCTGGCGTCGAATCCGCCGCTGCCGGTGCGCTACGACAGGTTGCTCTCGAAGCTGCGTGGGGCGCGTTCAGACGGAGCTCCGTTAGTAGCGAATCTCGTTGCGGACATCCACGCAGTTTCGTCCGCACTGTGCAGTCTAGAGCGATCGATCGGCGTTCGAGCCGTCGCAGTGCTTGCGGCTGCAGGCGAAGGAAAGTCCGAACTTGCCGTCAAAGTGACGCAGGCGGACGGAGAATTCCCCGGTGGTGTTTTGCTGCTGGGCAAGAATCTTCATGCAGGCCAGGGGCTTGACGATCTTGTGTCTGCCTTCAAGATTTCTGGCAAGCCGGCGGAAAGCTTCGACCGGCTGGTTGAGGCCGTAGATGCGGCCGGTCAGCGTGCTGGCAAGCGCATCCCCATTGTCATTGACGGTCTGAATGAGGCGGAAGACCCGAGAAACTGGAGGGATGAGCTCTCTCGGGCGGATGAGCTTCTGAAGAACTTTCCGTATGTCCTGCTGGTTGTCACTCTGCGCAATGAGTTCGCGCAGATGTGCCTGCCGGAGGAATTTCCTCAAGTTGAGCACAACGGGTTCCAGAAAGACCCGCAGAAGGCCATCGACAAGTACTTTGAATACTACAAGATCGACGCCACAGACGCGGATCTGCCAATCGAGTTTTTGCAGCACCCGTTGACGCTGAGAATCTTCTGCGAAGTAGCGAACCCTCGACGCCAGCACCTTGTTGGAGTGGAGGCGCTGCCCAGTTCGCTTGCAAGCTTGTTCGAAGCGCATTTCAACAAGGTCTCCGAACGAGTTGCTGAACTCTCACCAACAGCGCATCGCATCTATCAGGATGAAGTGCAAGATGCGCTGCTGACGATCGCGGGCCTCCTCTGGGAGGGCAACGTGAGAAGTGTGGAGTTCAATGCTGCACGGACAGCAGTTCGAGACGTCGGACGCTGGGACGCCAGCGTCATTCGCGCCCTGGAGTCCGAAGGTGTCCTCGTTCGAACGACTTCTGAAGAAGGCAGCCAAGGAATCGCGTTTTCATACGACCTGATGGCCGGACATATGATGGCTCGCCACCTGCTTGCCAAGCCAGCCTTGGCGCAGTGGCTGCAACGTGATGAAGGACGCGCGTACTTCCAATTTCGTGAGCCTGGGGCGCATACCTTCGCTTTTGACGTGTTCCGGGCTCTAGTTGGCCTGTATCCGCAACGCCTTAGCAGGCGCCAGCTTTGGCAAGACTTGTCGGATGAGAACCTCGTCTTGAACGCTCTGCTGTTGACGGCGCAATCCGACCCAAGTCATATCGGGCGGGAGACGGTAGAACGGTACGCGTGCGCAATACAGGAGTCGAAGCAGTTCGCACAGATTGCCTTTGAAAGACTCCGGAGTACTAGGGCGGCGCGAGCGCACCCGTTTGACATGGACTTCTTACACGGCGTGCTCTTGGCTATGCCCAATACCCAGCGCGATCTATTCTGGTCTGAGTGGGTTCGCGAGAAGTCTGAGGAAATTAAAGACGATTTCAAGTTCCTGTCGACCAGGTGGAAGTCGGGTGGCCTAGACGAGCGAGAGATTCGGCGGGCGCGTTGGGTGATGTGGACGCTGACCTCGACGTCTAGAAGCCTGCGGGACGTGGCCACTAAGACCTTGTACGAATTCGCCGCCAAGCGGCCCGCGGAATTTTTCCGGCTGGCAGTGGAGGCAATTGCCGTTTCAGACCCATACGTCCCCGAGCGGATGTTCGCTGCGGCCTACGGTGCGGCGCTGACCAATTGGTCGGATATCAATGCTGTGGAGATGCGTGAGGCACTGCCTAGAGTTGCTCGAGAGATTTATCAAGCAATGTTCGCGCCTGGCGCGACGCATCCTACTTGGCATGCTCTATATCAGCAGTTCTGTCTGGGAACCATTGCCATCGCGAGGATGGTTGATCCGGCTTGCTTGTCTGAGGACGAGGCAGCTTATCTCCTTCCACCGTTTAGCCATCTGCTCAGTCCGTTCGAGAACATGCCTCAGTACGACCCGGCGGTGATCGAACGTGCAAAGCGCGCGGCGATTCGAATGGACTTCGGCAATTACACGATGGGGAGGCTGATTCCGGGTCGGTCGAACTACGACGACCGCAACCCAGAGTACCAGCGGGTGCTATCGGCAATCGTTTCGCGAATGCTGGTGCTTGGCTATGACCCCGAGCAGTTCGAAGCTGTTGACCGGCAAATGGACGCAGGCCCTCGTATAGGAAATGACAAACACAAGGTCGACCGATACGGGAAGAAGTACGGTTGGATCGCTTACTTCGAGATGTGGGGCGTCCGATATGCGCAGGGCCTCCTTGCCAAGGAGCGCGACGCTCGCCCTTCAGACACGGACATCGACCCGACGTTCCCGCTCGAGGCCGCGAGCATCGACCTGTCGCTCCCAGTCTTGTTCAGCGGTCAGCCTACGGGTACTGGCGATTGGATGGTGAGGGGGCCGCAACCAGACTATCGCGGCATCCTCGAGATCGCAGAGATTGATGGCCTGACGGGGCCGTGGGTCGTACTTGACGGGTTCCTCGAACAGAATGCTCCCGCTGATGACCGACAGGTCTTCACCTTCCTCCGAGGTGTACTCGTGGAAAGCGGAGAAGTCGATCGCCTGTGCACGTTGTTCACCGGTCTCGAATACCCCGGCAATGACGCCATTCCGGAGGGGCCGGGCTACTACTACACCTATGCGGGTGAGATGCCTTTCTCCTCGATTCCGGGACTGCCTGTCACTGATGAGCAAGAGGGCGACCGCGCCGAATACATGGTGTCCGCTGATAGGTGGTCAAACGATGGCGTCACGGTTGATATCCCAGTGCAGAAGTACAATTGGGAGAGCTACCATAGCGTGGTGAACCAGGGCAGCGGTGCGCGCCTGCCCTCTAAACGGCTCTGTGAGGCTTTGGGTCTCAGGTACCGCGCCAATAAATGGGACTTGCACGATGCTTCAGGCGTGGCGTCCCTGTACCGCGAAGTCGGCGAGTATGGCTCGCAGATCAGTGGCTCTTTCAGCTATCTGCGCCGTGATCGTCTTGACAGCTACTTGACGCAGTCCGGCAAGGCCCTAGTGTGGCTCATGTGGGGAGAGCGTGGCTTCCATCACCGGTCAGCCGAGGTGCACGACCTGCACGAGTATTACACGAACCACCAGCATATTCACAAGCGTACTCACGTCTATCAACCTGCTTCGAGCACTCAATCGTAGGCCGAATCAGGCGAAGGGACGCCGCCGTTCTGTACGCGGTAGACGTTTATGCGGGCGTGGAACCGGCCGAGGATTCAGTACTTGGTAAAGATGCACCGTTCGACGGCTTGACCAGGTCGCGGCTCGTTTAAATCAGCGCCTCGAATGTCCGCTATCCGACGCACCAGTTACCAGCACAACCGGAGATTACAGGGAGCGGTCAATCAAGAAAGAGCGTCGACCTACTGCTTCTAGCCGAAACCGGTCGGCTGGGCTTATCCATCGCCGACGCCATGGACCTGGCGCAAGATGGATTAGTTCGAACTGGCCTACAGCCAATAACGACGAATTGAGAAAGCCTCGCTACTATTCGACCTTGTAGGCACGAGTCGTCCGTCTCGCCAGCATTTGCGTAATCCATTCGCTAACTTCTGTACGCGACCAGCGGGCTATTCCACCAATCTTTGCCGGAGCGGGGAACTTTCCTGTCTTGGTCCAGCGATAGATTGTGGCCTTTGAGACGCCGGTCATTGCCTTTACTTCGGCGAGATGGATGAGCGCGTCAGAAGATTGCATGTCACTGCTCGGTGCAGCTCGTGTTCGCGACAATGCCCCCGGTAGTCGTCGTCGTGCAGTTGATCGTTTTCGCGGAGGTGTAAATGGGCTGCTGAGCTTGCGTCTGGCTATACACGGCGGCCGGGCCCTTTGCGTAGCGATCCCATGCTGCGGATTGTTGCGCCATTACTTCAGTATTACGCCGCTGTTGTTCTTGCTGGGCTTCCGCCCGCATCGCGGCGTCCTTGGCCACGAAGTCCCGCATGGCTGACTCGAATTTACCCTTCGGAATTTTCCCGACTTCCATGTCGAGCGCGAGCTCGATCAGGTGATTGATCCCCTGCATGTTGAATGCCTTGCGGGGCGAATCCGGAAGCGCAGCCAATTTGGTGTAGACGCCTTTGAGGTAGTCGGACCACTGCATCTGGCCGGACATCGCGAGTGGACTGTTTGTAGCAACGTAGGAGTTGTAGTCGCGGACTGACTGTGCAGTGCACCCGGATAGAACCACCGCGGCTGCGATCAGGCAAACAATCGGCTGGACGATGCGAGAGAATGAACGAAGTGACATCGGAGCCCCCTTAGCCGCCAAATTGGTAGCGAAACTCTAGTGAGCCTCATGGAATGAGGTCAATAGATCTTCTGGGGGTACAATTGGTGGTATACGTCAAAAATATAGAACAGAAAACAGTGCAAAATCAGCAATATGTATTGACTATTTGGCTCCCTTCTCCGCACCAGTTGCTGATTCGAGGACATCCACGGGAGTCCGACGAACACACGAAAACCCGCATAACAGCGGGTTTTTTTGTGCCTGACGGTCCTGTGTCGTCCAGCCACAGCGCAGCTCAAACGGG
>Ga0105239_10001132_pt1 | contig 36764 bp, 57 predicted proteins | sample KBSC44metaG_FD_92761 | JGI IMG/M metagenome (GOLD analysis project Ga0105239, IMG submission 92761) | Corn rhizosphere microbial communities from Kellogg Biological Station, Michigan, USA - KBS C4-4 metaG | ecosystem: Host-associated > Plants > Roots > Rhizosphere > Soil | place: Michigan, USA... | reverse complement strand
ATATTCAGCCTTCACCGCTTCTGAACTGTTAGACATTATTCCGCACAGGATAACGATTGAAGAAAATAAACCTTTTAATAGTTTTAAGCTTCGAATGGACAAGTCTTTTGTCTGCAAAGATATGAATGATGGTGATAAGTTTTCTATGGAATATATATATATACTAAACTATGAATGCGATACAACATGCGACGATCTTAATTGGATTTTTAATAAAATGTTTACTGGCATATGGGACAAATCCATTGCGAATGCCGTCGCGAAAATGTTGATTTATTTGATTGAAAATGGACATATGAAAAATGAGAAATGATCTAGTAATAATTCCATGCCCTGACTTAAAATCTTATCCTGAGCAACCTAAAGACCAATCTAAATGTGAACCCGTACAATGCCTGTATTGCAATGAAAATATGTGGTTATCTGAAAAAAAGAAAGCAATAATAAAATTTTCTAATTCTGTAGGAAAACAAATAATATTAGCTTGTTATCCTTGTATGTTAAATGAGTTAGAAAAAATGAAAAATAATGGTGATATAGATGAAAAAATGTGTAAACAGATAAGAATATAATCATGAGCAACCACAATCCTAAGACCATTACATACACCCAAGCATTCCAAGAAATATTGGAGTTCTTTAATGGCGATAAAGATAAAGCAATTAAATGGTACACAGTTAAAAACCCAGCATTAGGCGGTATATCACCTTATGAAATGATAAAGATGGGACGTGGAGCAAAGTTAATGAAGTTTATACGTTCAGCGTTAGCGGGGAACCATCCATGAGTAATTATATAATCTCTATCATATGTATAACATTGCTATCAATTTCATATAAATATTTTCACATATATTATTTTACTCCATATCAAACAATTAGCTTAACATTACTGTTTTCTATATTTTTATGCTTGGAGTCGATAAGGAGAAAGATGAAGTGAGTAAATGGATAAGCTGCGAAGAAAAACTTCCTGATGATCTTGTTGAAGTATTATATTTTGCGATAACGAATGAAGGCACACGAGAAATAATGACAGGACATCGTGATAATGGTAAGTGGACACATTGTTGCTTGTTTTACTCAACAAGAATTTTAATTGATTGCAAGGTTACACATTGGCAACCATTACCGGAGCCACCTATTGATAAGGATGGAAATAATTTTAGCTCTTCTTAGAATAAGAATACTATGAAATATTGGTAAACGAGATGGTGCATATTGATTTGTTTTCTGGGATTGGAGGGTTTGCACTAGCTGCAAAATGGGCTGGTTTAAATACAATAGTATTTTGTGAGATAGATACATTTTGCCAAAAAATATTAGCAAAAAATTTTCCTAATGTCCAAATTTATCCAGACGTAAAAAATTTAACGGTTGACAGTAATGGCAACCTTATTTACATTGATGATTTAGGGAATGTAAATATGGGTTGTATTAAAAATCCAAAATATAATCAAGCTAAAAATCTATATGAAAGCGGTTTATCAATAGAACATTGTGCAAAATTTTATGGTATTAGTCGCCAAGCAATGCATAAAATTTTAATTAGAAGAAATACTAAATTTAGAGATAACATAAAATTCAAGGAAGATAATCATTTTTATAGGGGAGGTATTAAAGCATCTGACAGGGCACATAATATTGTTGAGCAGGCTATTATTAAGGGTATTTTAAAGAGAAAATCTCAATGCGAGATATGTGGTGATACAGGATGTTTTAAAGATGGTAGAAGTAAAATTCAAGCTCATCATGACGACTATAATAAACCATTGGATGTCAGGTGGTTATGCAAAAAGTGTCATCACGATTGGCATATCAATAACAAAGCAATAGGAGAAAACGAAACTCACGGAGAGAAGATAGATATACTCACCGCTGGGTTTCCGTAGCTTTGCCAACCTTTTAGCGTTGCAGGGAAAAAACAAGGACGTAATGATGACAGATACTTATGGCCAGAAGTCATTAGGGTCATTAAAGAATGCAGACCCACTTGGGTCATTCTCGAGAACGTGCCTGGGATTGTTTCCTATCTTGACCCCATCCTTGAAGATCTGGAAAGAGAAGCTTACGCCTGGCGGGCGTATCTTGTTCCGGCTAGCGCAGTCTACGCGCCACATAAAAGGGAAAGGATATGGATTGTTGCCCACCGTGACAGCATCAGATGCAACGTCGGGAGCAATAATAGGCAAGAACGACACTTTCAAGATGACTGGCAATGGCACATTGAGAAGGTACAACCAGAATGGACACAATTCGTCCCTGAGCCTTGGAAGACTATGCAAGTTGAAGGGTGGATCGCGCTTAACACCCACGCTAGCAGAATTGATGATGGGCTACCCAATAGGGTGGACAGAATTAAATCCCTAGGAAATGCCATTGTACCGCAAGTCGTATATCCAATAATGAAAATTATTTATGAGATAGAAAATGAACATAGCTGACATGGAAATAGATTTAAGCAACATAGGAATAAAACATAAAACCAAGATGATTAAAAGGCATTTTTGGTCAATCAACCTATATGGGTCACTTCTTATTTTCCTAATTATAACTGGATATTACTTGCATGGATATAATTGGTGGAACGGCTTTGCCATTGGCTTTAATTTTATGGCAGTTATGAATAATATTTTAGAACGCAGCATCGCTAAATCAGAACTTGAACTAGAAGAACTTAGGCTTGAATTTTATACAAAATTAAAAGATAAAATATAGAATGGCGAGACAAATGTCCCGCCATCTATTCTACCTTTATTTGCGTACGCGAAGTGTAGCATCCCTTTGATGGAAAGCATATTCACCTCCTTCTATCTTGGTTCCCACATGTATGCCATAGCTCCCTTCCCTGTTTTTCTGTACATCACCATAGGAATGGGAAGTATCGTAGAAAGTACCCTGTGGTTGCAGCTCCACAGTACGGGAAAAATTTGCATATAAGCTCTCACAGCTTAATGTGTAAGTATAGGTGTATCTGACTACCTTGCTTGTGTAATTGCTAATGTCTATGTTGTGGTCACCTTTTACATAGATGTTCTCGTTCACATGCCCTTCTGCATCGTATGCCCAAGAGAGTGCGTTCACGTAAGCAGGCAAAGAAGTTTTTTTTACAGGAACAGATTCAAAGTGTGCATCAAACCCAGGGGACATTGTTACTTTTTCGCTGATTATCTTAAACCCTTTGCCTTCGTATGCTAATGCACTTGCACTAAATGCTAATAATGCTAAACATGCTAATTTGCTAATTTTCATATACACCTCGTTAAAAAATAGGCAAGTATATCGGCATAGGATTAAAGGTCAAATGATTAATATCTTAAAACCACCGCATTGCATGGGCAATAACAGCAAACAAGCTGCCATAAAGTGCTATGCCAAAGCCCACTAACCATAGGAAGTTGTTCCATAACCTAACGTTTATTGCTTGGAAATTAGTGTCTGCTTTTTTATTGACAGAATCAAACCCAGTATCCATGTCTTTTCGCATGGACTTTAAGTCAAATTTGATCTCTTTTAGTCCCTCATTTATATTGCTTATGGTTTGTTCAAGGAGTGCAATTTTGACGTCCGTTTTCATAGGCATTTCTTTTAATATCGATGACATAACGTTCCTTGTCTGCCAAATAGAAAGGGGCTTATGCGCCCCTTTATCGTCTAATACTTTTTCTTTTTTTCGTGCTCTTTTTTCTCTTTTTTCTTTTCTTCTTTCTTCATATAAAATGTCCTTTTAGTAATGAAATTTAAGGATTTATTATGGGTCTCATTCTGGGTAAAAGTAAAGCACTAAAGCCAAAACCAATGAAGGAAATAAAAGCATTAGTATCGCCAGAAAAAAAAGCAACAGAAATCGCTGTTCAAATCGCTAAAGCATTCGGACAGCAATCAAGGAAGATGAAACCTAAGAAATTTATCCTTCGATAGATTGAGAATCAGATGATAATTTATCTACAATAGACTTAAAATTATCACGTTCAGATTTTACATTTTCTAGTTCAACTTTTACGTCTTCTAAGTCTTTTTTCATGACTGCATTTTCGCTTTTCAATTTTTGCAATTCATTATTAAGCAGCAGTAAATCAGTCTTAGATTTATGGTTTGATTGGATAGACTCTCGATACATTGTATCAAGCGCATTCATGCTTGCATTTTGATTATCAATGATTTTTAAATATTGATCTTTCTCTGCTTGTGATACGGTAAACTGTTCCTGTATGTCCATGATATTCATCCTTAAAAAAAGGAAAATAATATCATTTAACCAAACAGTGATCCAGATATTCCAGATGCTGTTAAACCTCCATTAGTCCCAGCCCAAGTTTGCGTATCAGCACCACCACCTTTTTCAAGCCATACTAATATATGCCTGCCAATTGCAGAATATGCATTATAAAAAGCTGCAATTCGTGTATTGAAACTTATGTTTACAGTGCTTTGTTCGAATGCTGTTGCAGAATTTACTGTCGTTGAATCAACTCCAATTCCGCCGTAAACAGTCCTGTTTGTTGTAGTAGAATTTATGGCATTTGTAACTATAGTTGCATTAATAAAATCTTCACTGACTCCTAGAACATAATCTAACTGGTTAGCTGCATTACCATTTGCTTGCCTATAGGTAGCGGTTGAATATGTCCACGTTGAAGCTGTCTCATTTACTAACATTAATCTTGCAACACGATTGTAATAGTTCCATACATAACGTTTTGCATTACTATCTTCAGTTTGGCCATTGACAGTCGTTGTCCTAAATGAGCCTAAATATCTACGTGTTGTTGCGCCATTTTTAACATAGACACCATTCTGTAACACAATTGCCGTTGCCCTAGTCGTGTCATTTGTCCATGTGGCCGTCTCAAGTGCCATTGTGCCTGAATTGTTATAGGCAAAAAGATCATACATTGTTGATGTTGTGCCTGGGACTGCAATTGATGTCTCAACAAACTCAAGTGTGTTCCAAGTGGCTGCACCATCAAACAAGGATATCTGATTGCCATTATATGGAGTGAAGAAAATAGTAGTGGCTCCCGTTACATTTGCTGTCGTAACAGGAGAACCGCTCGTCAATGTCATGCGGCCATTACAAAATGTATTAATCACGGTAAGTGATGATATGCCTCCATCTTGTATGGTGCCATTAACATCCGAAAATGTTGCTATATGGCCTATTGTCGTTGCACCATTTACCATAGCAGCATTCGTCTTGGCCGCATCTGATGCTGTCTTTGTTGCAACTGAACCTAGCCCCAAATTGGTGCGCATCGTTGCTGGCACGCCTTCAGAAAGGTTATTTGCAACCAGGAAAAAAGCACCAGGTCCGAAAGTAAATTGTGAAAATAGGATGGGATCAGTATCGACAGTTGCAACCGTTGCTGTTTCTAACCAGGATGTATTTGCATTAGCCGTTCCGTTGTTAACTGCAACAAGTGTCCCAGGATGGATTTCAGCAGGCGCTTGATCATAATCCGTAGCTCGCGTTAGCACCCAGTTGACAGCCCCTGAGCCTACCGTAGTCACAGTATACACGCCATTGTGTTGCGATAACGTTTGATTCTTTACTAAGATACGGTCATTTAGGTTTGCGCTATAGCCATCAACTGCAAAAGCAGCCATTGCACCTGCATTCGTTAATGTGGCACCGACTCCCGCACCCGCAGGCGTTGCATTAAGGTTGGCAGTCGTTGCGGCAGCAGCAGAAAGGATCACAGTAAAACCAGACGCGGTAATATCAACATAGTGTTTAGTAGCAGCGCCCAGTGGCAATGTAGGGTCACCACTTAGGATTAATGGCCCTGACATCGTACCGCCTGACAATGGCACAAATGTTGCAAGCGTTGCGTTTAATCCGGTGACTTGAGAAGTTGATGCCAACTGGATGTTTGCATTAAATAAATTCATGACTTGTTGGAGCGTCTCTTTAACAGTGACGCCCGTTTGTACCGCAGGGACAAGGTCAGTCAATTGTGCTGATGGTGCAGCGGGTAAAGCTGATATTTTTATGCCTGCCATAACATGTCCTTATGCGTAAATAAATTCTGTTACAATAACGATGCCGCCTGACCCTGCACCGCCCGCACCAGCTGCGCCGCCTGCGAAAGAACAGCCGCCATCACCGCCTGCGCCATAATTAGCAGCAGCCGCTCCTGTTGCACTGACATTGCCTACTTTTTGGGCGGGAGATCCTCCCAAGACACTTGCAGCACCTCGTCCTGTAATTATGGCTAATGTTGATATTGAGCCGCCCATGCCAGCGCCGCCCGCATTGCCAACAGGAGTAAAATCGCCCGTCCCTGCAACACCGCCAGCACCGCCTGCACCAGCCCCATTAGCAGCAGCCCCCCCACCGCCAGTGCCGCCTTTGCCAACGCAAATAGTACCAAGGCTTGCATCAGACCCAGCAGTGCCAGGATTATTTCCAGCTGCGCCGCCACCGCCGCCAGTGTTTGCAATCGTAACAGTTTGGGATGCACCTACCGTTGCAGCAGTTGCAAACTTACGCGCATAACTACCAGCTCCTCCGCCGCCGCCTGATCCACAGCCGCTAGAACTTGCAACTCCACCACCACCTCCACCTTGGCCGAGAGCTTCTATAATGCAATATTTCATGCCAGAGGTAGGCGTATAAGTCCCGCTTGCAACAAACACTTGGACATTAATAGTGGTAAACGCAGGCTTAGCAGATGCAACAAAATTAGTCCCATCTGATACAATAAATAGCCCAGCCGCAGGGGACGTGTTGGGATAAGTGGGTGTGCTCGATACCCAATTGGTTCCGTCTGATATTAATATCTTTCCTGATGTGCCAGCAGTCGTTGGTAATGTTGGCGTTGATGCGATCCAGTTTGTGCCATCTGACCGTATAAATTTGCCAGCGGTGGCGGATGCATTGGGGAATGTGGGCGTTGATAACACATAGTTTGTGCCATCTGATAATAAGACCTTGCCAGCAGTCGCACCCGCTGATGAGGGAATAGTCGAAGTTGAAAAACTAGGGGCAGCAGCAGCATTGGATAGCAACATATTGCCTGTAGTCCCAGGGCCTGCAAGTATGGATGGCACCCCAGTTGCGCTTGTGACGAGCAACCCATTATTGGCCGTTGCCAACGCCGACATGACATTAGCAGCGGATGCATAGAGCAATGTATTAATCGCATTAGTATTTGGGTAGGTACTTGTCGTTGCTACCCAGTTCGTGCCATCAGCACGCAATAAGGTACCCGTTCCCGTTGCTGTAACAGGATAGGTTGCCGTTGAATAAGCAAGCCCAACAGCAGCAGCGGATGAAACTTGTAAAACTTTGCCATCACCGACCGCAACAGGAACACGCGCATTGACCGTCGAGAAACCAAATAAATCACCTTTTGTAGTTAATAAGGTGACACCCGCAGCCGGAGAAGAAACCCAATTCGTCCCGTCACTTGTCATGACATTGCCTGATGTACCAGGGACTGCATATGTCTCAGTTGAAGCTATCCAGTTTGTACCATCAGATTTAATAATTTTATTTAAGGTAGCTGAAGCATTGGGAAACGTTGGAGTACTTAATACATAATTCGTGCCATCTGATAGCAATACTTTATTTGCAGTTGCACCTGCACTTGTTGGGATGGTCGATGTGCTATAAACATTATTGGTGCCATCTGATATTAAAAATTTACCTAATGCGCCTGATGCTGACGGATAGGTTGGCGTTGAGTAAGCAAGTCCTGTTGCAGCCCCAGATGATACTTGCAATATTTTTCCATCACCCACTGCAACAGGTAATCGATCATTAGTTGTAGACCAGACCCAAATATCACCTTTAGTATTTAATGGAGATATTAATAATTGCGAAGTGGTCGCAAGCGTTCCTGTCGTTGGAAATGTTACCGCTGTGTTGCCAGTTAATGTACCTGTAAAAGTAAATGCTCCACTAAATGCCGTATTTCCACCAAGTGTTAAGGTATTTGTTCCATTATTAACACCAGTCCCGCCATGAGCAGGATTAACAATTGCTGTTGATGAAACAAATTGCGCTGCAAAATTAGCAAATGTCATCCCTGCATCGGTACCAGGCGTATAAGGCGATTGCACAAAATACATGAGGTCAGTTGCAATGTTGGATGTAATAGGGTTTGTGGCGAATATCTGTTGCAGCGTCTTTGACATATTATGGCCCCGCCGTTTCCATGGGTGTGTTATCGCTCAAAAGCAAGTCACTTCCGTCTGTGATCAGAAAAAATCCTGTACCAGGCGGCGGGATTTCGGTCACCGCTATAGCATAGTAGAGTATGGCAATACTTCCCCAGGGCCACATCAGCTTCCCCAGCGCAGTTGTGCAGCTGCAATCGTTGACCCTGCCGTTAAGATATTGACGGCATAGATTGGGTGCCATATGCCTGCTGCTAAATTAGGGAGTGTTTCTGTAGTGCCATCCCATTTGGTATAAGCAAGCGTCCCAGTTGTGCCGACATATATCCAACGCGCAAATTCCCAAACACCAGCGGGAGTGGTTGAATTCGTAAAGCCAACATCATAAGTGACAGTGCCAGTACGGGCGGGGCCACCCAATACGCGGACTTGAGCGCTATAAATGTTTGGATCTAGAGGTGGAATAATTGAGACAGGTAAGCCCATAATGAAAATCCTTTTCAAGGTTATGGATGGGTACATCTTGTACCCACCCTTTACATATAGCTTAGGCCGTAAGAAGCGAATTCCAAGTACCCGCAACAGCACAGTAAAAATTAATTACTTTATTAGCTGCAACTGAAATTGATGCATTGGCAGCTAAAGCATTAATAATTTCACCTGTTTGCGGGAACACTGCCATAGCATTGGCCGCCGCTGCATTAATAACGGTAATTACCTTGCCAACGGTCGCGGCAGGCAACTGGACAGAATCAGCGGCAGTTGCAACAGTTGTTACGCGGTTGATTTGCCTGGTCAATGCAGTACCGGCTTGTGCGCCGCCTGCAAGGGCCGTTAAACCATTCACTGCGGACAGAATTAATAAGCCAGCAGTCATGGTGATATTACCAGTTGAGACAGTTTGTGTGGTTGCACTATCGGTCAATAAGATTTTAGATGTGGCAACACCTGGATCGGGTATGCTGATCACGCTTGATTGACCCATCACAGAGTTACGCAAGGTCGTATTAAATGCACCGCCTGCGTTCAATGCCTCAAATATAAAAGTGCCATTCGCAGCGGTTGCTGGGAATGAAATAAAATTTCCCGCATCGCCTGATGAACCAGAGGTAATGTTACCAGTAGTTGAGGTAATACTATTTGCGACAGACAAAGGTTGGGCCAATGTCACAGTGGTAGTTGCTGGTTTAATATTACCAGCAGTATCTGAAAACACTGGAAGGGCGTTAGCAGTCGATGGGCCACCAGAGAATGCAACAGCACCTGCATTGGGAGTGGCATTAAAGATCAATCCATCAATGCCAAAATGAGCTGGAAGCGGCTCAACAATAGTATAAAAATTACCAGCATTAATTGAACCAGCTGCTACCGATACGTATTGTCCGGCACGGATTTGTTCGATATTTTGCTCGTCAGCTCGACGCGTTAAAACGGGCTGTATGCCAGTTGCGCCTGGATTTGAAACGATATAAATGCCATTCTCATTTGTATTGGTTTGGCCCATTAGCAATACAGAATCACCAGAATTCAAAACGACACTATCAATAGTTAAAGCACCTGTTGCGGTAACAGTCAAAGTGGCGCCTACGCCATTATTGGTAAAACCATTGAAATAAACACCGGCCAAGTCTGCCGTATCGACAACACGAACGGCAGTTAAACCTTCATAAACATTATATTGTTGAAATTGCGACATGGAATTAATTCCTTTTAAAAGTGATCACTGTTAAATCCGTTAACGAAAATATTTTAACACTAAAGTTTTATAAATACATTCATGAAAGTTGTTGGCTGTTGGACATTAAATGCAGTCCCACTGCCTGTTGAACTTGTTGTAACAGTTTGTTGTTCTCCACCAGCGCCGCCTTGTAGGAAAGTTCCGCCTGCATTAATGATAGTATATAAGTGATTGTGCGATGGCATCTCAGCAACTGATTGAGTATGGAGTTCATTCCCTGTGTTTTGCCCAATTGCCCACGTCGTACCAGTATTTGAACCACCAGTCACTGTTGTATTATTAATAGATGGCAAGCCAATATTTGCAAGTATTCGTCCAGCCGCCCTTGTTAAAGCCAATTGCCTATTATTAGATGTAAAATCAGTAAATGAATCAGCACCATATGCAGTAGCTAAACCTGCACTATCAAACATAGGAGCTAAAGTTTGGCTTGCTTGAAAAGTTCGCCAAATTAAATCAAACAATGGGAAAACATCAATGTTTCGCCTTGCAACGACATAACCAGCGGGCAAAGCAAATACACCTGTCGCATTAGACAATACACCGTCATTCATAGCTACCCAGCCAAGAATGAAGGAATTTAAGCTTGTTCTTATGTCTCCTGTACGCGGAGAATTAACGACCGCATCAACAAAATCCAATGTATGAAAATCACTGGCTGATGTTGTTGGCGCCAGATAAAAAGATGGCAGTATAAAATCAATATCGACTGCAACCGAATTAGGGAAAACCAATTGAAGGAATGTCGCATCATTCCCGCAACCACCAATTACACTTGCACCAGGTATGGGCGGGACAACAAATGAAGCAAATAATGATTTTGTCCATCCAGCTCCAAAAGACAATGTCCCAACAGTCGTTAAAATATCAGCGCTAGCACCTGGGCCATTGCCAAAAAATTGCCTTATTCGCAATGAAACATTCGTGTTTCCACCATTGTTTCTAGCAAATATTTGCATACTTGAAGTTTGCCCGCTTAAGTTTTGCACGCCTTTTGCTAACGGAAACTGGAAATATTTATATGTTTCAGTCCCAGAATTATCTGATTTGTAATTAACATAAAACTGTGGCGTTGGATTGGGGGATAAATCTGACGCGCCTTTTGGGAATTCTGTGAAAGTAATACTGTCATGAGAGGTAGTATTTTGTTTTGCAAAGATAATATCTGGTGAAGCAGGCCCATTTGCATCCACTAAATTCCCAACCAGTCCTGCATTATTGCTTGGTGCAATTGTTGTCAAAGTAGGAACGGAAGGCGTCCCAACAACATTCCCAACATTCCGGTAAAATTCACCATTGATAATTAAATTTTCAATGTCATTGTTCGTTGTTACTGAACCACCACCACCGCCACTTGCAGCACTTGGCAACCCGCTAAAATCCCATAGAAAATTAGCACCATTCCCAGGGTCATTTACCTTGTCATATACCCTAATGTAATAAAGGTCATCAGGTTGGGTATCATCAAACTGCCAAAATATAGGAGGGAATGTGCCATTTGCAAAACCGACAATCGGTTGAGTGAATGGATTATTGTTTGATGCATCTTGGAATGCAGGTTTAAAAACAGAAGGGTTTTTACTGCTATATGTATAAATAGCAGCACCAGGCGGCAATTTAGAAAAATTATCAATGATGACCCAATGCGGATTAGGGGCTATGCTATATGTGATCGCCATGTGATGTCCTTATTCTTGTCTAGGTAAAAATTTATTAGCTATACTCATAGCACCTTCCAAACCTAATGCTCCTCCTCCAAGCAACCCTAATCTTTTTATAGACTTTATCGCATTTTGATGTCCAATAGCATTTTCAAGTGCTTCCGCTATTAATGGATGAGATTCTACAAGTTTATTGATTGATTTATTCTTTCTTGAAAGTGTTTGTAATAAATTTCCAGGAATTTCTTCAACTTTTGGGTTATAAATATTTCTAATAGATTTTGGCAGTTCCATAACATCAAAAGTAGACTTTAAATTTCTATATATTTTATTTGCTTCCTCTAAAGAACTTGCAAGGTCCGCATGACCCGTTCTTTTAAAATGTTCAGACATGAATTTATTTAATTTATTTCTTTTTTCATGCATGATTGCACCTTTGTCTTGCTCAGCAAGATAATCTGAATGCTTAGCATCAGATCCTCTTTTATATAAATCTGATTGTACTTTTCTTAATGCTTCATAATCACCTTGTTCAGCTTTATTTAATAATTCTTTTGAAGCTTCAGTTTTAGGGAAATATTTTTTAAGATTTCTTATAAATGAAGTATTAACAGGAAGATTATTAATTCCCCTTTTATTTACTTCATTTTCCACATGACCGAATAAACCCTCAGCTTTTGATAATAAATTATTGTATGTTCCTCTAATGGCTTCACCTACATGCTCAGGTGTTACTCTATTAATAGCTGCCGGAACTGACTTAGTTAAAAAATTCATGGCAGCAGGAACACCAGCTCCCATAATACCACCTTCTATAGGATGCTCTGGGTTTGCCATTGCCCCAAAAATTCCTGATGTTCCAGCCCTTGATATTGCATTAATAGCATTAGGAATCATCCCAATTCCTTTCATAACTGTTAATTGAGGAGATGCCATCATTCCTAATGTTCCCACTGCTTCTAATGTGCCTTTTCCTATTTGTTCAGGATTTTTTAATGAAGGTTCAATGTCTGTTAATGATTGTCCTTCTGGAAAATTCATTTTAAAAAAATTATTAGATTGTTGATTACCATTTGAAGATTCTCTTCTTAATAATTCTCTCCTTGCTAGTTCTTTCATGGCCATATCAGGAGTTATTGAGTTATCTTCCATAAACTATTTTCCTTAACTCTTCATCAGACATGTCTGTTACATCTTTTGATTTAATTCCTTTTGGTTGATATGTTCCATTTTCTCTATATTTATTTACTGCTTCTTTTGATGAGTATAATTTCCATTTACCATTGTTTTTTTCTAATGGTTTTAAAGTATTAAAATCATATGGAGGAAGTTGAGAATTATATAATCCAAATAATCCATCAGCTTCAGGTTTTGTAATATCAGGATTAGTCCTTCTTATATAATTATAAAAATCACGGTTTTCCTTAAGTCTTTCAGCAGTTGCAATAGTTGATTTATAAATTGCTTCCTCCGCATTTTTATCCAATGGTCTAGCTAATTTCAATCTATTAAATAACTGAAAATTAGTGTCTGTTATATGTCCTTTTTGTAATCCTTGGGCAAGAGATGTCAACATATTATTAGAATATCTATCAGCTATTTGTTCATCACCCAAATTATGACCTGGTAATGTTGGGGCGGCAGACAATCCTTCACTAGGCAAACTTCCTAATCTAGCGCCTGTATAAAATGATTTTTGATATGCCTTATGAAATCCTTTGGCATTATTAATAATATTATTTGCCAAATCTGCGCTCGTTGATGCTTGTGTCTGACCTTCTTTCCATTGTTCAGTGGCTGCTCTTGCTTGACCTGTCGCTGCTTCTTCAAAACCTTTTTCTTGAGCAGTAGCACCGCTTGCAGGATTCACACCTCCCATTGTTCCAGGAGTTTGAGTAGCAGCTGCTTGTTGAGATGCAGGAGTACTATAACCACCAGCAATAGGCTGATTATTTGTATTATTAATAGGCTGTCCATCAATACCCATTGTTACAGATTCACCAGGCTTTAGATTACCAACGGCATTAACAAATTGTGGTGTTGGTTGAACATTTTGTCCATTGGTGCCAGGTAAATTCACTAAATTATTATTTGATTTAGATGGCTCGCCATAAAATAAACTTTTTAAAGCGTTATATACATTTCCTATCGGTGTTTGAGAACCAGATGTTATTTGATTAGGTTGTGGAATGTTAATATTTCCAATATTTCCCAATCCTTGTTGAGCTAATTTTGCCAAAGCATTATATGTTTCAGGAGACATCCTAGAAACAGCAGCAGGACTTGACAATATAGTAGCAAGAGTTTGAGGGCCTGCCATTTGCGCATAAGCAATTTTTGACAATGCATCAGCATATGCATTGTAAGGCGCATAAGGAAGTTGAGCGCTTAAAAATTTATTTTGTAAATTGCTTTTATCAAGTGCATTCGCTCCTTGCATCCCTGTCACAATAGGGCCACCAGGACCAACATCTGCAACGACCTTAGGCAATGGAATACCTGAAAATGCCATATATTACCCCATAAATAATTTTAATAACCCACCGATCATGTTCGACCTGTCTTGGTTTTCACCCGCTCTTTGGCCATAAGCACCTTGTCCCATCAATACGCCTAATTGCGACAATAAACTGCTAATGTTATTAGCAGCACCTTGTCCGCCGCTTATTAGGTTATTTAGCCCTGAGCCATATTGCGTGTTAACACCCAGAACATTCTGTAACCATTGGTTCATGTCTTGGGAGGAAATGTTCTGCGCGTTTTGTTGTGCAAATTGTGTAAGCGGTGTTGAGCCTGTAAGACCTGATGCTGACCCCATGTTTTGGGCTGCACGAATGCCTTGTTGTTGCTGGAATTTAGCGAAAGGAGATTCCTGATATCCGCCCATAAGATTATTAATAAATCCCGATGGGTTTTTCATCCCAGAAAGCCAATTTTGGTATTGGGGAAGAGCGCCAACGCCTGCTTGGTAGAAAGGATTTTGGGTGTCCTTTGCTTTCCCAAAGTAATTCTCAAACTGCTTCATGGCATCGCCATAAGGCGCACCAGAATTGCCAAAAAGGCCTCCGAAGAACTGTCCGAGTCCGCCTTGCAGTCCTTGTCCGCCCTGCATTAACATTGCCAACATTGCTGGGTCCATGTCATCACATCCTTATGATTATGGCGTGGTAGTTATGTCTCTCCAAGCACCAACGCCTGCTTTTACCAGCCATATTTGTAATGAGGCCGTCCTTGGTGGTCCTACTGTCTTATCAACATTATAAATCAATTGTCCCTCTACTGGCGACTGTATAGTTGCACGTTGCGCTGTCGTCACAATAGGGACAAACATGCCAAATTGCGATAAATATCCTTGTAAGGTCTGAATGAATGCAGATAAGTTATTCATCCAGTCTTCACTGATTTTCGCATTTGTCCCGCTTATCAATGGGTCATAATAATTTAATTGGTCAATATTGTTCGCCATGTCTACTCCTGCAATATTTCATAAAACCAAGCAGCACCTAAAATAATAAATGGCACATTGCTATAAAATTCTATTTTAGGGATGAATCCTTGCCCTCTTGGCACAACGCCTAGTTTACGATAAACAGTGCGATGTTTAGTGTCTCCAATTGCACCAAGATAGGCTGTTTGCCTATATCCAAATAGGTGCCCACCATCTTTTGAATAAGATAAAAAAACAGGAGGTTGGGTAATATCGTAAATGGGGGACAACGTGCTTTGGTCTAAGATGAGGTTAAAGACCCCATCTTCAGTATCAATTTGTATTCCTGACTCCGTAAGTAGGTCTAAAATATTTGTTGTATTAATAACATTGACTTGGCCTTGGATAGCATCAAGCATAAATCTATCAATACGAGTTCTATTATATGTTGAAGGGACATAACACCTTCCTATCCTAATTCTCGGTATAGCTTCGCCATCATTCGAAGTAAACGATTGGTCCACTTGATATAATATAGGCTGATGGTAACTTCCGTAGTAGTTACTTCCATTGAAATATCCATGTGTTTGTGCAGGGTGCCTGTCTCCATTTAAGACTTCTTCCTCATGCCAAAGTTTCCCTTCTTCTTCACTTGGGTTACTCAGCGTCACATTATAAACAAAGGTATGGTTTGCTAAAGTAAAATTTAGCCTATAAAAAATAATGCCATTTTCTTTTATGAATATGCCGCGCGGGTCATTGTCATTAATTTGTTGCCCTTCTGCATATTGTGCTAGCTGGAAATCAAGTGCACGATTTGAAACTGGGATAGATTCAGTCCCAATCACTTCCATGACAGCGCCAAGGCCGTCACGGTCTTGTGATAAAAACATCATCTTATCAAACCCAGTCACAATGCTTGCGCGCGATGGTGTGCCATATTCCATCAGCAATGCATTATTACGCCTAAATGGTAAATTAGTGCCAATGCCTGCGTTTTCCCACACTTCCGTATAATTTGCAGAAAATAAAAATAATCTTCGATGCAATGTACGGCATGCAACAATGTTTCCAGGATGGGAATTAATTTGGCCTTGTTGCAATTGCCCTATAACGCCCGATGTGACATTTGTGATTGTATTAGGTGGCGTACCATTTGTCGTGAAATTAAGGAATGTTCCAGATAAAGCATTTGCAAGTGTTGTTGCAATCCTTATCTGTGTAGGCGAGAAAAAAATAACATAATAAGTCGTCCCTGCTATTATCTCAGGAGGAAGGCCACCGCCTGCTGTAAATTGAACCGTCATCCCAGTTGAATAGACAGTCCCAGTATTAGGCGTTATAAGATCAGTTACATTATCGAATGTGACTGTAGCTGACGTTACAGCGCCCCAACTATAGGCATCATTAAATGCAGATAACCTAAAATAATTAGAACCACCTTGTGCGACAATTAAAAATCCATCAAGGAAAGTAACATCAATGGGAACAGTAGGAAAAGCAGGATCAATAGAATGAACATCATAAGTAAATATGCCAGTACCTGTATCATAAATATGCCCTAATTGACCATCAACGAATAATATCTGCGGACCATTTGCATTGTTATTTGCATCAACGCCAATAAATCCTGTGCCGCCTAATATGGGTTGTAATGCACTATTTAATTTTGTGACAGTATTAAGCGAATCACGCCTATAAAATCCTTGGCCAATAACAAAATACTCAAACCCATTTAAGACAAATTCCATCCTAAAGCCATCGGTAGGAAGTGCATCTGGAAACACCAATCCTGTATTTTGCAAACCTGATGTTGAAATGAGTGACCTTGGTTTCTTTCCTTTCTGGTCAATATATTCGAACAAATTAATGCTGCGTTCAGCGTCTATATTTGGGAACCGCTGGTTGTTGTAACTGCCTACAATTTCAAAGTTTTCAATAGGCATATTAGTAACTCAATATATTTGGCCAATAGAATGGTTCTGGTGCAGTGAGAGTCACTGATGGGCGTATTGTCAAATCTGTTTCATTGCAGTTTTTAAATGTTTCGTAATAATCCCTATATTCATCCTCATTTTGTTGCGGCCAATTACCAGATGGATAATAAGCAAGGAATTTACGCGCCAATGCATATTTCAAAAACCCGTAATAATTAGGCGGAAGTTCACCAATCGATTGCTGGTTAGTTAATTCATTGATCATGCATTTGACTTGTACCTTGCACGCATAAGGCTGGTCAGGCACAGGATAGACCGTAATAAATGATTCTTGCGCTTGCTTATCTAAAAATATAAACCCAGGTCGTGCGAGTAAATTTGTTTGTCTTACCACGTTCCAATAAGTCGCTTTGTTAATGATACGCAGAGGATAAACTTGTGATGCATTGACTGGGTTTGTCGGAAAATTATAAGCCGTTAAAATATTTTGTGCTGTGCCATTTGTAAGAATAGGAATAAATATGCCTAACAAGGCATTAGCTGATGTGCTTGCTAAATATAAAGTCGTTGGGCTTACTTGTATTGTGTAATATGTTGTCCCCGCTATAAGCGGAGATGGCACAGTACCAGTCGTTGATATTGTCACAGGGGTATTTGTAGGATATGAAACAGTCGATGAAAGCGTCAACAAACTAGTCACGCTATCAGCAGTGAATGGCGTTGAGATAGGCAATGCACCAGCAGGGTTTCCATTAGCTGGGACAAAATAGTTTGCAAACGTAAGGTCGACAATCCGATCAGCTGTAATATCAGCTAGCATCATGTCAGAAACAGAATAAACGTCCTTGCCAACAACAAAATTAAAATCAATCGTTGTTAAGAAAGGAATATAGATGCTATCTGATGAGAACTTATCTAGTAGTTCATTAATTAGCTCAAGGCCGGTTGATAGCATAAAGCCATCGGGCGTTTCACCAACGCCTAACTCACCGATCAAATAAAGAGCATTAATGATGACATCATTTGTCGTCTTGACTTGTTGTGGCATTCCATTGCCTCCATCGTGATTGAACTATCCAGTTGTCAAGAAATACTTAACAACTGGCATTCATTCATTACTAGGAGTCATCGCCTTCGCCATCAACTGGGAACGCAACTTTGTCAAGGCCAGTTGTCAAACGTTTGCCAAACTTTTGCGCCCATTCGCCATTGTTTTGCATATTGGCATTAAACTCAAACATGGAACCATCCATGACGGGTTTTTTGCCTGCATATTGCTTGGTCGCTGCTTGTTCACGCTTAACAAATTCATCTTTGCGAGAATGTTCAGATTCAAGTCTTCCTTGACGCGTATTTGCAATCGCTGCTTCCTTGCCAGGATTTCCATCATATCTATCTTTCATGTCAAATCTCCTTATGACAACAACTTGACTGCATATTGTGGGTGCCATTTAAAGCCGCACAGAATGTCTATACGCATCAAGTTTTGATAACCTAAAATGTCGCCTGTCTGAGTGACAGCAAGTGATAATCCAGTCTCAGGATCAACCGCAACGCTTGCATAAGGCACTTGCAGCTTATAGAGAGGCGGACACACAATATCGAGCGCGCGTGCTGGGTAAGCCACGTTCACGTTATAAGAAGGCACAACAGTGACAGCAGAGCCGCTCAATACTGGCCCATCAACGTTTTGCAGTGGGCTTGAGGTATTGCTTATGATGCTAGGTGCCACGGTAATAGTGACAGCGCCAGCACCGCTTGAGTTAGCAGCAGCAGTAATAACAAACTGCATGTTTTGTCCTGTGGATTGGCGGGACAGAGGATTGACGCTATGAACGCCAGCAATGCTGATCAAATCGCCTGGCAAGAAGTAGTTTGTTTGTGAGATAGTCGCACCAGATAGGATGATGGTATTACCTGATGTAACAGTACCATTCACAAGCAAAGTGTCGCCTGGGAATGATGTTGGCCCCACACCAGCAATATGCCTCACAATGTTTTGGGACTGGAAGATGTCAAAATATGACAAATGCCCAATCGCTGATTGGCGGACGATTTCTTCGTTAAAGACAGGGGTGAAATTATTAAGGAGTGCGGCCTTAAGCGATGATCCATCGCGTACTGTCATGGCCAGATACGCATCAGATGCAATGTTAACACCCATCTCTAACAATTTAGCGCCCGCTAAATCAACGGTGCTGAAACTATTAATAGGTGAGCCAGCAGCTCCTTGGAATAGATAAAGTTCTAGTTCAGCGGCAGCGTCAATATCACGTTCCATCTGTGTGATAATGTTTTGTATCGCAGGCTGGATGAACATGCGGCTAAAATCCTCAATCCGCAATGTCAAATCTTGCACAGTATAAGCGATCAATGCATGGTATTGATGCGCAACGACAATGTTTTCCACTGTTTCAATGATGTCTTGAGGTACAGCAGTCGAGCCATCACCAACAATAAAGTTGTTCTGCCTGCGCACTTGCAAAGTATCTCCGATCTTATATCCAGAGCTTTGGAAGTCATCTTGATAGATCCTTGATCCGGTCATGACAAAGGGTGAATTATTAGCGAACATTGCAAGGGCTGTGTTTGACACTAATTGCGTGGTAATAAATTGATTAGGCATTGCCAAATCTCCATCCGTGAGTATTAATTCCGTTTAAAGGCAGTTAATTACTTAAACTTGCCTTGTTTCATCCGTGCCCTAATGTCGGACACAGGTGTTTTTTCAGTAATTCCTACAGAATTAACGACTGGGTTGTGCTTGATTTGGCCTAATGGTCGGGACGGTTGTCCCTTTTGTTCACCACCAGAGATCAGAGCATGGCTCAGCGCGATTAATTCTGACGCTTGATCAACAGGGTGGAGTTTTGCAATACGGGAGAGTTCTTCAGGATTTTTGCCAAGTTTGTATAGGACTTCGCCTGCACTTCCTGGGCCTTTCTTCGGTAACATCAATGCTGCATCACGCATATGGGCAGTAAAAGGAGCTTCACCTCTTACAACTTCATCAAAGTCATCATATTTATCAGCAGTAGAATCCAAGTGTCGATTTAGCTCTTGATACTGCTTTGCTATATGATGCTGGCTTTCAGCTTCTTTAGCTTTTCGCTCCTCCGCTTCCTTATGTTGAAGCGCGAAGCTAACTGCCTTGTGGATTGCATCATCTATGCCAGATTGGTTTCCCGCACCGTCATAGGGATTCTGTTGTGGTTGCTGGTTAGGCTGTAACTGTGATTGCATGTCCGCTATCCTTGCGTGCAACTCCCGAATTTCCCTCTCGTGAGCCCTCTTTTGCTGTTTCAGACGTTTCTGAATAGCTAGAGATTCACCCGTGTTCTCACCGCCCGATGATTTAGCGGCTTCCACCGTGTCAACCATTTCATCCTTGGGCATACCTAAACTTTCAGCTGTTTCACCTACAACATTTTCCGTGTCGTTACCAGACATATCCTGATCAATATCCATATTGACTCCACTCGGCATTCATATTGCCCATGGCTTGTAAGGCTAGCCAGAAGCCCGCGAGACTTCATGTCTCGGATGATTAAATTTTACGCTTAAAAGATTTCATTACGAGGCCATATATGTGCCTTTGTGGTATAATGCAAATATCAAAATAGGAGAATAAAAATGACTGAATTAGATAGAATTGTAATTACAAAATATGACTTACTTTACGAACAGCGCATGACAAGAGTTGAAACAGTAATAGAAAATGTAGCTATAGATTTAAAAGATATGAAAAAAGAAATGAAATCTGATTTTAGATGGTTATTAGGAATTATCATTGGCGGAAATGCTGGATTATTTGCATTAATGGCTCATGGATTTAAGTGGTTTTGAAATGGTTAAACGTTTTTATACAGTAAAACAAATCCCATCTTATTATCCTGCTTTTACGGAATCATCCATTAGATATTTAATATTCAATCAAAAACAAAATGGATTTGATTCTTGCATTAGAAAAATAGGGAAAAAAATTCTTATAGATGCTGATGATTTTGAAAATTGGATAGCTACTTTTCGCCCTCTTTCTTCTGTGGATTAACATGCTTATACAAATCAGCAAGTATTTGGCTGGCCTTGTGCTCGAAATCTAAATTAGTTTTATGATGGTCTAATCCATGCGTCACGCGTGCTTTTTCAAGGTTTAGCTGATGGTCATAGACATTTAACTTCATATCATTTTCATCTTTTTGCGCTTTAAGTAGCAACTCTGCTTGATCAAGTTGGGCTTGCTGCTTTTCAAGTTCTAGCTTTTGGGCTTTTAACTCAATCTCTGCCATTTTGTTCTTAATATCGGCTTGCTTTGCCTGCATTTCCATTTGCATCATTTGCTCTTGAGGATTTGGCTGTGGAGGAGGTGCAGGCTTGCCTTCTTCCTTAGCTAAGATTTGCGGCGGAACAAGCGTTTTAAAGCGTTCTTTGACTTGGTCCATTTGTTGGATGTCCAGATTACCAGCCCAAAGGTCTGCAACCAATGGGAAAGCTTGTGGAAAGGCCTGAATAGTTTCAGAAAACATTTCCAGTGCGATTTCTTTTTGCACCGCGAAAGAAGGACCACTATCAATTTCCACGTCAAAGTCACCAATTCCAAGATCATTCTTAATAGTGCCATCGTTGTCTCTCTCATTAATTGTCACAGAATGCGTCTTGCCATCTTTCTTGGTTATGACCATTGTGCGTTCATCATCACCAATGATATAAGGCAAAAGATCATTAACGACACGTCCACCTTGCTCAACAGATTGATTCATATTGTCTTGATAGACATATGCACTCATTGATCCTTCCAGTTTACGCTCGCGTCTTGCTTTGCCGGAGATGTCACGTCCTTGAAGTGCCTCTGTTTCTGAGAAGCCGAGAATTTCTCTAATATCTTGAGTTGCTCTCTGAAAATTCTGCATAATTGCAGGGGATAAATCCCAAGGGGGCTGTTTGACAGGCATTTGCCCTGTTTTTGGATCTGGCTTCGCTCTAAGTATTCCCATTTGCAGTTCAGGGTTTCTCCAGTCTTGCTCATAACCACTAATATTGTCTGGTGTACCAAGCCATTGTTCTCGTCTACGATTTTTAACTTCGGCGGCAATTTCAGATCCGAAATAATTAACGCATTTTTGAGCATCACGAGCTTCATGGATAAATGACCTTGTATATTGTCGTCCTTCGATAAAGTGGCTATCACCATCAACAAATATAATCGGCAATTGTTTGCTTGGCCATTCAGAGAAATCAATGATTTGGTTCCTGATCATGCGATAGTGCATGATTCGATAATCTTGTGTTTGCCGTTCAGCCAGTATTTTTGGCTCCATGCGGTCAATGATGCGTCTTGCTGATTCAGTATCAGAGACTATTTCTTTTTGCTTTTTATAATCTTCTTTTAGCTTATCAAGTTCTAATTCATTTACCGTGAATTTCTCTTCCCCTTGTTGGACATAGAATATAGTCAGCGGGAACCATTCTTTGACGAAGTAATCGCATACTGTAATCGTATCTCTTGTCTGCCATTGGAAATCCAACAACATGTAAGGATCAACATATGACACAGGATTTGTAACATAGGGATAGGTAGCAAAGAATTCATCACGGGAAAACACATAGTACCTAGCACAATAGTTACCGTCACCTTTATGTGGCTTTAGGGCTGTTGGGTCAAACGCTGTCCTTGTAGGGTCAGATATCAAGTCATAACGTATTACTTTATTAAATGACTTAGGTGATTCATAATCTAGGCACACTTGGAACGCACCAAAACCCATCATGAGGGAGGACTTAAATGCAGACTGATAAATTAAGTCGTTTTGAGATTGATACGAGATTGTACGCACAAGATCTGCTCTCAAATTTATCTGCTCTTGTGTTGCCTTGCCCGTTAACGACCGAACAATCAAATCTGGTTTATTTTTGCGTTGTTCGCCTGCGATCTTTTTGGTTGCGTCATATAGCTTATTAAACGTCATTGCAGGCTTAAACAATCGTGTAAACTCACTGCGCTCAACGGCCGTCCACTGGTCACGCAAGACAAAATTCATGTCATCCTTGCCGCGTGTTATGTTTTCACCAAAGTAGGATTGCCAAATGTTTAGATGTTTTTGAGACGTGGATAATACTTCGCCTTCATCAATGCCCGCTTCATCCAGTTTAGCTAAGCGCCGTTCTTCCATTTCATTCAGTTTATCAGGGTCAAAATCCTGATTTACATCATTTGGATCTCTTTCCATGATTAACCATCCTTGGTTAATGAATAAATTAACGGCACTATGCTGGCTTATCCAGCCGTCTGGACACCTATAAGGGAGTTATAGGCAAACTGATCGCGTATCAGCACGATAGCGCCTATAACTTTAAGGCAATACAGTCAATGTAATTACACCGCTTGCGCTAAACACTGGATTATATATCTGATTACCATCAGATGCCGCAACAAATACAAAATCCGATGTATACAAAGTCAAGCCCATGGAAGAAATAAGTGGATTTAAAAATCCAGCACCCACTACTTCTGCAAGCGTATTGCCGCATTTTAAGCGGCAAATACGCGGCAGTGTCCCATCTTGTGATTGACCAGGTAATTCACAGTCAAACAACAAATTAATTGGTATAGCAGCCATGATTAATGTCCTTATTAGTCAGCTTTTAATAACACTATTTTCATGTAAGCGCTCGATGCAGGTGCATTTGTCCCCAGTGTAGCCGCCGCCATATTAACAATGTCATTAGATGTATTTGCAAGTTCAAGTACATCGCCCTTATCAAAGTGTACGAAAACGTCTGCAACGATTTCATTAGACTTTTGTTCAGGTGAAATAGTTTGGTTTGCAAATGTTGACCCTGGCACATAAACGCCATTTTTAAACAATGATAATGTCCAACATGGCAATGGTGATTCAATAGAATTCCTAAAACCGCAAATGCCTGTTGCTACATCATACCAACCAGCCAGGTTTACTATAATTTTACCATTAACGGCTGCATTGCTTACGTCAATATTTGATGTCGCAAAAATGGTATTTTCAAGCAGTACTGTCTGGCCAGCTAAGTTTGCGCCAGGGGAGGCTGATAAAGTTTGAGTGACTTTTGAGAACACTTCTGCAAATTCAGTTGCATTATTACAATCACATGGGCATTCAATGCAATCGCCTTTAGGACCTTGTTGCCCTTGGTCGCCTTTAGGCCCTTGCAGCCCCTGCATCCCTTGTATGCCTTGCATCCCGTCTTTGCCGTCTTTGCCGTCTTTGCCGTCGATGCCATCTTTACCATTTACTCCTGGCATCCCTTGCAGTCCCATTGGCCCTTGTGGTCCAGTTGGCCCCATTTGGCCATCTTTGCCTTGGCTGCCTGGTGCTCCATCCATACCATCTTTACCATCTTTGCCATTAAGTCCGGATGGTCCTTGTTTGCCTTCAATGCCTTGTGGTCCCTGTGGTCCTACTGGGCCTTGTGGCCCCATTGGTCCTGGGCAGCATCCATTACAACCTTCATGTTGAGTAGCCATACATACGATCCTTGTATTAGTTAATTCCAACTTACATTATATCACTAACAAAAAATAATTCCTTTACCTTCGCATGGAACACATGAGATTGAATAGCATGTACTATTTTTGGTTATAAGAGGTTCTTTTAAATTTAATCTTCCATGACCATCACAAACAGGGCATTTATGCGGAATCTTTTTCAACTTAGTATTTTCTTCTGATAATGTATGAAGCGCTTCTCCAAGAATTCCTATTCTGCCGATCAGTCCTTGATTATATTTGATGATATTTTCTAATTCTTCCATTCTTTTTTCAAACTTTAAAATAGTCAGATGCAAATTAGCACCATCACATATTATTTGTTCTGCTTTTTTCACATCAATAAGATTTTCTAATTTTTCGATTCTTTGTATAATACAAGGATGAGCATATTTTTCTGAGATTTTCTCTTCCAACTCATCAACCCTTTTAGATATCTTCCTGTTCTCATCAATTTGCCTTACTTTATGGTCATGAAATCCAGCAAGATAGATACTCAAATCCTTATACATGTCAGTCAACGCATTAATTTGTTTTTGCATCTCTATAATTGAACACCATTCACAAGCGCCTGGAAGCCTTCCATGCTGACAATATTTCACAGGCTCACACGATATCCCTACAGTGCAAATGCTCATTTCTTTTTCCTTTTCTTACCACCACGTGCTTGGCTCAATACAATTGCAACTCGCTGCTTATTAGGCATTTCAGGATGATCTTGCTTTAATTCGTGAAAATTTTCTTCTTTCACTTTTTTAGACTTCCCTTTCTTTAAAGGCATTATGGTCTAGCTCCTTTTCTCAATCATTTTGATTAATGAATCTATATTATTAAATGGCATATTCATTTCAAGAAGATAAGATTTAATTAACTCCCAATGATTATATGACATAGTTATTCCATAGTTAGGAGGAATTATTTCAATTAGGTAATTATCAGGAACATGAAATATTAATTTTCTTCCTTGAATGAAAGCAATCAAATCATTTACACTTAATCTATGTCGATCTTCGTACATCAACTTCCCCTATAATCCGTTGCGCGATAGAACAACTCTTGTTCCTTGTTGAATATCTTGCCTTTCGCTTCGGTAAACTTTTCAACGCTTAAACCTATTTGCGGTTCGACTTGTGGCACAAATGCTTTGTCATTTGGGTCATTCATTTTAATGCTTCCTCTAAACATGCGTTAACAGAACTTTCAATTATACTTAATAATCTATCAACAATAGATAGATCATTTGGTTTTGTTGGATCATTAACATCAAAAGTACAACAACAATTCCATATTTCATTTTCATGTTCTGCTGGATATAAAAATGCTTCATGAGTCTTATAAAAATCCACACGAATATATGAATTTCCTGTTTCTAATACCATTCCACGGCTTAATACTATTTCCATTAGTTCTGCCATCTCATAACTGTATTATTCGCAAACGGATCTACCTTAGGTGGCTCAGGTTTATTTGTCTTTCCAGCCAAAGGCATCAGTGCATATTGTAACGCATCATGTGGATGCGAGTATTTGTTTTTGTTAGGCTTGTCTTGGTAGCGTTCATCGCCGCCTATTTGCATTCGCTTAAAATGATAACCAGACATAAATCCTTTGACTAATATTGGACAGCCTTCGCGTGATATTAAGAAAGCAGGCTGGCCATCTATCATAAGATTAAGAAAATACCGAACAGAATTAATACGCACATCAGGGTCGTTAGTGGTAGCTGCATTAGTTGATATGCCGAGAGAATTAAGCTCCCCAATACAACTAAGTTCTTCCATGATCTCATCTCCTTTGGCACCCGACGGATCACCTTCGCTTGTTCCAATTTTGTTATAAGGAAAATCAATGGCCAACCTAGGCAGAACAATATTTTTCGCAAATGTCCTAATACCAATGTCTTCTGCCACATATTCTTTTAACGCCCTAACTTGACCACGAGCTGATATCTGTATAATAACGCACGCCGGAGTGAGTCCAAAGTCCCAGCCGAGGTAAAGCGGGTCGCCCTGTATCGCCTCGATTTTCGCAACTGAATGGAGGTCATAATTAAATTCTGAATAAACTCTTTTGCCGCTTTCCACGAGCCCATATTTACCGCCGCAATATACCTTGATAAAACCTTCGGATTGTTTCTCAGCGAGCTTTGGGTAGTAATCACTTGATAGGTGCTTAGCATTATCAGCATCAGGGTTTTGTATATAGTTTCCATCTTTGTCCTTTATGAAATCCCCACTGTCATTCGTGATGAGACCTGAGGGTTGATGAAATACGGTATAGCTTGGTGTCTTATTAAGCTCGAAATCTCGAAATATCCAATGGTCTTCATCGGGCGGGTTCGTGTCCGCAATGATGCCAGACCAATAGGGTTCCGCGCAAAACGATTTTGACGGAAACCGTCCATTAACACGGCCTTTGAAATGGGAGAGAACATTCTGTGGGAGTTCCGATAGCTCATTTAAATATACCCCTGTGAGTTCTAGCGATTTAATTTTTCTAACATCATCTGGCCTGTCAAGTGCTATGAATATTAGCTCAAGCTCAATTATGCCGTGGCCATCATTGAACCTGTGCTCATAAGTGAGCAATGGCTTTTGTCGCTTATACACGTCCCCAAGGTCGCCAAACCAAGTAAGCCAGGTCTGTAAGGTGGTTGACTGTAGCTCGCCGCTCGTGTTCCTGACGATTGCCCATCTTGATCGTCTTTGTCCATTGTGCCATCTAGGCATCTTACGACTGGAATCGACGATTCGTTGAACACACATTGTCGATTTTCCACTCCCATAAGGGCCAGTAACAAGATCGACAAAACCGTTGCTAGCATGAAAAAGTTTGCCAGTTGCAGAAGGAATATAGATTTTGTCCTTATCGCTTGCATGGATGATCGTCCTTGCTTCTTCGAACGTAATGTGCCTGTCACTACGAGCATTAAACATGGCCTCTATCCTTGTCAATCGCGCATTAAAGCTCGTTTGCAGCATGGGACATGTCCCTACGGTTTATCACCACTAGGTGCTCCTCAGTCGTGATCCTATGGCCGCAATGAGGGCACTTGCGACGTCTTCTTACGCCTTCAATTGGCATTTGCCGCGTCTTAATGACTGACATATCTGGGCAATGGCACTTTGGGCAGTCCATACTATCTTCCCATTGTAATGCGCATGGCTTCACTATGTGGAGTTTCTTTGCCTGATGATGGTGCAGGGCTAGGGTGCTGTGATAATGGCGCACGTACGAATTTCTGCGGATAATCAATACCAGATTCAAGGCCGCCTTTCATCTCAAGAGAACATGTATGTAAATCAAATGCTTCTTTGTTCATGTCAAATTCCTTTTGCTTTCCTAATGCCTGATAATGTACGCATTATATTCGTTTGCTTGCGCATTTTAGGTGCGAGTGAGTGGAGGGATTTTGTCAGCTTTGATTGCGGTATGCGTGTTCCATGTAGAACATCAGTCTTTGGTTTCTTCCCTGCCATGGCCTTTGTCTCCATTAACTTTGTCCTCAACGGCTTTCAGTCTTTCTTCCTGTTCGCGCAATAATGCATTGGCTCCAAAATGTTTATGGAACCTGCGCTCTAATATCCATGCATCTCCTTGCCAGCGCTCAACATTTTCATCTATTTTCCTGAAGTGCCTTTTGATCTTATTTGCTTCAATTGCCTTTAGATCCTGAGAAAATTTGGCCAATGGCGTCTCTAAATTTTTGTCTTGTTCCATTTTTCCTTGTTCTATCCAAGCATATAACGTTCTTTCCCTTATGCCATTTGCTTCTGCTGCTATTTCATAAGGAACATATCCTTCAATGTCATTTAGGATTGATCGTAGTCTTTCAGGGGTATATTTAATAGGGGCTCCGGCTGTCATTAGCAATTCCTTTGCTTAATAGTGTATTAATTATGTGCTAATTGCTCACCAAAGTATAGCCTCTTGTGAGGCGTAGGCATATGATATACAATTAGTGGATTATAGTTTAATTAATAGGCAAGCGCAATGGCTGTATTCTTAGCTGCAAGCATACTTATATTTTATTTGTATTGCTGCGATTAAATCTCCCCTGTGAATATGATGTTGGCCAAGCATGTGGCTCGCTCGCCGACTTGTTGCGACCATTTGCTGTCTAGCATTTCCTTTGCTGCTTCTTGATAGTCACCGCGTTCAAGCGCTGATATCATTTTCTGAAAACCTAGAAATCCTTGTACACCAAGATTGAAGCACATATCGCACAAAGCTATTTGCCTATTTTCATCAAGTTTAGCAAACCAAGGTAGAAAGTGGTTGAGCTTACTAACAAAGAAAATAATATCGTCATCCAGTAAATAAAAGGCTTCGGTTGTAGAAATGCCTCTGTCACTAAGGTTCCGACCAACGCCAATTGTAATGTGGCCAGTAGTATCAGAATAAGGGAATTGTTTGTAAGATTCATGTTTGACTAGTAATGCTTTGAGTTTCTGCTTTCCTTCCGGCGTCATCATAGTAGTCCTTGACCAATACCGATGAATCAAGCGTAGCACAGGGAAAGTGGCAATGGCCACAAATGTAGTAATCGATGAGAGGGTGAACGAGGGACTTACAGCAACGTGAAACGACCATAAAGTTGACAATCCATTATCAAGAGTTGACAAAATATCCAATCAAGGTTGACAAAAAAAGCCCGCAGTCAGTCGCGGGCATAAATATTCTACCAATGAGGAATTTATACGTCCAAATGCCTCAAGCTGGGGAGGCAATGCATAAGTATATCATGCTGCTGGCAAAAGGCCAGCTAAATATTGCTCGATTGCAGATTTTGCCTTGTCAAAATCATCAAACCAATCAGCAGCATAACCGTGTTCACGCATCTTCTTAAGCCATGCATACTGGTCAAATGTGGGGCATCTTCCAGGGCGCTTTAGCTCTATCCAGTAGCCAGATTTTACGCCTGATGGGTGCGCCAAGAAGAGGTCGCTCACGCCCTTGGTCAGTCCCATTGCTACTTCCTTCTGCCCTGCCCAAGCTGACCGCTTTCCGTGGTTAGGTATAGATATTAGCGTTAATCCTTTCATCCTTGCCCACTGTACGAGTTTTATTTGTATGTAGTGCTCACTTAGCGGGTCATGTGATCGTGGCTTCTTGCGCTTTGTAGGAGGTTTTACGGGTATGTTAGTTTTATCGCCATAGAGCGCGGCGATGTTTTGGTTATAGTTCTTGCGATATGTCTTAGACTTTTGCGCAAATATCTCGTCATCCTGACGCATGATAACCATCCTTGGTTAAGTTTAGATTAATATTTAATCATTTTTACACTGTTTCCATAAATCTTCAAAGCATTCTAAAGCAAATTCTAAGTCATGCTTGTTTTTATCAATTACTTCTTTTGCATATTCTCTTAACCAATTGACATCATCTCCACCATGATGGTCTGATATTTGTTTAATTAATAAACATATTTTGTTTTTTTTGTCTTTCCATGACATCTGATTCATAGGGTGATTCACTCCTTAGTTGATTTTGATTCATTCTCGCGCGCGCGTACACATATACATAATGAATATATATATATTATATATAATAAAATCATAAACTTAAGTTGATTCAGTGAGTGAATCAAATGTGAATCAATGAATCAATTTATAAAGCAGTGATTCAGTAGTATGAATCATTGCAAAACATAATGGCCACGGGGCTTAAATGGGTATTTTTAATTAAGTGATTCACTATTCTTAAGTATACGCGCGCGCGAAGGTGAATCAGTCTTTGATTTTTCCTAAACGCTTAGCTTCTTTGATCAATCTATGTACTTTTGGTTGAGATATAAATAATTCTTTTGCTATCTCTCGTTGAGACATATTGGAATTTGCGCAATCAATGACTTTATCCAACATAGAAAGCTCGATAGAAGTATGGCTCCATTTTTCATTTAAAAATGTGACTTCATAGCTTTCTGCGTCCGCGCCAAAAAAATCACGGTGCTTTTGATAAACTATTTTGAATTTTTTACTATAATCGGGTTGTTCATTTTCTTTTTGCAGAATTTCTACTTGTTGAAGTGATATGGCAGTATTTACAGAATCTAACATGCGAGATGTACCGCGATATCCTGTCACATCTTTTCCGGCATGATGTACTACAATAGACGTTTTTCCAATCGACCTTAAATGAAGCAGCCAATCATTTATTATATACCATTCTTCTGCACTGCTCTCATCGATAGTTGAAAGCATAGAAAGATTATCAAATACGATGACATCAATATTATTTTTTTCAATTGCTTCGTTATAAAATGTTTGTCCCTCTTTACTGCATATTTTTGGCATTTTTAATAATTTAGATGAAGTTTCCATTTTCATTTTATCGGGGGTATAAATTAAAAAATTTTCTGCGAAATCCAGTTCGCCTTGTTGTTTTATTATTTGCATTAATCGATTGTAAATATCGATATAAGCCATCTCGCCATCTATGTATAAAACTTTCCGTGGCTCAGGTGATTTGTATTTAAGAAAATTTCCGCCACCAGCAATTGCATAAGCAAGATTAAGTGTGAACATTGTTTTTCCTAGTCCTGAGGCAGCATAAATAAATGCAATACCTTGAACTGGCAATATAGGATATAAGGCGAATTGCTTAGTACCAGGATTAGATAATTTTATTTCTGAAATAGTGATAGGTTTTATATATTCAATAGGCTTTATAAGTTGAATATTATTAAACTTTGGATCATCCTTTTTTTCATTGTGTAAATTTGAAAATTTATTAAATTCCATTTTATAAGTCCTTTTCATAAAAACAACTTTGTAAGTCCTGTGATATGGTAATTATTTGTTTTGCTCCGTAAATAAATAAAATGTAAACCATATCTTCAATAAATGATTTTTCTAATTTGCTTGTTTCAATAAGAAGAATATCACAGCCATTAACCGGCCATTCATATTGTTGGGGAAAATGTTTAGGAGGCAAAATTAAAGTTCTATCAGGTTTTGTTTTTATAGATATTTTACCTTTTTCCCATGCATGATTACCGACATAAACATAAACATCATTTTTGGGAATAGATCCGACTTTAAGTAAAGCTTTAAGAGGCTTGCCATAAGGCGCTAGTTTCATATAAACTTTTCCTGTCAAGGTTAATGGAATAGCAAGGGGGAAGTTCTCGCTTCCCCTGTTTTACAAATCTAGTGTATCAAGTAATTCTCTGATCCTCATGTCATATTCTTCGCATGATAAGTTTTCGTCCTGAATCATCCGTTTTTCTTGCTCATATAATAGCCATTTATGCTTATCATCCATAAAATCATCCTTGATTATGTGGTCTTAAAGAGTTTATGCTCTTTCAGTTAACTTAAATTAAAGGATTAATATTATGATAACCGAAAATTTTGATTTAAAATCATGGGCTAAGGATGTCAATGAGCGTTTACTTAAACTTGAGAAAAGTCACATAGCAACCACTCTATCGACACCCGTTGGCCAACTCACCGAAACAAACAATACAATTTCTATTAGTGATTTTATTAAGTCTTACCCCATAAAATCATTGCTAGAAAAAGCTTTAATTTTCTCATATTACATTGAGAAAATACAAAATATAACACCCTTTGACTTGCATGACATTAAACAAAGTTTTATCAATGCGCGAGAATCATTGCCTGATAATCCCTCAGATTTAATGTATCAAGCCGTTAAAAAAAATTACCTTATGAAAGTAAATAAAGGCAATAAAAACAAGGGTTTTCGTTTTCAAATCACAAACAACGGCCTAAAGTTCATAGAAAGCCTTAAGGCCACCGAAACTGTCCTTAATTAACATCACCTATGGCCAGATGGGCGCGATTTATGCCTATCTGGTTCCACTATATATTGTCCTTGATTAGATACCATGACAAATGATACCATGACTAGAATTAATGTAAATATAATAAAAGGACAATAAAATGCAAAAAGACAATCGGAAAGCTTTGACCCTAAGAATGGAAAGAGATTTATGGGCTTTCCTTGCAAAAAGGTCTGTTGATATTGATACATCAATTAATGCCCTTATAATAAACAGGTTAAATAAATATAAAGAAAGATGCGAAAAGAAGTTGACAAAGAATGATGGCATGGTATCATAGGCTTATCAACTAACGAGGAGCAACGAAGATGACAGAAGCAGAAGTAAGATTGAATAAAAATTCTTATGACCTTAGATTATTAGCAATAGATGGAAAATATTATTCGATTAACCTTTTAGGTAAAAACAAAATAGTATCAAAAAAAGAATTTAATATGCTTAAAAATCAACATACTTTTTGTACGGATTTCTAACATGAAAAGACAAGATTTCATAAATAAATATAATCGAAAAATATATATAGGCGATGGCGTATATGCAACTTTTGATGGATGTTATTTTATTTTATCCACTGAAAGGGAAAACGGACAACATTGGATAGGACTGGAAGAAGATGTAATCCATAATCTTTTGGAATATAGGGAAAATTGTTATAGGGATGCAGAATCTATAGAAGATTAACTAAAGCGCATTAGGTAGGGTCATCACACCCTACCATAATGCTAATCATAAAGTAACTTTGATGGAGTAGAAATTATGAGTAGCTCAACTTTACACCAAGACAATCGTTTATTGCAATACACCCAGGATGGGATTTTTACAATGCAAGGATATGCACTCAACAAGTTAATCAACAATCTCATACGCGAACACGCGGAATATCGACATGCTGAATGCTCGCTTGATGTCCGTACACTTCCTTTGTCTGACAAGAGATTATTGCTTTCATATTTTGCAGATTCAGGAGAACTAGAACATGCAAATGAATCAGCAACTGCAACAGAAGTATTGTTTGGTGAACATGTGCCAGACATACAAAAGCTAGTCGATTACGAATGCTATGAAGTCTACAACGAATACACGGAAGAAATGAGGGCTTATAAATGAACCAAATAAAAATTAAAACTAGTTGTGTGTTCCCTCCAATTCCATCAAGTCAATTTGATTGGTGCGCTTACTATGATGGAGAGGAAGAAGAGCAAAATTACGGATGGGGGAAAACTGAAATGGAAGCGATTGAAGATTTGGAGATGAATAAATGAAACGGATTTTTATAAATGGAGCATGGACGATTTTATTATTAGGGATGATTTGGTACGCATTAATTTTGGTAACTAATTAGGAGAAAAAAATGAGGGAATTTACTAATGACGAAGAAGTAAATGCATATGATGACGGATATGAAGAAGGATACAAAATTGGATTTAAGGAAGGATGGGAAGAAGCAAAGGAAGAATTAATAAGATGTATGCATTTAATAGAACAAGAGGTGAAACCATGAGTATAGCATTACGAAATGACGTGAGCGGCGCAGTATTAGAAAAAGTTATTTTAGGAAATGATTTAGCTGCATTATCACCAATTGAGAAAGTGCAGTATGTAAGTTGGATTTGTAAAACACTAGGACTAAACCCTGCAACGCAGCCAATTGCATTAATCAAATTCCAAGGAAAAGAAATTCCTTATATGCGAAAAGATGGCACGGAACAATTGCGAAAAAACAGTAACGTTTCTATTACGAAAATAGAAACAAAAGTCCACGATGGTGGATTATATGTTGCAACTGCTTATGCAAAATTGCCGAATGGCCGTGAAGACAGCTCAACAGGTGCTGTGACGATTGCAACACTTAAAGGCGATGCGCTTGCTAATGCAATCATGAAAGCTGAGACTAAAGCAAAGCGTCGTGTGACATTGTCTATTTGCGGATTAGGTTTTCTAGATGAATCTGAGCTTGACACAATGCAAGGCGCGCAGAAGGTGGATATTCATCCGTTGCCAATAAAGCAAGATGTAAGATTGCCACAGCCACAAGTAAGTAATCTAGATCTAGAAGATGCGCTAATTAACATCTCACAATGCGACAACGTAGATGAATTGCAGCATTGTTTCGGCAGCGCATATAAACAATTTGCGCAAGCACGCGACAAAGAATCACTGCAAAAGTTAATCGTTGCTAAAGACAAAAAGAAGCAAGAAATAGAGGAAACAATAAAGTCTTTCAATAATGAAGTGGAACAAACTAATGAGGTGCAACCGTGAAATTATTTGAGATCTCAACCCAATACCAAGCCTTGATGGATGAAATTGCCCAGTGTGATGAATTGTCAGCAGAGCAATTGCAAGCCCTAGAATCAGTTGATGATTCACTACAAGAAAAAGCGAAGGCCGTAGGAGCGTTCATCAAGAACATGGAAGCGGACTATTTTGCAATTAACGACGCCATTAAAACAATGGAAGAGCGCGCTAGGAAGATCAATACAAAGATAGAAAACCTAAAGCAATACTTGAAGGACAATTTAGAGAAGTGCGACATAAAAGAGGTGAAGTCACCATTCTTTGACATACGCATAAAGTCAAACCCTGCAAGCGTAATAGTACAAGACGAGGCATTAGTCCCTGAGCAATACTACAAGGAAAAAGTCATGCGCTCACTTGATAAGGCATTATTATCACAAGAGCTAAAAAATAATGTATTGATACCTGGGGTTATGCTAGAAAGGCGCACTAGGATTGAGATAAGATGACAGGGTTCTTTTTAAGCGAAGAAACAGGCCGACGATACTATCTTGAAACTGGTTGCGCGTAATCAAGTACCAGGGAAATCAGCATGGGAAAATAGGCCAAGAATTTATAACAATTCAAACATAAGGAAACAAAATGTCAAATTTACTGTTTTTAAAAAGCAAAGTTGAAGATCCAAACGCCGATTCAGGCGATATGATTATTGACCTTGATAAAGTACGGACCATTACAACAAAAATCATAAAAGATAAATATTACGTCATTGATTTTGATTTAGGTGGTGAACAGTATCACGTATCATTCGATCATAAAGAAGATGCTATTAGTTTTCTAGAAATGGCACTAATAAAAATGGGATCTCAACCAGATATAGCGCATAATATTCACTTTGAAAATGTTAATACTTATAAAAAAGAAAAGATGGATAGATTAAAAGAAGAATTGGGGAAAATTTTAAGATGAACTTTGATAAAGCCCACAAGGAACTATTAGCAGGCAAAAAGATACGTCGAAAGGAATGGGAGCCATTGATGCACATGCGTATCATCGATGGCCATGTGAAAACATTCAAGGGCGAATATACGAATTTCTACAAGGATGCAGACATTATCACTACTAGCGGATGGCTAGTAGTTGATGGTGATAATACCGAACTAACATTTGTAGAAGCCATAGAGCAGCTTAAGGCCAAAAAGCAATTGACGCATAAGAATTGGCTTGAAGAACAATCAGATAAGTTTATATTCATCGATCACAACAGGATTGCAATGTGTAAGTCAGTTGAATTTGAGTTCATGCCGACTTGGCCGTGCTTAAATTCAGATGATTGGCAAATAATGAAATAATCAAGGAGCATGTATGGAAAACCAAAAAAACCAAGAGTTGATATCTATGGGACTGCGTTTACTAGATGAAGCATTGAGCCATTTTATGGAAGTGGACAGCGAACATGGAAAGGCGCTTGCAAATATTGTTCACGGCGCATTGGCATTGGGAGGGATTATTTATGACGTATATAAGAATTAGTATAGGGAACCCATGATAAGTGAAAAAATACTAATGCCGCTAACAAAGGTCAATCATATTAAATGTCCGCAATGTAAGTCAGAAGAAGTAAAATATAACTTTGGTGCGAATAATTATAACTGCTTAGAATGTAAAATGTTATTTAAGGTGTATTATTGATGGTTCTATTCATTCTATCTTTCACCGCATTGTCGTTTGTATTAATCATGTTTATATGGTTCGAAACATTTTATGTTTTGTATAAGGACAGGATGTGATGCTAACAAGACTAAAACAATATTTTTGCAACCATAATAGTATTGAAACTAAGACTGAGACCGGATTAAATGCTATAAATAACGGCTATTTTTTCGTAAAAACATTAATTTATTGCACCCAATGCAAGAAATCATTTCAGCAGCATCCTAAGCAAATGTGTTGTTATGTAATGCATATTCAGCATGAGTTAATCAGGGAATGTATTGTGACTAATATGGTCAATAAAATTAAAGAAGCTAAGCAATGAATATCGAAGAGCAAGTATGCGATTTAGAACATGCGAAAAAGTTGAAAGATTTAGGTGTTAAACAAGAATCAATATTTTATTGGGATTGGCATTCAGATACATGTTATTCAGTTAAATTTATTCCTTATTCTTGTCCTGGCTTAGAACGATATTCAGCCTTCACCGCTTCTGAACTGTTAGACATTATTCCGCACAGGATAACGATTGAAGAAAATAAACCTTTTAATAGTTTTAAGCTTCGAATGGACAAGTCTTTTGTCTGCAAAGATAT
>Ga0105239_10001131_pt1 | contig 36767 bp, 25 predicted proteins | sample KBSC44metaG_FD_92761 | JGI IMG/M metagenome (GOLD analysis project Ga0105239, IMG submission 92761) | Corn rhizosphere microbial communities from Kellogg Biological Station, Michigan, USA - KBS C4-4 metaG | ecosystem: Host-associated > Plants > Roots > Rhizosphere > Soil | place: Michigan, USA... | reverse complement strand
GCCGCCACTGCCGCCTTCCCCTTGTCCCTTCTTCGCCTCGCTGTCCTCGTCCCAATCCCCGTCCTCAAGCCCAGCAAGCTGCCTGCTCGCGCTGATGCCGCTCGTGGAGCTCCACAGGCGACACTGCGGACCGACGTGTGCAAGCACGCTGCGCCACGTGCGCCGCTTGAACGCCTCGTCCTCCGGGCCCTGCTCCTGCACGATCGTCGCGCCGTCGAGCGCCGACGCCAGGCTCGCGCAGATCCGTAGGCGGCCTTGTGCGCGCAGCTCCGCTACTGATGGCAGGACCGGGAGGCGGGGTCTGTGTCCTGGGGATGCGGATGCGGTTGCGGTTGAAGGTGCCTGTGCCTGTGCTTGTGCTTGTGCTTGTGCTTGTGCGTCGGGCAGGTACAGCGGCAGGACAGCGGCGATGTGCGCCTCCAGGTCTGGTCGCGGGTCGTAGACGGAGACCTGTGCGGAAGTGTACGTCAGGTGCAGTGCGAGGAACGAGATCCCGATGGCGCCGAGGCCGATCAGGCAGATCCGCTCGTCTTGGTGCGGGAGCTCCTGGTTGAGGAGGGCCTCGGAGTCTTGCTGTGAAGGTGACGGTGACGGTGACATGGTTGGTTGGTTGGTGGCCGGCTTTCTCTGTGTGTAATTGTACGTATGTGTGATTATGGACCCAGCTGTTTGCTTTGCCCCACTGATCGCATATGATACATAAGTATTAGTAGCTGCAGGTATATGTGTTTGAATGCTGATTGATGAATGCTGACTTGGTGGTTGAGAACGAAAGCCTAGCTCCTAATGTAGCTTACCTGCCGAGAGCCCTGGTTGTATGTAATATGTACCTGTCTCGATGCTCGAGTACGGAGAATGTACGGAGTCCTTGAATGCCCTCGAGTAGTATTATAGGTATATATGTATATATGTATATCTGTACGGAGTACGGAGTACATACCCAATGTATGTGGAATAAACCGGGTAATTAAATTAATATCGTGATTGATTATTGGTGGGCCTCGTCTCTAAACGTATTACCTACCTACCTCCCTACCTACCTAGGTATTTAAAGTATTACTTTTCAAGCTTGTTTCGTGTTCGTTCGACCGTTTGTATACAAGTACATAATATCAGTATTGATGTCCTGCACCTGGTAGGTAGGCATATACTCCGTATATGTAGTCTGTATATACAGGATAGATACGTGATCCTAGAATAATGTAGAAATAATAAACCCAACCCAACCCAACCCAACCTAGATTCCTCACGTATGAACGTGATATTAACTCATAATATCGGGTTACTAATTACTTATCCAAGATTCCCGAATCGCTTTTTTATTATACTTAGTATCCCTTCCTTCCAGACCTTATGATGTCTGTCTGTCTGGGGCTGGGCTCGGTTCCAACTTTGGCGATGGGCCGAGGCTAAGATTGATTAAATACAGTAATTATGTAATAATATCGAGTTTCAGCCTTATCTCCACAGAACCCCCCCCCCAAACTCTCGACCTTTAAGCACGAGAATTAAATTCCGGTGATAATCATCAAGATTCTGTTCTTTGAAAGGGCTGGCTGGCTGGCTCTCTGGCTGGCTGTATTCAATTCAAATCATGCATTGCGTTGTTCTTCTAAGCAACTCCGTAGAGGCGTCTAAGTAACCTGAGTTAGTACACTACATACATACTGTATTTACTATGCAGCAGTGAGACTTCCATCACACCTGTCTATGAGGCGCCAGCCAGCCAGTCAGCACTCAGGCAAAATGACACAAGCCCTCTACTGCGCAGTCACTACGCAAAAAACATCATACGCAAAACATATAGGACACGGGACATAGCCCTAGTAGAATGGGTACACGGGAAATGAAACTTGTAGAATGGTACTCCGTACTTCCATTTGTCTTCCTTTTATCTGTCTTGAACGAACTGTGTGTACAGTACATACTCCGTACTTCTGAGCTCAGTCCAGGGGTTTAGCTGGACTGGCTCGGCCTACCAGCTTACTTAGTAACCCGCGTAGTAAGCTTGCTACCTGGGTACCCGGTACCCGTACCTGTTTCAAGCCATCGTGAAATTTCCATTGTGTCTGTGTGAAGCAAAAATGTCGAAACAAGGGAAGATGAAAGAGACCTCTCCAATCAGTACTGTAATAATGACCAAGCAGGCAGGCAGGCACATAATGGATGGTTTAAGAAAGATCAATGGGTGCTTCAAAAAAGAGAAGCTGATTACCAATAAATAGGTGGTGGTGAAAAATGACAATATAAAAAAATTGGATAGCACCAATGTGACAAGCTTGCACATGACATGAGGGATATCATAGTCCCCTCGAAGACGAGAAAAATCTCTTCGGCCACCCATCAAACTAGATTTGATGATGACTGTGCTGTGTCCAAAACGCCTGAGCTCCGTGCAAGTTCCCAAATTTCCGTAATAATGGTTCCGTTTCAGTCCGTGAGTGAGAAAAATTGCCTGCACCCAGCCGAGGTGTGTGGCCATGGGGCAAGCTGGTAGCCGTTTATGATGTCTCCATAACTCGACTCAGCACTGCACCTCTGCCTGGAGGTGGTTGTTTGAGGTTTTCCTCGACCTCACCTTTGGAGAGTGCGGTACCGTTAGTGCTGGCGCTTGCGTGAGCACGATCTGCATCGTCATCTTCAACGATCTTGGTTCTGTCACCACGAGTGTTGTGGTTCAGTGATTCACGTGCCGTGTAGTTTGTTGGCGCGGTGCTCGCCATGCTCAAGGCAGTGCTAGATCTTTGGTGGACTAGATCCGGTGTAGGGGGAATGGAACTTCGTTCACTCTGGGGGGTCAAATGACCAGTGCCAGTGCGCGAGTCGGTGGTGAGATGCTCCACGGGAGAGAGGTTACCACTGTCTTCACGTGTGTGATGTGTGGATGGTGAGATACCCGCTTCGTCAACTTCGACTTCACCTGCTTCCTCCTCTTCAATCTCAGCAGCTTCATTGGCAAGCTGGAGTCCTTCAACTGCAGCGGCACATTGCTCGCTGATGTTTCGGATGATGTCTGCAATCGCATCTGTCTTGTCACGAAGGTGACGGTCGGCAACATCAGACATACTGAGCGTTGAGTAGCGTTTGCTGGCCCGCTTGTTTGGTGCCAGGAGTTGACTCTCCATCGAAGGGGTCACATCTTGACCATCGACCGAGCCGGCGCGTGAGACACGCTTGCCAGATCGAGAAGTCACGTTCCTGACGCGATCATATTCTTCACCTTCTTCGTCACCCTCTTCATCTTCATAACCTTCATGGATGTACTCAGCCAATTCGGATGCGGATCCGATTGAGCGGACAATGTGTTCCATGTGGTGGGTTTGACCAGTGATAAGAGAGCGAAGATGCAGGACAACTCGTTGAGCCTCGTCTCGTTGTCGTTGAAGGGTCTGGTTGGTGTGTTGCATACCAGCAATCTCCTTGCGGTTTCGTGCACGTTCCTTCTCAAGGTCTTCAGCAATACCTTGTTGGAGGACCAGTGCTTCGAGAGCATTGTCACGTTGTCTCTCGGTACCAGAAAGACGGAGTGTAAGCCGAGCAGCGTCATCTTTCTGTTGATCAATGAGACCGGTGAGTCGACGGTTCTCTCTCTTGTGGGACTCGATCTTAACACGGAGCTCAGCCAATTCCTTGTTGAGGGATTCCACAAAGGCTTGGAATTTTTGGAATTGCAACTTCCATGTTTCGACTTCCTGTTCGAGATAGTTGTTTCGCTTGGCAACCTTTGCGAGTTCGGTGTCCATGCGGCCCTTGAGGTTGATGAAGTCTTGCCATGCTTCCAGAGCATCTCGTGAATATTGATTGCGTTCACGGACAATTTCGTTCATGTGTCTCATGGAGATCTTGGTCATCAGAGGCTTTTTCGTGGCACCTCCGAACAATGCCTTGACCCCTGTATTGCGACCGAGCTTTTCGCACACGTGGTCCATGACGGCCATGACTGAATCTTGATTCCACCAAGACGGATCTTGAATGCTCTCGACTTCCCCACGGAGAACAATAATCTGACCCGCTGGGATCAGCTTTCCACCTCCGTAGGCGGATTTGAGATGTTGAGGAACACCGCTGATTTCGACATCACTGTTTAAAGCTTGAGTCAGACGGTTGATCATCTTTGTTCGCTGACCAGCAGTCAGAATATTGGGTGGGTGATCGGTGATGACTAGATTACGATCTAGATCAACAAGAAGGGCATCCTTTGGAGGCTGGAAGAGGGATCTGCATTCAGTGGTGATGCCCAAAATGTATGGGCCGGGTTCCTGAACCATCTCGCTAACATTGCGAGCGTGAACCACTGGCACGTACAAACCACTCCACTCATATACGCGAACGCAGAATCGAATGGTCTCGGCAGCAATGGTCAGCATTGCCGGATGATGACTGGTCAAGATGATACGACGGGTGGGGGATACAGCTGCTTCAATCAGCCCGACAATGTTTGGAATAGTCAGGCAGTTGAACAATGGCCACATGGAGAAGTTCTGGAAACCGGTTGGTGACGAGGGAAATTGGTAGCATAGTGCATAATCCTTCATGTCGATTCGAACCAAATCATTTAGACGGGGTGCTGGGAAGCTGAGAATTCTCGAGACTTCCTCAGCATGAAACAGGTTGGTAGCTTTGTTCCAATGGATCCACATTCCTCGTAGATAGTCGCCGAGCAGATTGTACAAGGGATATCTGGAGAGGAAACTCAGGCAGTACGGAATCCAATAGGTCTCATCGGCGATGTCACGGTAATCCGGCTCGGTCTTTCGTCGTAGATCTCGGATTGTCTCTGCTCTCTTCTCATCAGCCCTGGACCAAACCCTGAGGGCGATGCCATAGAGGGTATGTTGTGAGTCCTGTTGGAGGACAAATGAGTGGTGGACGCAGTGAGGTTGGCTTCGACCGGTGCAAATTTCGACATCGTGAGGGAAACAAGCCTATCGAATAGAATGAATTAGTGATCATGTCATGTAGTTTGAGCTTTGGGCTGGGGTTCGGTTCAAGCTTACCCTCATGGCACTGTGCAAAGCTCGTGCAATTTCATTGTCGGTTTCTAAGCGCGGGCTGCTCCCCAAGATCTCAGGAAGCCAGAATTGACCCACAGCACCTTTCATGTGCTGGATCTTGCCGTGGGATGGGGGAGGAGCTTTGACCCATTGTGATGGTTCTCTCCCCACACCACATACCATATAGGCATGAGTAAGGGTCTTTGGGGTCGGTCTGTTGTTTGACTTTGTGAGTGTCGAGGGTAATGGTTGGGTGATTCTGGAATGCAGGGATGAGGTTCTGCTGGGGATCATAGCATTGTCAACCTGTTCCCTCGTCGCCGGTCGATTCGTATCACGAGTTTGAGGTCGTGGTGCCATTGAGGTCATGGAAGTGTGACCTCTGAGTGAAGGTCCCATATTGCTTTGACGTTGAGTTGAGAGGAGAGGGTGCAGCAAGAGGTCTCAGCGTGCGTGAAACGGGAGTCAAATATGCCACTCTGCTTGTGAACTGCCGTCTATGCAATGTTCCGTCGCTCCCGCCCTAAGCTGTGGCCGCCAACGCGTCCTTGTGTGTGGTGCTGGATATATGAAAGTTCAAGACAGCTTGTTATAGCTGTCAAAGCCTTCCAAAATGATGGGCCGTCGTGTGGTCTCGGTACGTCGCTGCCAGGGACGTTGCGGAGAGGAGAGGGAAAGGAAGGGAAGGAAAGGGAAAGAACGAAAGACTGAAGTGGGACACAGCTAGAGGATAGAGGGGGATTAGGAAGAGAATTAAGAATCGCAGTATCCGACTTGAAGCAGGAGATTGTTGCAAGATTCAGGAGTTGGTTTAATAGAGGACTAGTTCAGAGGGACTAGAGGAGGTGGTCCAGACATGGGGGACTGCGTGGAATCGAGAGAGTAGCAGGCGTAGCGCCTCAACTCGTGTCGGGCCAAGACCGCCGGAGGTCCCAATCAGCAGGGGCTTTGAGAGCCAGGGGATGTTGGCTCATGTTTAGTCAAAAGAGGCTTGCAGGGGTGGACTGACCCAGGTGGCTTGCATTAGACGCAAAACACGGAGGACATGCGTTGGACGACAGCGAAAGAGTTAAAGACCGCAATTGTCTAGAGGCTGGCCTGTCAGATTGCCTATTTGGATGAAGAGTGACCATCTGGATATGATAGTATCAAGTAGACTTTGAAATGGAGGCCAGGTGAGGTCTGGACAATATCTGTATAGCTACGGAGCACAGCTTCGTTTCTCCAGGCACGGATTGGGGACTAGCCAGGCACACCCAGGGCACTGGGGGATGCTAAATGGGTGGCGATGGGTGACTACGAGGCCACTATGAGGTTCGTCCAGGCACTACCAGGCACTACTGGGCACCACTTCGTACTCGGGTGCGGATCCTCGGGCGACTTGTACCGTTAAACCCCTCGCCCGCCCAAATGGTTTAGAGGGCCTCCCGCTCGACTCCCGCCTGAAACCCAACTGGTCCATGCTCAGTGTTTGGTTCCTGGATTGCCCCCAGTGCCATGGTGGCCCATCGTTCATGGCTCTCTACTCTGGGCGGTCACCTCCTCGTAAAATGCCCCCGGGGACTCCTCTCAATTTGGCTAGCAGGGGTTTTAGGGGCGCCCAGGGGATGCTGAATCCACTTCCTGTCAGTGCCCGAGGTGCTTGTTTGGTCGCTCTCTGCTTCCATCCACAGTGCCACCTCGCAGAATTTAAGTGTCCCTGTCGATCCCCTCACTTTGGAACTGGGAGCTACGCATTTGGCTAGACCCGAGCAGAGCTGCAACCAGACTCGAAGCCAGAAAGTCAAACGGTCTCTTCATCAGTCGGTGGCTTGGAGGAGGACCAGAGCAGCAGCAGAGGACAGCCTGCATGGGCCAGGGGCCGCTTTCCCCCTCTCGGATGAATTTGGATCATTTTGGATGGCATTTTCGCTGAACAACTCCCTCGCTTCCATCCTTGGTGAGACACCCAACTTGTCTTCTCCGAGCGACAGACGCCTCAAGGACCATCGGTACCCTCGGCTGTGTTTGTGACGATGCGTTGGCGGTTGATGGCGGCCGTTGACCACGCGAGGAGGTATTGGAGGCAACGAATGTCTGTAGCCTCATTCCTCATATCTAGGGGAATCAGATCGTCACCATGGCAGCCACTTTTTCATCATCATGGCTTTTGATGGCTGGTCGGACATCATTTCCCCTCCTCCGTACTCCGTAATGACTTATTTGAGTTGGGGGATTTCCATTGATGAATCAACGGTACACATCCCAGCCGTGAATCCTAGCAAAGTTTCTATCCATGATGTCGAAGACTAGTCGCCAGCCAGGTGACCATGTGTCCGGAGTAGAAACGGAAGATTGACTCGCTATTATCAAAGGCTATCTTGCGCCAATCTTTTTTTTCATTAGTGTTTAATATTAAACTAATCGTCATAGAAGGGTTACGTCTGGACGAGGAAGGGCGGATAATACGACAGGTACCCCCTATATTCGTAGGTCTTCCGGAAGAATCGAAGCTTAGGCCAGCAAGCTACGAGTACGAGGAGCTCTGCTACCAGGTGGTCTAGAGTCTAGACCACTGGACCACTGGTTCTGCTTGTTTCACAAGTCATCTTGGGAGCAGGTTGTGCCGACCAAAGTATTCATATCATGTACTCTCCAGACATTACTAATCGAAAGGCACCTAGGGCCTGGGGAGGTATGTGTGTATGTAGGACATAAGAATCCAACTTCCCATTGAAGACAAACACTTCTATTCCCAGACGAATGTGGAGTTCTCGGTGATCCCGCTGGCAATGTTGTGATGGGGATTCCCTGTAGCGAGAAGTTACTTACGTAGAACTACAAATACTGGCATCACGGAAGAGGCGAAATAAGCGAACATCTGCGGCTTCTCAAGAGCCTATTTGCAAGTACCTACGGGGTAATTAGACCACCCATCTGCTTGGGACCTTGGGAGTACCTTCTGCAGTGATACAAGGATATATCTTGCATCTTGCAGTGCATTAGGTACATTAGGTACAGAAATACTCCGTAGGCACTCCGTAGTCAGCGAAGCCACAGCCACGGCCACAGCCACGGCCATGATTTGCGCACATGCGAGAAGCCAGAATCTCCAAGTCAGAAGTCCATGGGTGCAGCTGGTTTACTAGTCCACGCACTATTGAGAAGAGACAGGAACCCAACTGTCAAGGGGCGTCCATGTCAACATCAACATCAACATCAACACCAACACCTACACCCACACCCACGTGACTGACACGAACTCTCAGCCCAGGAAGGAACACGTCAAGACGCAGAAACACGTAAAATCCCCACCTGGACTCGCCATCAAAACGGCAAGTACGCGTGTGGAAGGCGCACGGCTGAAAAGGTGTTCGCATTGTGTCAGTGTGGTGAGTGTGTCGCTCCTGCATCTGACGCGCAACTGGCACATGCAAGATGTCGACCCGAGCGCCCGTCTCCTCTCCTCCTCTTTGCACCTCGCCTCTTATCGCTTGTTATCGAGGAAGCCGCCAGTCAGAGTCGCAGGCGGACTTTTGATCCCACCCCACCTTCCCTCTCCCCCAGGGCCACCTCTCACTTGTTCCTGCCCAGCAGTGGTGCGTCCGCCTATTACTTCGGATTTCCCGAAACCCGCTTCATCCAAAGTCAACTTCTGAATCCGTGACACCAAAAAAACTTCTTCGTCGCGACCCTACGGAGCACGGAGTCCCGTTAGTGTTGAAACATGAATATTGGAACGCCATGCAGCAGTTCTAACTTCTTGAGTCTTGACAGCTTCATCGCGCATCCCCCATGGCCTCCGGCTAGATCTTGCCCTCGGAGTTCGCTATGCCAGATCCTGGAGGCGACACTCCACTGACTGACCTCTGCAGTATTTGGTGTGTTGACCTGTTATTCCATCCTATCTCTCTCCCCCCACATTTCATTGACACAATACCAGCCACGCAAACCCCATCAAATATACCTGCCCAAGATGCGGTGTACACACATGTTCTCTCCCTTGCGTCAAGCGCCACAAGACCTGGGCTCAATGTTCAGGCATCAGAAATCCCGCCGCCTATCGCCCACGAAATGACCTGGCCTCTGCCTCCTCAATCGACCAAGACTTCAATTTCATCTCCTCCATCGAGAGATCCCTGTCGAAAGCAGATGACCTGGTCCTGGACAAAGGCATAGATTTGGCCCCAAGTGGTTTCAAACCACGTTCTCAAGATGCCAAATCAAAGTTTGAACAGGAGGTGGAAAAGAGGAGCATTCGCCTCATCAAGGCTCCTCAAGGTCTTTCACGAAGCAAGCTGAACACCTCCCACTGGTCTGGACAGTACGTTTCTTGTTGCTTGCTGCCTATTTCTAATCTTGATCCTATTGACCCCTGACCCTACATAGGCATAACTGTATCATGTGGACTGTCGAATGGCTGTCTTATGATGGTGAAAAACGAATGCAAAATGTCCCTGGGTCTAAAACTATCGCCGAAGCTTTCAGGAATCATTGGGGTCTAAAAGCCATCAATCGGAAAAAGCGAAAACGGGGCATTTCTGAAACAACCTCTGCCCCGACGATAAAGTCTGAGACTCCAACTAAGAAGATGGATTCAACTGAGGAAGTCCAACCATTATCACCAAAAGAAGGGAATATTCCAGGAAATGCCCTCAGTGATGCGACCAATACCCAGGCCCAAAATTCGAGCCATGGCTCACTACAACCATCGTCTGACAATACAGAAACAGCCCAATCACTCGAGCTATCGAACCTGGTACAAGATCTTTACTTCTACCTACATCGACCCAACACCCCCTCTAACCTCAAATGTCTGATTCCAATTTCGCCATTCTCAACTATTCATGATGCCCTCCGTGACAGGACGCTCTTGGAATTCCCTACCATCCACATCAGACATGAAAGTCCTGACCAGTTGTCGGAACCTTATATTGCCGAGGCAAAGTATAACGAGATGTCGGGCTCAGAGATACCTATAGATCTTCCAACATTTGCACCCAAGGAGACAGCCACCTCCGAGGGCACTCATGATTTAGGGGCAATAGACGAGAAGAAAGTTCTAGAGGTCCTCCAAAAGGATCTTGGGGGCTGAAGTCATGTGTTTCTGCGGCTCCTGGGCCTTCTATGCTATCTTGCCAGGAACAAAAGGATGGCCTGCGCTGAGTCCACCACACACGGCCCAGGCTTGTCCATTTACATAGCTTGACTCGTCACTTCCCAGGAACAATGCAACTCTAGCCACCTCATCTGCCACTGCTCCTCTCTGTAGCGGATTTAATTGCCCGATTTTCCCTTCTGTTCCTCTTGACCGTGCCATATCAAACATGGGCTTCGTCATGCCCGTCTCGATGACTCCTGGACATAGTGCATTCACTCGAATCCCCGTGCCCGCAAGCTGATATGACATGGTCTGCGCCAACGAAACCACTGCGGCCTTGCTGGCCGAGTAATCAGTTCCACCCGCGTTCGACCTCAGGCCAGCCACCGACGCCGTCCCCAGGATACTCCCACCAGGGTATTTCTTCTCCGCGGACGTCTGCTGCATCGCGCGTGCGGCATGCTTGAAGCACAGAAACACGCCCAGCGCATTCACCCGCATCGTCCGCATGAAAGCTTCAGGCGTGATGTGCTCAAACGTATTGGGCACGCCGACGATGCCCGCGTTCGCGAACATGATGTCAAGCCGCCCGTACGTCGCGAGCGCGTCGTCGACCACCGCCTTGACCTGGTCCTCCTCGCCGACATCGACCTTGACGGCGTGGACCTTGGTCTCCGGGTACAGCTGCGCGAGCTCGCGCTTGTGCGTCTCGAGGTACGACGTGTCGAAGTCGCAGATGTACACCGCCCTGGCCCCGTTCTGCGCGTACTGGTGGGCGGACGCCCGTCCGATCCCGATCGGGCTGTTCGCCCCTGTCACGATCGCCACTTTCCCCTGCACCCGCTGCCCGGCCGACGGGCTCGCTGCCACCGTCCGGATCCGTGGGATGTTCTCGAATTCGCCCGCGCTCGGGATCCCGTTCGCCAGTTGCTCGGACAGTGCCTGGAGCCGCCGTTTCGGTGCTGCTGACATTTTTGGGTTTGGGGGGTGTGTATGTGTGTGGGGAGGGGGAGGAGCGGAAGAGGAAGAGGAAGAGGGAGGGGTGTAGTCGAGGGAGATCAAGTCGAATCGAGTATGTCCTCTGCCTCCGTGTGAAGCGTTGGTCGTCACGTTCTGCAGGAGGGAAACCGAGTAATGAATTGATGGGTATGAAGGAGTGAAGAGGAATGGATCCTACTCAGAAGTATACTGCTCCCTTCTTCTTCTTCTTCTTCTTCAAGTTCAATTAGCCGTTCAATTGCCAGGAGCAAAAATAAGATATGCGAGTAGTATCGGTCTCCCCGACTCTGGCTACTGCACTCCCCCCAGGTGCGGTGCTGCTCTGCTCCTCCCCCCAAATGCAGCATTTTACCGAGGTTCGAGGGTCAGCTTTTGGGACAAGCGCTGGGCGCTGTGCTGTGCTGACTAACCAACGTCTCCTGGCTCTGTTACAAGTACGTTGGCCCCAAGGGCAGGAATACGGGCGAGCAGAGCCATACATGATGTACTCCGCACTCCGTATGTGCTTGCAGGGCGGAAAACGGTCGAGTATCGCGTTGCATCAGACAACGAACAGCTAGCTGGGGGGTCGCTGGTGTTCGTCTTTTGCTTTACGATTGTTTTCTTTTCTTGCAGCCTTGTCGGTGGTACTCGTCGTCTTCTTTCCTTGTAGATTTGATGCTTGAGATTGACATTGACGAGAAAGGTTCTGTTCAGCACTTGACTTGGGAGGGCATGAAGAGTTTCGTTTGGCCTTTCTACCATTACCCAGTTCAACCTCGAAGGTCTGTTTTGATCTGCCTGCCTGCCTGACACTGGTACTGTGCCGTGTGCAGCGTGGCAGTCATGAGTTTTTGCCCCCTTTTTTTTTAGATTTTTTTGGATTTCTGAGATTGGGATTGAGGATGTGACGGGACTAGGAATCGAACATCATGTGCAGGTAGGCTGTGTGTGGCTGGTGGGTGCTCTTGGGAGTGAGTGAATACTGAGTGAGTGAGTGAGTGCTTGGCGGGTACAGTCTTCATGATGGGTGTATCGCGGTTGCTGGGTCACTGTGCTGTTCAGTGGGTAGCAGCATACACAGGTACCCGTTCCACAGTGATGCTTGCTTCATATGGTGGCCGTCACCCTCGAGGGAGAAGCAGGGTATGTGTTGGAATTCAGAAGCCGATCTAGTGTGGTTCTTGCACAAATCAGCAGTTGTCCACCTCGTCGCACTTTCAATGGTCATTGGGAACAGCCCATCTCGTCTACTTCTCGTCAGGGGTCGGTTGTTGACAGTTTGACATGATCAACACGTCAGTCATCATCCTACTGGATGTTTTACAGCTCAGAGACTGAGATTGTCAAAATGTGAGGGCGCATATAGATTATGCTCTGGCAAGGCAACACAATTGAAGGCCACAAGCCTCAGCTGACGTTGTGACTGACTATTCGTATCGAGGGCTAAAATTGACAAGGACGATCTCTGCTGCGAGTGCGCCTATATAACCCCCAGTGATATGTATGCTTCTACTATTATGCTCATTTGTTCCAGTCCCAACTGTGCCTCTTTACAGACCGTGCATCTTTGAGACCTCCTTGTCAAAGAATATGGAAATGAGTTCATCATGCAGCTTTTCGCATTTGAAAAACGAGTTAGCCTTCGACGTCATTCCCAAGCTCGTATTGCTGGCACCCAGCTGGTGACACAACCACCAGCTCGTGTTCGTCATGGGAAAAGGGCCAAATTGAACACGGCCAAGAATTTTTGCCCCCAAAAGCACAAGGCTATCCCCAGGGAACCTTTGATAATTTGACTGCCTAGGGTCTAGAGAAGTGGCAGGGATGGGAGTTAGCCTTTTGCTTTGTCTTGAACACGAAACACACAAGTTCCGCAACGCCACATACCACAACTGTGTGCGAACCTCTGGTGGTGGTGGCCTTTCAATCTTGGGAAGCCTAGCAAGGCAGAGAGATATTGCCGCATCCTGAGTCACCGCCACGTCAACGACTGAGGTAGGTGGTATATAGGCTTGCTAATACTGTCCTTAAGGCACTTCCAAGTTGCTCCTGATAATAATTAACATTCGAAGCGAAACCAATTGGGTAACATTTTGGACATTGGTAAATTACACAAGGCTTTCACCCGCAAGCATGGCCCCACACCTTCCCACCATCGACTCTACGTTGCCTTCGACGGAGCCTGGGGCTCGGGACCTTGAAATGCAGCAGCCAAAGACCGAGCAGGACCTGGAGAAGTGCGCGCAAAAGACCATTGACTTCTATTGGAGCCTTTTCAAGGGCATCGGGCTGTCCTCGACGCTTGGCGCCTCCATCACCTTTTCCGTCATCTTCCAACAACTGGACCCGAAAGTCCCGAAGGAGTCCGGGAACTCGATGTCGTACAATCGATCTCAAGCATTGGCCGGCACTTCCTGGGTGCTGTTCATTGCGACCCTCGGCCTCGCGGGCTTTTCGCTGGGGCTGGTCCAGTACCAGAAGGGCAAAGTCACCCGAGCCATCAAACGGCACGAGACTCATTGGTTCGAGAAACTCGCACCCTGGGCTTCACTTCTGGTCCAGGGTCTGCTCACTGCAGCTTTTGTCACCTCGAGCCTCGCGTTCACGGCTTATACTTCCGTCGCTGGATATGTCGGGGTGGCCCTCATCGGATTTTTCACGTTGGTGGCGTTTGCTTTTTGGTTCTATCACTACTGGTAAGCATCCCGAGGCAGTTAAACACGTGGGTAAAAGCAAGCTAAAGCAGGATGGCAGCCGCCAAATCTCTAGGTGGAAGAAGCGTCGTATCGAACGCCAGAGTATGGAGGCAAGAGCGCGAGCGCGTTCGGCGGAAAGAAAAAAGACCCCGGGTTCCGAGACCGAGTCTCTCCCTCAAGATGAACCGAACGGAGGAGATCAGGACAACCAGAGCGAATGCTAGAAGGTAATCATGGATGGCACAGGTCAAGGGCCAGCAGATCCTGATACCAGCTGGTCTGCACGATCCTTGAAAGAGGCGTTATTTGGATCGTTTGGCCGGAAATTAGAAGGGTTCTCGCAGCGAGGCGGCATGATAGCCGGGCAGTTTTGACAACATCTCAGAGCTTTGGATGTATTTATATTGTAATCTAGTATAGTACTCCATATTACCAACAGATAGATCGATTTATTTGAGCACTTCGAGGTACTCCGCCCTTATGGGATTGGAGGAGATGCCAGCCTTGCCAAGAGCAAGGTGGCTGCAAGGCTGCGCTAAATCCTTATCGATAACAACAGGCGCAGAAAGATTTCTTCCACTCACTCGTGTAGTAATTGGAGAAGACTTGAAAACCTTGGAACAATTTTCAATGTCCCTGCGCACCCTGTGCGACCAAGACTGAGATATGGGGCCACGGGGCGGTCATAATGGAAGGGCCAAATCCCACAAAGCAGCCCAACAGCCTCGCGCCCTCAAGAGAAAGCGACAAGAAGAAGATCTTGACGCATTATGCCAAAAAGTCGACGAGCTTGATCCCAAGCCTCCCTCGCCTCCGGAGAGTTTCTCGGAGCTGCCACTCTCTCAAGCGACAGCAGCCGGATTGGAGGCTTCTCACTTTAAGACCCTTACCGCCATCCAATCGAGAACGATCCCTTTAGCGCTGAAAGGCTCAGATATTCTCGGCGCAGCCAAGACAGGCTCTGGCAAAACCCTCGCGTTCCTAATACCGGTCCTTGAAAACCTGTACCGAAAGAGATGGACAGAATACGATGGGCTCGGCGCACTTATCCTCTCACCGACTCGGGAATTGGCCATCCAAATCTTCGATGTTTTGCGCAAGATCGGTCGCAATCACACCTTCTCCGCTGGCCTGGTTATTGGAGGCAAGAGTCTGCAGGAGGAGAAAGAACGGCTGGGTCGAATGAACATCTTAGTTGCCACGCCGGGTAGAATGCTTCAGCATATGGATCAGACGGCGGAGCTGGAGATCGGTAACCTACAGATGCTGGTTCTCGACGAGGCCGACAGGATTCTGGACATGGGCTTCCAGCAGACGATAGACGCACTCGTGGAGCATCTCCCGTCGGACCGGCAGACTCTTCTTTTCAGTGCCACTCAGACCAAAAAGGTCTCAGATCTAGCCAGATTGAGTCTGAAGGAACCTGAGTTTGTCTCCGTTCACGAGGCAGCCGACAGCGCGACACCCTCCACCCTGCAGCAGAACTACATTGTCTCGCCTCTTCCAGAGAAGCTCGACACTTTGTGGTCTTTCATCAGAGCCAATGTCAAAAAGAAGATTTTGGTCTTCCTCAGCAGCGGCAAGCAAGTCCGCTTCGTCTATGAGTCTTTCCGTCACCTCCAGCCCGGTATCTCACTGCTGCACCTTCACGGTCGCCAAAAACAAACAGCCCGCTTGGACATCACCACGAAATTTTCCAACAGCAAATATGCCTGCCTCTTTTCGACCGACGTTGCAGCTCGAGGTTTGGATTTTCCTGCTGTCGACTGGGTAGTACAAGTGGATGCACCAGAAGACGCCGATACCTACATTCACCGTGTGGGGCGCACTGCACGCTTCGAGCACGATGGTCATGCTGTCATGTTTCTGGACCCAAGCGAAGAAGAAGGGATGCTGAACGCACTGGAAAAGAAGAAAGTCACTTTGGAGAAGATCAATGTGCGCCAGAAGAAAATGCAAAACACGGTTCGAAATCAGTTGCAGAATATGTGCTTCAAAGACCCAGAGTTGAAATACCTTGGCCAAAAAGCATTCGTGAGCTACGTGAGAAGTGTGCATATCCAAAAAGATAAGGAGACGTTCAACCTGAAAAGGCTTGATCTTGAGCAGTTTGCTGCAAGTCTTGGCCTGCCCGGCGCACCGAGAGTCAAATTCGTCAAAGGCGACGACGCGAAGGCTCGAAAGAATGCTCCCAGAGCCCTCATCGCCGCGCTTTCCGGAAGCAGTGAGGATGACAGCGACGCCGCTGAGAGCAAGAAAGACACCAAGGATAAACAAAAGACAGTGCGTACGAAATATGATCGAATGTTTGAGCGTCGTAATCAAGACGTTCTGGCAGATCACTATACGAAATTGATAGTTGACGACAACGATGATCTGGCTGGCAAGTCGAAGCGTGTCCCTGAGCATGCAGCTGATGCAGATTCTGACCACGATTTCCTCTCCGTCAAGAGACGGTTTGAAGCCGGAGACTCTGCCCTTGATCAAGAACAAGAAGACATTTCTTCGTCAGCCGCGACAGATTCGGAGCTCGAGCGAAGCCAAGCAAACGGTGGTTCTGGGAAGAACAAGGGCCGCGATGGAAAACAACTAAAACCAAAGACCATACAATTATCAACCAACCCTTCCGCTGAACCGTTGATAGTCGATTCACGCCGCCGCGAAAAGTTATTGAAATCCAAGAAGAAACTGCTCAAGTATAAAGGACACGGCACGCATCTGACTTTCGACTCCGACTCGGACACGCCACAAAACCACCGGGCATATCGCGACGAAGCGACTTTCACAAGCCAAGGCCAGGCCGGTGTTGAGGTGGAGAAAGCCCGTTTCCTGGAACGAGAGCGTGACAAGGCTAGGGAGATGGATGTTGTTGACAAGGAAGTCGCGAGGGAAAAGAAACGAGAAAAGAAAGAGCGAAGGAAAGAGAGGGAGAAGGCCATGTTCGCTGATGAAGATGAAGAGATGGATGGCCGAATCGCGACCCTTGTTCCGTATGATGAAGAGGAGGAAATCACCAAATCGAGGGCATACGACTCTGAAGAAGCAGAAACACCGCAACCCAAGGCCAAGCGGCAAAAGAAATGGTTCGAAGATCCATCCTCGTCGGAAGATGACAATGATCAACATTCAAGACAAAACAAGCGCAAGAAGAAACATAAACGCCGTGTGGACAATACAGCGGAACAACCACAGACATTGGAAGACCTGGAGGCACTGGCATCTGGTCTACTTGCGAATGGCGGCGGCCGGTGAGAGATTTAATACAGTGTAAGCGTGCTTTCTCGACTGAGGAAAAGTGCAACCCTCATTCGAATGAGACACGATTGAACAAAGATCCACCGAATTAAATTATTTTCAAGATACCCAGGCACAGAGTCATAGAGACGTTCAGCTCCCCGTTTCTCAATCAAAGCGTGTGAACGTCTGCCTCAAGAACCTATGATTCAACGCCACGGCGTTCCCTTTCTCATCGACGTCAAAGATGAACTCGTCGAAACTATTCCCTCCCAGCTCTACAGTATCGAGAATGAGCCAAGTCCCACACGGAGCCGTGAACGGCCCAGGTGGCCCACTTTCTGACATGCCTGCCGCGGCTCTGAAACTCACCCTCTTTGTCCCGTTGTTCTCCTTGATCGTGTCTTCCAGCATAGTCGGGAACAGCCGCAGGTCGATCTGGACGCCAAACAGGCCAGCATTGTACACTTCAGACGCAGACCCGTTCTGGAATAGCGGCAGTATCTGCTCAGCGGTAGCGTAGTGGCCGGCTGCTACCGAAGCAAGGAGCGCAAGGGTCGCGAACATATCGGTGTCCTTCGGCCCGGTGAAATTGGTAAGGCGTAGGCCAGGTGTGCTTTGCTCGCTGCTCAATACGAACGAATACTGCTTGTCTGATGAGACATATTGTCCGGCGTATTTTGCGCTAGTCTGCACACGCGACGCTTCCTCGAGCGCTGGAACGAAGGATTCAGTGATGATGTTTGCGAGAGGACCAAGTGGCCCCAGCGATCCGGCGACGTTTACGCTGAAACCAACGCCATAATCAGGGATCAGGACCAAGTACGCGGTGTAAGCCCCATAAGCCCCGGATTTCGCATACAAGTCGACGGTTTTAAATGGATCGTTCGGCAGCGTATATCGAGCAATCTCCCATGGAGCACCCACAGATGAGAAAGGATCGGATGTATGTGCGACTGGTTTCATCCAACGCCTGGTCTGAGTTTCCGTGAGCTGTTTCGATCCGAGGATTGCACGTCCGAGGGTCGCAAGGTCGTTCGGCGACGAGAAGTAAGCCGCACCAGGAGTCAGATCACCAGCCGAGACATTCCAAAAGATGACGCTCGGGTCTCCAGGGATGACGCCCAGATCGTCAGCGGGCTTGTCGTAGAATGAGTGCGTCATGTTGAGTGGTGAGAAGACCTGGCTCTGCAAGACGTCCGGAAACTTCTTGCCTGTGATTGCCTCCACAGCATAGGCCAACAGCGGGAATGCAGCATTGGAGTACGATGGACTATGGAAGGCCGGAAATACTGGGTGTTTCTCTGACAAGCCCTCGATAATTTCTGAGAGGGGTTGTTAGCAATTGGATTTATTGCACAAGTAATTCCCTGATAGAGGGAAGAAAACTGACGGTCACGGTTACACAGTGGAGTACTGCCATATTGCGGAAAACCACAAGACGCAAGCTGCGATTGAGGCACCTCTGGGATGCTGCCCACCTCCTGGTATGGAAACGGCGACATGGCGATATCAAGGGCACCATCTGGAAATCTCATGAGTGATTGCTCTCTCTCTCTCTCTCTCGGTGACGGATCGCAACTAAGGGTTTACTTACACTCAACACCAATACCTCCCATGTGACTTGCAAGGGCTTGCAGGGTAATGTCCTCCCAAGCAGTCGACTTAATGGGCGACGAATCCTTATTTGTTAGCAGGCCAGGGAGGAAGTCACTGATCGGGTCCTGGAAGTGCTTGAATCCATCGGCAACCAAATGCGCATAGACGGTGATGACTTTCGAGACTGAGCCGATCCGGTAGACCGTGTCACCGGTGACATTTTTGACGCCCAGAGGCGCCTCAGCCAGAATCGGTGGTGTCTGGTGGAAAGTATAGAACGGAGTCGACGTCTCATCTGATGTCGAGAATGCTGTCAGAGAGAATGCTGTTGTCTCGTTGTCCAGCAGGCCTGTCGCCAACGCTTCGAGTATCACGGCAGTGACATTGTCAGCAGCAGCCTTCATTACTGGATCTGCTCCGAGGTTGGTTGGCTTGAGGTATGTTGGGCCGAGGAATGGACAGGGATAGAAGACTGGGGCTTCTGCTGGTGCATCGCTCTGGCTTGCCACAGCTGGCACCAGAAGCGACACAGCGAGTAGAATTAAGTCCCTCATGATTATTGAAAAAGAAGAGCAATGCCGCCAACCTGTCCCCTCCTTCGACCTCCATTCCAGAGAGAAATTTGGGATGCCTTATATAGACCACAGTCACAATCTCATTCCGACGATGTCGTTGCCCTTGAATAGACATGTCCGCTTGTAGCCGTGCAACAGCCAATCACCGCCTTAGATTCCTCGTACGTGGTTAACCCGTTTTGGTAGGGTGGGGGAACCCAGAGCAGTGGGGACTCTTATAAGCGATGCTTTCCTCAGCCTCTTCCAGGCTTAGTTGCAGCTAAGATTCCCGTACGGTTTTCTTCGAAACTGAAACCCGTTATGAATTCGGTAATTACTCTCTCGTATAGCCTCCAATCTCGTAGCTGCAGGCAGCTGTAATAAGAGCGCTAGATCGAGGCTGAGAATTTTATACGGGGGGCCTTGTTTATGTCACCGTCTACGATATCCATGATTCTTCACGTCTGCTTAAATTAGTCCTCATGGTCTCTCCAACCTCCCTCGCGTTCTCTGCCAAAAGCTACCACTGCCCAAGGCAGTAGGAGAAACCATACCTGCCAGCCTCCCGGTCAGAAGCCGGAAGATCGTCGCCTTGAGCCGGCACAGACTTCAGAGAAATTTCAGTGGAGTCCAAAGTCCTTGACATTGGGGATGAGCCAGCCTCAGGAAATTAAACACCGCTACGGCGGGTCGAAGGTCCGCACCGGTTGCATAACGTGCAAGTATGTCAAAAGAGCACCTTGCTCGTAACGTTGCTGTCACAGCCGAGCTAACGCCATCAAAAGAACCCGCCATATCAAATGTGACGAAGGTCGGCCAGCTTGCCGCAGGTGTGTCAAAGGCAAAAGGGACTGCGGGGGGTACAGTAGTCCCGATGAGGACTATCGGAGCCCTCGCGACCACTTCAAGGTTATCCAGTACACGCCCGAAGCCCTGCCACATATGGACCTGCAGGAGAAGAGGGCCCTGAGGTTCTTCCTGCAGCGGACGGCTCCGGAGCTCGAGGGATCCTTCCCGAGTCAACTGTGGTACGAATTCTTCCAGCTCGCGACCGATGGGAGAAACCCCATTCGCCCTGCCGTCGTAGCGGTGGCAAGCATGCACGAGCAATACGTCACGAGGGGCTCTGCCGATTTGCCTCTGCTCGACTATTCAATGGACCAGTACAACAAGGCGATTCGAGAGGTCACCCAGCTTAACGCGACAAAGCAAGAACATGCCTTCGACCTGGCAATCGCGGCTTGCGTCCTGTTCTCCTGCCTCGAAGGCCTCCGGGGCCACTATCGGTCCCTAATCAGCCATATTCTCTCAGGCATGAACATCATGTCCCAAAGAGTGGTGGGCACGAGCAAAACCCGGCTCACTTTTCTCTCGCGCGAGCTGTTACACCAACTCCTCATGCGTGTCAACGCTCAAGTGATGGCAATGGGCGAAAAATGTTTACTGTCGAACATGTGTACCGTCCACCTGACGAGGATCCCGGATAACTTTACGTCCGCCAACGAGGCAATGTTTGCCCTAGAGCAGCTCTACTGCCAACTGATGCATTTTTACACGTCCGCCGACGAGTCTTTGCAGGACAGCAACATCTCAGCTGAACAAGCGGAGAAGCTGTGGCAGCAGGGTGAGGGCTTCAAGGAACACTACAGGCAATGGAAAAGAGCATCTGCCAGTATCTTGCCCTCTGGGTCTCCCTGGTCTCTTCGCTCGCTGAGTCAAATGCCCCCTGAGGCGTTGATTCTCATCATCTCAAGCCTTTCCATAGCCATCTCGCTTGAACTCGACATATCCAACTTTGAAATGGACTTTGATCGATTCGACGACCATTTCCGAGATATAGTCATGGCGGCAGACATATTCTTGAACAAAACAGCACCGGGATCGGGACACAAGTCGTCCCTGGAAACTCGAGCCTTCTGGACCGAATGTCTCGCCGACGAGGCCCCTTCCCCCAAGTCCTCAAGCGGCAGCGAGGAAAGCTCCGATGGCCAGGCATCAGACGGAGCGAGCAAAGCAAAGCCAAGGGCGTTTATTCCATCGTTCTCCATGCGCTTCGGCGTCGTGCCACATCTATACTGGGCCGCCGCGAGATACCGCAACCCGCGAATCAGGGGCCGAGCCGCCCACCTCCTCCTCGCATGCAACCGCCGAGAGGGCCTGTGGGACTCGAAGATCTGCGGGCGCGTCGCTGGCCGTGTCATCGCCATCGAGGAAAGCGCCGCCTTGGCCCACAAGAAGGCTTCAGGTCTCCCCGACGATCAGTGTGTCCTGCTCGGTCCGAGCGACTTCCCAGCGCACACGAGGATCACGGTCCTGCAGAGCAAGTTCGAGGTTGGGAATAAGATCCGAATCTCTTACTCGAATCTCGGAGGGGGTGGCGAGACAATGGAGGTGTTGGAGTTGTAGCTACGAATAAGCAAGAGGGAGTGTAGGGCATATGCTTCCATAGATGAATGGACTGGCCTCCAAGGCCTACTTAGTTTGTACAGAGATGACTGGCGGATACTCCTTATTTCAATACTGAGAACTTAGAACTAAGAAGACCCTGCATAATGCGGCTGGTAGTAGACGAAGGCTTGGTTCCCACCAAGCACATTTTGTCAGCAGCAGCCCAAGGATGCTCGTGTGATCAGCCACGAGCCGTGATATCAGGCATCTCAGCCCTCCCACCCATCTAACTCGTTATGTACTAGTAACCAGGAAGCCTTACCGGGTCGTATCATTGTATCAGGCATGGTGCATACGAGTATATCTTCGATGGCGGAGTTCTTGCCGTCCCACACGTGGCCTCGTCCAGCCTAATGAGAACATGTTTTGACTGCGCTCCTCCTCTTGGGCGACAGAGGGTCTCATCTCATCAAACACACATTTCTGCACGACGGCGTCTTCTAGCCTCTCAACAATCCCGATTCCTTGGCAAGCTCATCCCCTCCAGCTTGCCCCTTACTCTACTTAATACGTGAAATGCAGCATTGAGGAATCCCAAGCATTGCAGGGTTCGGTATATGGTGAGACCTGCAGTCCGACGAGGGGGGAGGGAGGGACAATACTAAACAAAAGTGACTGCCTTGTCGACATAGAGACCCAGCGGGGTGGTATGGCGCCAGGAAATCGTCTCCTTTGCCAGTTGGATAGGTCGTTGCCCTGACTGCCGTTTCTCCTTGGGTGTCTGTCCGAAATCCTCAGCAACGACAAATGAGCTCTCTATTCCCGTCTCAAAGGAAGTGGATCTTCCCGCGCGCCCATCAACGAACACTAGGCGAGGACCTATGTATGTGATGACTTTCAGCAGCAGGTATCCACTTGCATAGACGGTGTCGAGGGCGATGGGCACGTCAATGGCAAACCCATCCTTGTAATTGGTCTTCTCCGTCTCTTGTTCGGAAAACGCGAATAGGGTGGCATATGGACCTTTGAAGAGCAGAGGCAGTTTTCGCTCGTTGGCCAGGAGGTGCATCAGGATCAACTGACGGTCAATGCCAGTGATACGGCGGACTTCATTGATGCTTCGACAATAGACTTCGGCGCGGAGGAAATCGTGCCACGGCCAGTCGGGCACAAAGAAGGCCTTGGCTATCAGTAGGTATGATATTGCCAGGGACCACAAGAAGACCATGAAGTTGGAGGGGTCGACTCCGGCGGGTTTGGGGTATGGCGCGAGCAGCAATGCCACCCCTCCACCCGTCATCAGCAATGCTGGGACGATGATCACTGCCGCCACCACGCGACATTTAATGACGATGGCTTCACTGTCAATGACCCAGCTATGCATCGACCCCTGTACGGCCCGATAACGAGCGCGGAGGGCCATTCCTGGTGTGAGCGTGTGTTCGTCCGCCAACTCACTAGACTGTTGCCGCAGATTATACGCCGACAGACTCATCACATCAGAATCCTCCTGCCATGCCTCATGTCTTGCTATGGAGCCCGAGAGAGTGAATGCGAGCCGACACCCTTCAGGTGGTTCCACCAAGCTCAATTCGTTCTCTCCGCCGGGAAGCGAGATCAGGTGGTCCGCAAGCAACAGCATTGCGTTTGATACGTTGGACGTCGTTAACGCCATGTGGACGATCGTGGACAGACAGTCTCCCAAGTCAGTGAGGTGTGCGAGGCCTTGACCAGCAAGCGGCGCCGATGTTGCCCCTGGTTGTCGCCTTTGCCACCACCAGCGAATTCCGGCGCGCCCTTGGATATCGTGTTGCTTGCTGTTTCTTTTCCTGATGTCCTCGGCCAGGGGCAACAGCAGTCGGCATGCGTTGTACGAAAAGGTCAGGGCTATTTGACTTGATGTCGTCCGTACGTCTCCATGCCGTTGGGAGTCAACCACGAGCGCCGACACGCCATTGGCACCCTCAATTAACGTACTGAATTCACAGTTATCTCGCAGAGAGATGCTTCCCTCAGTCGAAAGATTTTCTCTGATTGGGTTTAGGATGCTAGAGATAACCAAACAGATCGCCCAGCGATATTGGTATCCATGTGTGAAGTATCTCCGGATGAAGTAAGTATCGTCGAGCACGTCGACGGGCGCAGAGAAGGAGGCCTCGAAAACGAAACGTTTCTGAGCTTCTGCGTTTTCGTCCTTAAGGTCTGCCAGGAGAAACTCGGTTGCATCAATGCACTCTTCAGCGCATCGTGCCGCGTTGGTTTTGAGGTCCTTGAGTTTGCGTGAGATCCGGGCTAGGACCGCCATCGTGGTGTGAGTCCATGACTGGCCACTTGCAGAGTTGACGACTAGCCTGTATATTGATGCTGAGATATAGTCGACAAGCTGGTCATATGTCCTGGCCTCGACAGTATCAGGCTGCAATGGCGGCATGCGTTGAGTGGCAATGAAGGGTGAAGCCTGGACGAAGTGTGACAAGATCACGGCCCGCGAAGTCCTCAAGGACAGCAAAGCTCGTGCGTACATCGCCTTGACTTCGACATTCTGGCTGCAAAACCTCGTATGTTCCAGCAGAATGAGATCGTTTTTGAATCTCAGCACTGCCATATTGCACCACAGGTGATGGGCGGCTTGCAACAGGGTTGATCGAGATATTTCCCCTTGCTGGGGAGAGCCAAGGGGTTCACTGCGCCAGTGGGATGGCTCTGATACCGGTTGATTTGCTGCATCCCGCAATCTGTCGATCTCCTGCTTTAGCAGTTTATCTGCATGGTCTTTCTCAACATGGTGCAACTCCTCGAACTCTGGTAAATTTTGACAGTGCATCCGGAGTCTCCCTGACGTAATAGATGTCTCCTCATGAGACTTGGCCATTTTGTAGACAACATCAGTATCCAGTGATGTTGGCATCACATACCTAGGTGCCATGTCAACGACGTGTCCGTTCTCAGACGTCGTGGAAGACGGTTTGGCGTCGTTCGTAAGAGGGAGGAGGGGTGGTTTGTTCCTCGTCATATTTGGTGCTGTCCAGAGCTCAGAGACCATCTTTGTCGCGAACAACAGTGCATAATGGTAAAATACATGAAGAGAGTAGATTATAAGCCCAGCTCAGGGTTGCGTTCTCCCATGAGGCTGAAGGTGTCAGGCAGCAGCCTCGCTAGGCGATTCTGCGCTGCACTCACGTTGGTATGGCTTACGAGTACTCGTTTGTAACGCCGTGCGTATTATGAGTATGTAGGTACAGGAGCTTGTCCCAGTGCAAGCCCGAATCTCCCACATAAGCGAATGGGCTACTGTCATTAGAGCAACTGCCTATCTAGGGATGGGTACCTAGGGAGAGCCATCGCACCGTCAAAGGAAATCCAATACTAGTTTCGCAGGTGAAGAGACTACTTGACTAGTCTCTCCGCGAATAGCCTGGTGGAGCCCGGTCCTCAAAAGCCCTGATATCAATTCATACCTGCCTAGGTATCTGGGTATCTAAGTTCCCAGCTCCGTATCTACCCTTCTGTACTATGGGGTTATTATCCAATAATACTGATAAGGTTCTTTCGAAAATAGACTCACAGCCTTATAGCTCCTCCACCGTTGATTTTACGAAGTCACCTACCTGGGTGCTTTCAGAAAGTGAATATATCAATAGACATTTCATGTAATGCGCTATTCGGGAATGAATTCACGCTACAACACCAGCATGGCACCCGATGCTCGAGATTAACGTTTTTGCATAGGCCTGATCAGGAACAGGAGCGTTTTCCCAACCTATGGCAGCTTCGTATCTTATTCTCCTTTGGTACTAGCATGCTGACTTGGAACAGATACCTCACTAATATAACCGCCCCCAAACCAGCACGTCTCCCCACGCTTAGGCAGCAACGGCCCAAATCCGACGCTATCCTCAACACTGCCTCCCCAAATCTCAACGTCACCCTCGAATTCTCAGCCTCATTCAAGTGGGACGATGTATATACATTTTAATTGCCTTGACACTCGGAGAGCAATGGAGTTGCCGCATCAGATCAAAATCCTGCAAACTCGTTTCGAAGGCCTGCTGAACATAGCTTGGCTATGTCCAAGACCGACTTGATAGCTGCGTGGAGGGACGCACGACTTCATCGGGTCTTTGAACGATTTTTGCCTGATGGCAGCAGGCGTAAGGTCGTTGGGCACACAAGGACTCGTGAGGATCCACAAGACGATGGCGTCCTCACGGTCTTCCAGCTTCGCGACGCCAAGGGCGAAATCTTCGTGGATGAAGGCTACCTGGAAATTGTCTCTCAAACTTTGAAAGATTTCCTCTGCGAGGCCCTCAAAGGCTATCCTGAGCCAGCGCTGAACGCGACTCCTATGAGGTTCCGCAATCCGTACTATTCGTTGGTTCACTGCCACTCTCGTATCGAACAACTGGGCCTTGCTTTCTCCGGTTCCAAAGAGGAGACTAGACATATTCAGCATCTACTGCAGTTTTTGTTTGAAGACCTGCGCGAGCGGGTGAAAGAATTCGATGCGTTGAGAGGCTTGACGGTCGATGTCACCTTTGACCGGCTATGGACATGCTTCGTTCCAGGAGAGATAGTGATCAAGAAGGACGGTGTACACTATGAAGAATGCTATGAGATCAAAGGCGTCCGATACACTCCTAAATTGGGTGACAACGCCGAATCCCAATTGTTTCTTGTCTCCGGTAGGTTGACAAGCTTCGCTTCTGTTCGTTATCAATGAGGTTTTCTAACATTGTCAAATAAACAGCGCGACAATGTCGCTACGCAGGTGGTGTTTTGGGTTATTCTCAAGCAACACAATGGCCCCTTCCATATTACCCTGGAACGAGGTCGCTAAGAGGCCTTGATTGGATTCCACTCAAAGCCCGTGACGATTGGGGGTCTTTTCGGGAAACCAAGATCAAAGAAGGAAGGAAATGGCTGCGAATTGTCTCGGAGTCAGTATACCGCCACGCTCGGTATGACTCAGTGGCGTTCACGAACGATCGTATCTTGGTTCCGCTGAGCGAGCCACGCATGAGAATGCGCCACTGGCGTATTGACGACTATGAGGAGGAACACAAGGAGTTCAAACCTGTCCATGTTAGCTTAAGATCCACGCCTTCCCCTCTAATCACGTCAGTCTGACACTCCCAGGTTCAAGGAGAGATCGTTATAGATCAACAGGCGTTCATGGAGGCGATCCCCCGTCGTGCCTTTTTCCTTACATCGACTCTGTGCGATACACAGAACGAAAAAAGTTTCTCCTTGAAGGACGAATATGCATTGATTGTGCCGGCTTTGGTACCTGGTTTTGCCCTTGAGAATAAGATCTGGGCTCTGTTCCAAGTTTCCGAAATTAAGGAGGTCCAATGGTCACCAGAAGCATACAATCATCTTGAGATTGACCTGAAGGCCAAAAGCACTCTCCTCAACCTAGTCCAATCCCATCACATGGCAAGAGTCAGCGATACCCACGACGTAATTCCTGGTAAAGGCAATGGTCTTGTCTTTCTGCTCCACGGAGCCCCTGGAACTGGGAAAACGTTCACAGCACGTATGTTCAGGCTGCCCTCAACCCCCCTGGTCATATGCTGTCAAGTCCACGAGCTCTGACGAATTAGCTAACGAGAACAAACACAGAGGCTATGGCACACGTCACACGTCAGCCGCTGTACGCGACTACCAGTGGTGAACTAAATAAGAACAAATCGCTCGAGCGCAACCTGAGGGAAGCTTTACGCTTGTCCCAACGTTGGCGAGCCATATTTCTGTTGGATGAAGCGGATGTGTTTCTCGCCAAGCGAACTATAAGCAGTGACATGAAGCGCAATGAGATGGTGACAGGTATGTTCAATGCTAGCCTGAGGCAATACTTCTTGCTTCCCCTCAATTCAGGAGAGAACAGCAACTAATAATTGATGACCTCATCAAGTGTTTTTGCAGCAGATTGAATACACCTCCACGATAATATTCTTGAGCACCAATCGTATCGGCTCCTTCGACCCTGCGATGTTGAGTCGCATTCATCTACCAATAAAATACGGAAAGCTCTCAGACTCGCAACAACAGGCCATCTGGCGGTCTCGCCTTGGAAAGAAGCTGCCTCTCGAGGATGAGCAGTTGAAAATGTTGGTAGAGGCAGGACAAAACTTTAGTGGAAGAGATATTAGAAATATTGTGCAGATGGCAACGCACTTAGGGGAGACTGGTGGCGGGACAAACGATGGAGAGAAGGGGGAGAACAATCCTGCCCATAACGAAGACACAAAGCGAGCACGGTTTCGGTGTTTGCTCGACCTGGTCATGATCAGGCATGGGAACATTTTGAATTGCATGGGGGACGATGCTGATGACATAGATGAAGCCATAGATGAACTGAAAATGACTTAGAAGAGGGACGACTAACTTGCGATGGGTCCCAGAGCGAGCCATGGATTCTGGAAAACATGTCCAAGAAATATTTGTCGGGCATCGAAGCCATCATGGTATCTAAGCGGGTGCTTATCGAGCAATACTTGTCGTTCTGGCCGTTTCCAAGCCACTGAAAAGCTCTCCCAAAACTTGTATCGCTCTTCATACTGAGGACTCACCTAGTTACCAATAGTGTGGCAAGTCAAAGAAACTACACACCGCGGTCCCCTTGTCTCCCGTCTCCGTGAAAGCACCGAGCCAGTGCTGGTCCAGACAACCAATGAAAAAGCCTACGAGGCTTGGAAATAGTTGATGAACTTACCGGGCTTCTCCCTATCTTCGTCGTAGGTGCCTCGGTACCAGGGGTAAATGCATATGTATCTGCGTACTCCGTAACCACATAGGGGTGGCAAGATCATCATATTAATATCTGTAACCGATATTGTGCCTTGACGCCAAGACTACCCAATTAGAAGGTAAGAACGAGTGCTTCAGTTGGTTTGCTATCACCCTGCAACTTCATGGATAGTAAATACCCGACGTCTCAATATCTGGATGTAAATCTCAATATTTTGATCTTCCGGCACTAAAGACAGCCATTGATAATAGAGTAGTCATGACGATCCCTTGCCTTCGTTAGACCCGAAGCTCGAGATGACAAGAATTTCTACTTCAAGGTCACTTTGCGAAGTGCCCTGCTCTCGAAGCTTTGCAAGACTTGCGACGGCTTCCTCGTTCCTACCCTTGGAAATCAGCCAGCGAGGGCTTTCGGGTATCCATGGAATCAGAGCAAGGATGACAAGTGGAAGGATGAGTTGCAATGCGGTTGGAATCAACCATGCGGCGTCTGTGGTCATGCTCTTTGTCCCCAAATTTACCAGACTTGCAATGAAGCCGCCCAACGAAATCCGGAATTTGATCGTCGAGGTGACGATGCCACGCAGCGGTGGAGGGAAGCATTCCGCCTGGTAAATAGGGACCAATATGATGACGAAACCGATCATTCCGTAATTGATGATGCGACTGACGATGAATTGAGTCGGTAAACGAGAGTCAGTCTGGAGAACGCAGCTGATGATCGACAAGCATGCGAGGATGATTATCGTGGGACAGCGACCAAATCTCTCGGTGACAAGACCACAGATGATTGCACGCAAAAGTTTTTCCAATCATGGGAGTCAAATTTGTCAAGCTTGATAGGTACGATTCCAGATAGTAGCCTTCTCACTTCGGGTCGTAGCTCCCGAAGCGTCTGCGGTATGCTGGCATGGCTTGCACTCCGCTGAAGCTGCCGACATCATATCCAAAGTTGAGAGGGGCGAGAGACAAGTAGAGTGTCCTGGGCGTAAAGTGTCGCAGGCGTTGCATCATAGACATGCTCTCTGTGCCTCCATGGACAACTTGTGGTGCCATGATGATCTTGCTCAATGTCCCTGCGGCGAGGCGTTGGGAATCAACTTGTATGTTTGAGCTTCAAGACTTCAAGAAGTTTGACAACGCATGCGAATCATGGGGAGGGAGAACCTCGAGTATATATATCAGTTGAGAAGGCAGCCAAGCGCCTTCAGTGACCTCGAAGCGAGTCCTTGGCCTGTCATACCTACTAATTGGTAAATAGGAGATATCAGAGGCCAAATAGGCCTTGCCGAACCGCTCCCTCTTCCTGATTGGACTACCTGATTGGCTTATGAAGGATGTTCCTTCGAGCCCGTTGTCTCGAGGCCGAATGATTCCTCGGAAAGTATCCGGGCGATCATGGACGTCCGACATTCAAGCCCGGTCTGCACCCCGAGATAGATACCACGAGTTTTGTGGAGCGATCATGCCCATTATCAGACTTGCATATTGGAGTATCGACCCACTTATCGCACCTACGAGAGTCATGCGATATTCTGGTTCCGTAGATAGCGGCAGCAATCGTAAATGCTTTCCGATTGGGTTCTAACCCAGGTTCGTCCCTAGCGAGCAGTCGCATACAATCCGAGGATTCTGCACTCTTCATGACCGATACTCCGTGACACAAGCCTAGGTATGGAGTACATATTCGAGCTCCACGGCTGTTCGATCGGCTCTTGGAATTCTGCGGCAAGGAGCTCGTGATATTGGTGCCAAATCAGACCTGCCGAAATAGATTTTCCGAGGCACAAAAGGTCTGGATGTCACATATTGCTGTCATGGGAGCGCACGTACCTACTCGCAGATAACTACTTCTGGCAATGTGGGCCTACCTGCATTATTTGGCAGTAATTGAAGGTGGCGGTGAGATATTACCTCAATACCTACCTACACGAGCGCCAACCGTTGCCAACCGTTGTGTTGGAATCACGAAAGTTTCTATTGCAATTCAACACAGCGAGGCGTTAAATCGCAATGGCACAGGTATCGCCTGAGCAGATTGCGTCTTGACGGCATGGTCCGAGAGTAGATTTGTTCTCGATTGAGTGAAGCAGGCAGGCATTTGCACGAGAAAGGCATCCAAGTATGGTGAGAGTCTGACTAACCTCGCAGCTCCTTATACCAATGATTCCTGGGTAGGTATCTTGATTAGTAACGCCGCCAGTGCTACGACTACGTGGTACTCCGAACGCCAGGGGTTGCAAAGGTGAGATCGGCTATCGCGATCTGGCGGGGAACAGGTAGGAGAGCCACCCGGGGCCACACAAAAACCCCCGCCGAAGTATCTACGGAGGGCCATGGTAGGTATGTACACATAAATATCGCAACCTCACGTCTGGGCTTCATGAATAGCTAACGCCAGTTAGGGGATTTGTGCAGACTCTTATTCGCACGACCAACCCTGCAATACGAGCCTCGACCCTTGCTTTCCAATGCCAACTCCCGCCTGGCGAATGAATAACTCTGTAGGTCTGTCCTCCCGTGGGTTTTGAATGGGATACGAGGATTAGGGCCATCCATGCGCTTAACCAACTTTGATCGCTGCCGCACCACAATCTGAGATCTCAAGTCCCCCGCTTTTCAGAAACACCAACATTTTGCAAGTGACATACCTCACCAAGATGTGCACGTTGTCAACTATCAAAGTTATGCGCGGGAGCCTCGTGGCGCTGCAATAACGTGTAAAGACGTCGTGACTGCGGGGGTGATATTCCTCAGCTTTTAAGACGGTCTCGATCAGCAGACATCATCATGAAGGCTCGGGATTTTGTGAATATCTCCAGCTTGGAGGACATGGCTAGCGATCGAACTCGCCTTGCGATTGCCTCCCATGCAGCGAAATTACGTCGACAAAAGCGTCGTAGACGAGGCTCACCACGTGCCGCTGAGGATGCCCACAGTTTTTTACCCTGGCTTGTGGCTCAGGACTCGGATCCACCGACTCAGCCGCAGGATGCGTTGCAAGTGGCTCCCTTGCGACAAGAGAACCCTCCTCTCCTTAGTGTGCTTGGACAAGGAAGGAAAGATCCATTCGACACGTTTACAGCGATTGAAATCCCCGAAATAGTGCATGAATTGGTTGATCATGGTAGGTCCCCCAAGGAAAACCTAGAACCATCATTGATGGCGCATGTACTTACATTAGCGCAAGCTGTACATCATTTCTGGGCAGGCTTGAGTCCAGGGATCATGCCGAACCCCAAAAACCCTGCGGTTACCATGTATCTCAAGGCTATCCAGCAAGCGCCCCTTGCATTCTACGCTTATATGGTAGGAACTGCCGAGAATTACGAGCTACTCAGCGGCGCCAGCTCCAGGACAAAAGGGTTCTCGCAACTATGCCTCTCCTATCGCATCGAGATGATCAAGCTCGTGAATGAGGAACTCCAGTCCATGTCCGGACCGCCGTCAGACAACCTGCTAGGAGCTATCGTAGTGCTTGCTGCCAACTACGTTTTGTTCGCCGGCCAGGTCAAGATAACCTCTCTTGAGGACGCACACGCGTCGCGATTTAGATCACCACTTCGTACCGCACAGTTTATCCACATCTATACCTCAAGGCCATTCCGAAGTCCACACAGCGAGGCGTTAGTGCGCCTTGTTGGGATGAAAGGGGGATGCTCCAAGATTCAATTGCCAGGGGTAGCCAGTACGGTTGAATTGTCAGTCTCTCAATCATTCTGGTCTCCTTTTGCAATTCTTTTGGACTTTCACTGACACGTAGTAGGTGCGACCTTGTCCATGCTTCTCAAACAGACTCTCCGCTTTATATGCTACCGATGGACCCACCAAACCTGACAAGCTTAGTTGACCTGAGTCTTGCAGTTTCTAGCTCTCCGCTTATGATATGGAAGCAACTCCCAATTTTTCCTGGTTGGAGATCGCAGCTGCTTCAGGTTGTCGAAGCCCTTTCACTGGTCAGCAATGCCCTTGAGTGGTATATCAAGGGCCCAGTGCCGAGTATCGAGTTCCCGGAGATTGTCAGCGCTCGCAATGCCGCACAGTACCTACTGCTAAATCTTGTGCCCGCCCTTGTGGACGAGCAAAGTTCGTCTCAAGCAAGCGCCAGCGGCCACCTATTTGAAGTCGCCCGTTACGGCCTCAAAATATTCAGCAATATCGTCATCTTCCCGATGAATCCAGTTGGCGGAACCGCCAGAATCTTGACACTTGCACTCAGAAATGCCCTGACCTTGTGTATAGAGGCAAATCCGTGGCAAGAATTGCCCAGTTCGTGCAAGCAACTGTTGCTGTGGTCGTTGGTATTGGGTGGTCTACAGGCAGACGATGATCGTGACGATAAAGGACAGAACCGAAGATGGTTCGTGAGAAAGTTCACTGAGTTCTTCTCCTTGGCCGACATTTTGACGTGGGGCCAGGTCAAAGAATGTCTTTCGGCAGTGTTGTGGTCAGACTCTGTTCTCAGCCTGCCCGCATGGGAGTTTTGGAATGAAGCTCATGAGTGCTGAGCCCTGTACCGATGATGCTGAGAGTGGGCGAGGTACCATACTGAACCGTTGAGCACAGGCATGTCTGCATGGGCGGACAGGCCAAGGTGCAAGTGTTGTGCCACTCGTTGCAGCAAAAGCTGTGGAGGGGCGTCGCTTCTTTACTATGTACTTTATTGTACTACAGCACAAGTTAAGAGCCGTGCCCATGATAGTGAGGCAAAACTGGCTCGTAACCCTAGCCACCCTGTGGACGCGGACTGGTTTCTTCCGAGTACTCAGCAACCGGTTCATTGGAAGTCCCTTGCATATTTCAACATTCGGGAGAGTTCTATCGTCCTAGCTCAAACCTTGGAGCCATCAACGTATTTCCTATTTTGGAGGGCAGGAGTTACTCGATTGAGCTAGCTGTAATTCAATGACACCCTGAGAACCAATCAGCACAGCGATCCAGGAGTTTCCGAACATGTGGTTGTCTGATATACTCCGAAGTCTCTGCCAATCCGCCAATCCAGGAGGCTGGCGAGGCCCCAATCGATCCCCTGCACCAGACAGACCCCTCAGCTCTCCTAGATCCATTCTCCCCCATGTAGATCTCCAATTGCTTATATCAACTCCGTTGGTACCGGGAAAAGTTCGCACACCTACGGAGGATGCCATGGTGGGGAGTGGATTACTCGTAAGCCCGCTCACCAGAAGAGGACTTGTTCAAGCGGGGTCAGCGTGGCTGGCTTCTCCCCGCTTAGAAGCAGGCGTGAGGACTTGCAAGGATTCCACTTCAAAGGACCAGGTAGTTAGTTTGAGACGAAATGGATGGCCATCTTCTCCCGAAACACGAGTCTCGAATATTATGGTTCATCGGATTCATCGACGTTTTTCTGTAACTTGTCCCCGACCGTCCTGTTTTCACGTAAAATCGAAGTATTTCTAGCCATCAACGAGAATTTCCCCCAAAGCTAAACTTGTCTCGGCAAATCGTAGCTGATACATAAGCAATATCGTATTGATAGTGGGCCAAGTCGCCAGTAAGGGGTAGGAGTGAGGAAGAGTGTGAGTAAACGGGGCCTTAGTCAATGATGAAATGTACATACCTGACCCCAACGTGGGTGCAACCTGCCGGGGGCCTCATGGTGTTCTTGGGTCTTAGTGTCCCGGTCAAGGATTCCTTATCCTTCTAAACGAATCCCGCTTGGCCTTCCGGTAACTGATCTTAAGTCCTATTTTCTGCTATCCGTACTGGCGTCCTTCTGGCTACCACTTCTTTATCTCTGTTTGGCTTTGCGAACTCTGAATCCGCCCAGCGAAGCATAATGCCAGGAAAGTTGATACCGACCAATTAATGTCTCTATTCTCGAGACCCGAATCTCAGCAGCGCGGAGCTATTATCCGGATTCCGGAGTCTCTGGGAAACTCCAGCAAATGGAAATCCGTGTTCATTCCGGGGGCACGCAGCATGGCAGGATTCGTCATCCATTCCCACAAATACTCCAATGGAACGACTCGAGAATCTAGCTTGCCCTTTGCTTGTTGTAAACAGGCTTATCAGCTAAACCAGACACCCGACAATGGGGAGATGTTCCTCTCGTCGATACCCCATCGTTTAATATTACTGGAGAAAAGTGATATCTGCACGTGTCCTTCAGAAGAATATTTTTTAGAACTTTCCCTCTTTGGGTATCTTGGCTCGAAAGCTTGTAGAGTACCTTCCTTGCGTCAACGGCCAGTACCTGCCGCCTTGATGGCTTCCTGGTATCAGGTCTTTATCTAAAATCTTAAAGGCTCTGTCCCAGTTGCAAGATCACCACACTCTCATGCCTGACTCATCTATCCTCGGACAATGGCGTCCTGTGGACTGTGACTACAAACTGAACAACTCGAATGTCTCCTCACACCAAAGTCACCTTCATCAAGTACTTGCCGTCTGGTGCTCCGAAACATGATCGTGAGGCTGAAAAGACAAAGGTGCGCTTTCATGCTGCTCAGATTGGACATCAGAGAATTCGATCGAAACCGACCTTCGTGAGAATTGGGCCATCTGAAAGAGCACTGTCTCGGGGAACTGGCAAGACACTTGTCCCGTTTCGCCTGCATTCAAGGTGGCTTTCGCGCTCATCTCCCGACTTACTAAACGAACCCTCTGAGAATCTATCAACTATTGGATCTTCTGGCATCGACGGCCCCAGCCACCTTTCACAGCCTTTGAAAGCAATCAATATCTACTGGGCCCCGGAGCAAAAGCACAGGAGTTGCCATAGACACCGCGAGCCAGATGTGGACCAGATCCGTGGCAAGAGCCTGATGCAAACGCAGCCTCCGTCTGATTATCGAGAAAAATCACCCTTTAGAATATCAATCTTCCAGGAAGGATTTTCGGGCTTGCGTACCGACCCGTTCTCGTGCATACCCGGCATGGAAAGCTACCAAGCTCGATCGACAATCGACTTCTATCAGCAAGTGATCAGCACAGGCAACGACACTGTATGCTACCTCTTCGATGTGTCTAATGTATATGCTTCCTTTCTCGAGAGCTTGCAGTACGAGTCTTTTGTTGATGCCGGATACAGTGTGATTCAGTTCTTGAAGGAGCAAGCTCATACTCCTGGCGCCCCTCCCTCCTCATTGACATTAAAGCACAAGGGTAAAGCGATAAGAAATATCCGCAACCTATTAGCAACAGTGTCGGTGAAAGCTATCGATGACATGACGATATTCGCGATGATATTTCTGGCTGCTCTGGACAGAGCTTTGCAGAATCTCGAAGAGCATGACATCCACAAGAAAAACATTGCCCTTATTGTCGCTCAGCAGGGCGGGCTGAGGACTCTGCAGGATGGCTCGACAGTGAAAGGCTACTTGATGCATTACGATACCTTCTGGGCAATGGAAACAGGAGAGACAATGTTTCCTGGAGAGCGGCGCCCCCACGACCCAGTTTATCCCGCCTATCCCTTCTCCCCAGCTCTGAATGCATTTGCTGCAACACTTCCAAGTGGGTTTCAAAAGTTAGTTTTCGAATGCGTTCTATCGAACGATCTTCTACCCATTCTTTCCCGCGCCGTACGAATCACCCGTCTAAGTGATAGGGGCCGTTACGAACTTCTAGCCAAGACCAAGCGGACACCGAAAGAATACAACGATTTTTGGGAAGCATCTCCCTGTCTGAGCATATTGGACGACTCAGACCCAATATTTGATACGCTTCTCTCCCTCACCCTCGTTTGCTATTCTTTCATTGCATTTGAATCGAGATCTCACCCAACCTGTCTTCGAGGAGCGAGATCCCGAGCAACGAGAAGTATTCCGTTGTATACTCCGAGATCGGAGGCTGAGCGGAAATGTTTGATCTGGATGTGGGTGGTCGTCATAGATTCTTGGAGGATGGGGCCTCGACTGCAAGAGGGCGGGGTATCATCCCTATGTGCATTCCAGACGCGCTTCCCTGAATATCGGCACGTCGACGCTGTTGTAGAACTCGGGGATCAATTTCTCTGGACAAGATACCTCACTAGTTCTGTCTACCTCTACTGGAATGTATAGGGGGCTCATGAGCTCAAGGGCATTTACTTGTAATGTTCCGTGAACAATAGTGGCCATAGTCTGACTACCAGCATCTTTGTATGGCATGTTATTTCTAGCATGTGAACAGATAGATCCCTGCACAGTAAAACAAAATAACATGTCAAGGACAGGGCGGCGGTGGGGCCAATCATGCACAACCTAACCCCCATCTATCGCGTCCATAAGCACATCCATAGCCCTATCCAACTGATCCAAAACATTGTCCTTCCTCCCACAGCAATAAGCACGCAGAATTCGCTGCCGATCGACCATGAAGACACCGACATTTTTACCAGTCTTGGGGATATCAAGGCTCATGGCGCTGATCACAGCGCTCTTCGGGTCGCTGAGGAGCGTGAAATACATGTCCTTCTCTTCCTTCAACGCCGCATTCGCGGATACGGAATGCGGCGTCAGCCCAACCATCGCCACTTCTGCGGCTTCAT
>Ga0105239_10001130_pt1 | contig 36781 bp, 32 predicted proteins | sample KBSC44metaG_FD_92761 | JGI IMG/M metagenome (GOLD analysis project Ga0105239, IMG submission 92761) | Corn rhizosphere microbial communities from Kellogg Biological Station, Michigan, USA - KBS C4-4 metaG | ecosystem: Host-associated > Plants > Roots > Rhizosphere > Soil | place: Michigan, USA... | reverse complement strand
GACACAGATCTGAAAGCCGTCAACAAGACAGCCACCTCTGAAGACCTGAAGGACGACACCACGACCGAAAAGGCTGAGGAGCTCAAGCCCTTGCTCGAAAAGATAAAAGCTACACTGGGCGATACGGTCAAGGAAGTGCGCGCCTCCTCGCGACTCGCCGACAGTCCCTCCGTCATCGTCTCTGACGAAGATGAGCCTTCAGCGCGAATGCGCCAGATGATGCAGGCGATGGGCCAGAAAGGCTTTCCCGAGGTTCAACCTACACTCGAGATCAATCCCGATCACGAGATCATCAGAAAGCTGCTTGCTGATCCGGCCAGCAGTAAGGTTGAAGATGCCGCATGGCTTCTCTTCGACCAGGCTCTCCTCCTCGAGGGCGTACCGCTGAAAGACCCCACCCTCTTCGTCCAACGCCTGAATCGCGTACTCACTCAATCCATCTAGGCCCATCATCTGCACCAGCATAAGCGCCTCCCATCTGGGAGGCGCCTCTTGCATGACGCAGAAACCCTTCGACGCATGTCCTTTTCCCGTTGATGTAAGGAGAAGAAACTGCCGACGGAAGCCAAGCACACCTAAGTGCATGCATGTTGGAAGTCGGGAGGTCGGGAGCTCCAGTATTAGAGACCGGACCAGATCCGACCTTTAGTGGAAACCGATTCTCTTCAGAGTCCCACGGAAGCTCAACCTACGCCAGCACCCCGGCTCCACCTCTCAACGGCACTCCAAAAACGAGGTTTCCCTCCGTTAGAGAATGTGGAAAAGGGCATCCTAAGAGGAGGAGTCATATATATCTAAGTTATTGAAAATAATGGTAGGCACGATTGGATTAGTAAAGGGCGTGGAGCGCGTTTATTTGCAGGTATTTACTTCCTGCGGGTTGCTCTAAATGCCCCCAGAAATGCCCCCTTGTTGTTTTCGATAAGAGCCCCTCAGATTTCGAACGCCCCTTGAGGGCACCGCTCCAGCTTTCGAAAACATGGTCTTATCGTAAGGTGGGAACGGAGGCCTGATTCGGTCAGATCGACCGAATCACATTGCCTCAGGACGGTTTCTCCGTTAAACCAGGGACACCTAGTTCTTCCCGCAACGGCGCAGGGACTTCGGCCCGCAATCTCCATTGAACGGTGATCGGCTTCTCGCCTGACCACGACACGAAATCAAGCGGACCACAATAAAGAAAACTCTCTCCTTTGCCTTCACGCGTTTTGGCCTTCGCTCGAACGAACAGATGAATCGTGACACCCAACTGATCGTGATCCTTGATCAGTTGCCCGTGGTTGCTCTTCTGTGTCGTTCTGTTTTGACTCTGCCACTCAAACTTGTCCGGCGAAATAAAGTGATCTCGATACTGAAACTCTTCATCGTGATCTGTCTTATCGAGCGTGACGAACAAGAAGACGTGCTTGCCCTGAGGAACGAAACCCTGTCCCCAGGCCATCTGCGAGTACTGCAAGCCAAACAAGCTTGGAATCGCATCGCGTCTGTACCGCCGATATGGCTGGATCGAGACCGCATTCATTCCAAGTGGGGCCAGTGACCAGCCGTCTGGTTCCAGCTTGAGAATTACTTGATGCCGCGTTCCAGGCAGTCCTACATCTTCGCCGAACCACTTCCTAAGAACTTGCGACAACACGTTCCCTTCTCCACTTGCACCTTCAACTACGTTTAGGGCGATCTTCACGAAATTAGCTCGGAGGGTTTCTCCGTCCACGTGGATCTCAGTCCATCCCTCAGGAAGATCTGGATTCGTGTCGCGATCCGGGAGAAAGAGAATCGGGTTACCACCCGAATGGCTAACTTTGAGCACGAATTGTTTGCCATTCGTGGCTATCGGTCTCGCGAAGTACTCGGCGAGACGCCAATCAACTATCTCCCGAATTAGTTCCTGGCCGGATGCAACCAACGAATCGGGCACTTTAAGCTCGGACCGAAATGTTTCATTCTCAAAATTGAAGTATTTCGTACCCGCCGTACCCCTCCCTCCGATCCAAGCTTCTATCGGGTTTCTCCTGAGGTGTGATTCGAGACCCTGGTCGCTAGTAAGGGCCTCACCAAAATCCGCAGCGATCCTCGAATCTCGGCGAGCAAGCCTTCTGACCTCACTGGTCAAATCTGACAACGAGATCGAACCTGGCAAGGAGTTTCGGTTCAACATTGCTGTCAAAACGATCATCTTGTAGCTCTTCGACATTTCAGTGGTCTCGAGGCTCTCAAGGAAAGGCGACAGAACGCTGAATGCCGTTTGTTCCTGGCTTGAGAGGCCGTTCTGTGCATTCACGAAGCCCAACCAGGATCCGAAGTCCTTCCTCATCGCTCGGGGGTTATAGCCCTCTTGATACAGTTCCATGGCTGAAGGCCGGACACCAAACGTTTCGACGAAATCGTCGTACCTGTTCTTGAGAATTTCTGTAGCAGACGCACCGACTCGAAGTAGCGATTTGAGAATATCCTTCACTTCGAGTTCATAGGTGACTTCACAGCCTGGAGGCAGCTCCGCGGTTCCAGAGTCAAGTCGGAGCATCAGGTTGTAGATTTCGCGATCCCCAGGTTGAAGACCGAAGAGCGCTTGCGGCTTTAGAAGAAACGCACGATGATTTCCGATATAGTCGATCACTGCAAGCTTCTTAGTCGGATCACTCCGACGCAATCCACGCCCGAATTGCTGCAGCCATACGATCCGTGATTCCGTCGGCCTGAGCATCATAACTGTGTCTAACTCAGGAACATCAACACCCTCATTGAACATGTCTACGGTGCAAATAATCGATAGAGTTCCGTCCTTCAGCTTCTGGAGAGACTCCGCCCTAGGTGCACTGGACTGTGCGGAGTGAACGGCTACGGCCGCGATTCCCTTGGCACTCAGAAAGTCAGCCATGAAATCGGCATGACGCGTCGACACACAAAAAGCTAGCGTTCGCGTCCCACCACGCTTCTGATATTGTTCGAGCGCGTTCTGAGCTCGAGCCTGAGTTGCGACTGCATTCGTCAACTCGTTTTCATCAAACCTCTTATTCCGCCACGGGATGTTGCGGTAATCGACCAAATCAGGAACTCCGAAATACCGGAAGGGGCAGAGGAGGTCAGCACGAATGCCTTCCGCGATATCACAACGGTAAACAAGGTTGTTACCGCAGAGCGTCAGCAGATCTGCGCCATCGGTGCGTTCAGGCGTGGCGGTGAGACCAAGAAGAAATTTCGGTGTGAAGTAATTGATAAGGCGCCGATAAGTGTGCGCTTCTGCATGATGGAACTCATCCACAATGATGTAATCAAACTCGTCATTTCGAAAGCGATCGAGATGAACCTGCCGACTAAGAGTCTGAATAGAGGCAAAGAGAACCGATGCGGAGGCTGCTTTCTCTTCACCTGTAAACCGACCTAAAACATCATGCGGTCGAATCAGTCTGAAAGTCTCGAGCGCCTGGGTCAGTATCTCTTCACGGTGAGCGACGAATAGTACTCGTTTGAATACAGCCGAATCGAAGGCGCTCAGCCATGTTTTGCCGAGACCGGTTGCCAGTACAACAAGACCGGCTAGATTGCCTTCAGCGCGAGTTTCCCGTAAGCGTTCCAATGCCTCTGATTGAATCTTGTGCGGCTCCGGGATCACTGGTGGAGGCTCATCGATCACTTCGATTTGCACTGGTGCTGCCTTGATTGCTGGTCGGCGGCTTCGATATTCCTCAATCCACTTGGGCGTCAACTCAACTGTCCGTAGATCGTTGAATAGCCGGTCAAACGCTTCGAATGCCTCACGAAGACCTGAGGGGTCTTTTGAGTCGAGGGCCCGGTAATTCCATTCAACGCCGCTCTTGAGGGCCATCTCGGAGAGATTTGAACTTCCGATAAAAGCTGCACATGAGCCGTCTCGCTGTCGAAAAATGTAAGCCTTGGGATGGAATGAGTTCGACGCGAGTCGTTTGGCATCGTTGCGATCTGCCTCGTACACGCGGCATCTGACATTCCCGGCCAAGTCCAAGAGCCTTAATAGAGCATCGGGATCTGTCGTCCCAAGATAATCCCCGGTGAGAACCCGCAATGAACCTCCGCGATCTAGAAGGTCCTGCAAATGCGGTTGAAGCAATTCGAGTCCACTCCGCATCGTGAAAGCCACAGCCATATCTGCAGATTGAGAATCGGCGAAATGCTTCACCAGATGCGGAAAGAGTGGGTCTTCCGCGCCCCCAGTAAACAGAGCTTTCGGATACGCAATCTTGGGACTTAGGGAGACAGATGGAACCAGGTAGTTGCCTCTGTGCGGAATTACATGGCGGACCCCACCTCGAGGATCGGGCACGTCCCCGATGACCCGCGGGATAACGTGAACGTGAAGATGAAAGATAGTTTGGCCGGCTGCCTCTCCACTGTTGATACCAATGTTGTAGCCGTCCGCATGAAAATTGGCTTCAATTGCAAACCGCGCCACATCGATTGCCTTTGTCAGCGCGAGTCGTTCTTCAAGAGATGCAGCGAACCAGTTTTGGATGTGGCGTTTGGGCACCAGTAAGGCGTGGCCTGGGGACACAGGAAAGGCATCCCAGATTCCAAAGAGTATGGAATCCTGGTAGAAGATTCGTTCGGGCGCAGGTGAGCAAAATCGGCAAGCGTCCATCGTGTTGGTCTAGTGCCTTTCCTCTACTTTTGCGATCTCTAGCAACCCAGGCAATCCGTGCTCGACGCACTCTGGACAACTCCATTGCGGCATTCGCTTCAGTGCAAAGCGAACCGCATGACAGACGGGACAACGGTGCTCATGCCAAGTGCCGCGCGCCCTTCGACTAACCTGTGAGTTCGGTTTTGCAGCTGTAAAGGTCACACTCGGTAAGTAACCTGCGGCCGCTATCAGCGCACGCCATTCCGCCCCGTGCGGGGATACTCCTTTGCCGTAGATCCGACGGGCCGCCGCATGCGCGAGTTCATGGCAAACGATCTCATCTTGGCGCCTTCTCATTCGAAAGAATCTTGGACCCAGTTCCAGACACTTTTCGTTCTCGCGCCAACGGGCAATCGTAGTTCTCAACGAGTCGTTACGACGCAAGGAAATCTGTGGCAAAAGGGTGGGTACGCGCCATTGGCGGATCCATCCGCTTGCTCTATCGTTCAAAGCGTCAGAAAGCAGATCCGTCGACAACCTACCTGCTTTGCGATATCTGTTTGATCGCCCAGAGCCCATCGTTATCTCAAATGGAATTGCAGACAATGATAATCGATTCGTCCATCATGCGGCCCCAGCTCTGAATCTGCGTTCGATACGAGAACGGGCGATTGTCTTGGGTCATTGGATTTAGGCCCGTTTCAGTGTCTGGACCGGAGTACATTCCGCACACTTGAATCCCTTCGAAACCCGTCGTTCCGGCAGGGTGCGCGATCGCGGACAGATCCGGTTCGCAAAGTAGGCGCCATAAGGGGTTCCGTGAACATTAGCCCAATGGCTTCGAGACCACCTGTGCACGCGACGATTTTCGCCGTTCCAAGCGACGGTGCACGCGTCAAACTTTACCGGAATTCGCAAGATGAGGCGCGCACATCCAGCGAGATACGTGCTTCAGTTTTGCGTGCGCGCCCTGCTCGGATGCCGTCGATCAGGCGATCCGATGGAGCGGATGATGCTTGATCTTAGGCGGCAGTTCGCGAAGATGGGCCCGCAAGACCCGAGTGGCTGCGATACAAGTTGACCGTGGTCGAATGCAGGGCGATGGAAAATATTGCCTCAGGCTTGATCGCGTCAGCCGTTGCGCAAGATCCCTCCGCGGGTCACTAGGGAGATTCCCGACTTCACGGCTCGCGAATTGAAGTTGACCGTCCAGAATGCAGCCGGTGATGGAAGGTTCCCTCCGGGATACTGGACGATCTCAGCACGTATCTCTCGGACCCCAGTAAACTCAAGGTGCCTACGCCGACCGGTTTCCGGAAGCAAATGGACAATCTTCATAAACTCACGGTCGGCGATACGTGTGCCCGCCCCGGATTTGGGAGCAGCGCTGCTAACAACGAAGGGGTCAGGCGGTCCCTCCATCGCAGGACTCTGTTCCGCCCCGCAGCCGAACGCATAATAGTTGGATCGCCAAAGCCACGCGGGCACCACATTTAAGAACGCTGCACCACTGACGGCGACCGCAAGACCCTCCCTTCAGAAGTGGGCTGCTGGCCAGTTTGCGACGGCCAAGACAGCGGTGCGAAAGGGCGGGACCGGAGGCCATCGAGCGGTATGGCGAGGACCGCTTTTGGAGGTGTTTCCAGTAATCTCAAAGAATGCGCTTCTATGTGGTGGAGCACCCGGAAAGACCTCGCTTTGAAGGGAAGAATGTCTGCCTCCTCGTGACGGATGCGTGGGATGACTTCGGCTTTCGTACCCTGTTTCACCTCTATTACCTCGATGCCGAAGGCTATCGGCGCACTATCGGCGGCATCAAGATCTACAAAAGAGGTGCGGGGCAAATACGCACCAAGCTGAAGTCCTCATTTACGAAGTTGAGTAAGTCATACGTGTCGCTCGGTGATGGCCAGAAGTTCTACGAAAACCTCATCGCGTTGGGAGACGAGAGAGCCAAGGAGATCATGACCTCGCTCCGCGACGCAGCCTGGGATGAGAATATCTATCGCGCCTTTGCAGACGAAGACGGGATGCGTGTCTCGTTGCTACGCACTATCAGCAAACTCGAACGCAGAAAATTTAGCGCGATCGCTCATCGGCGTGCCGTTTTGAGCCCATTCAACTTCACCTACTCAACGGATGGCGATTCAGCAGCCATGCAGTTCAAGGTGTCACCGGAGAGCTTCCCACCCACCAACGTCCACGCAATCATCGGTCGTAACGGAGTCGGGAAGACCCGACTGTTAGCGAAATTCATTAATATTCTCTGTAACGGACGCGGCAACAGAGACGAGAACGGCAAAATTGAGTTCCGCAGCCTGAAGCTTGACGAATACGAACACGACGGCAGCTTTGCCAACGTCGTCAGCGTCGCCTTCAGTGCCCTCGACGAGATTCAACTACCCGACGAACGGAACAAACGCACCGGAGTTCCCCTGACCTACATTGGACTCAGACGTCCCAGGACTCTATCTGCCAGCGATGATCGAGGTAAAGCTCTCAAGAGCAACCGTGCAAAAACGCAATTGAAATCCGACGCCGAGCTTTCCCGTGAATTTACTCACAGTTTAGAGGCTTGCCTTTCGGGAGCCCAGGGGCGGGCATGGCTTCGAGCGATCGAGATTCTTTCGAGTGATCCTATTTTTCAGGGCATGACGCTTGGGAGCTTGACAGCCCTTGACTCAGAGGCGCGAAAGGCCGAGGGCGCTCGAATCTTCAAGCGCGCCAGCTCCGGGCACAAGATCGTACTGCTCTCGATCACTCGACTGGTCCAGACCGTCAATGAGCGAACGCTTGTCCTGATCGACGAACCCGAAGCCCATCTGCACCCTCCTCTACAGGCCGCCTTCATACGCTGCTTGTCGGATCTGTTGATCCAAAGGAATGGAGTTGCCATCCTGGCCACGCATTCCCCTGTCATGCTTCAGGAGATCCCGCAGAGCTGCGTTTGGATGATGTTCCGTGACGGCCTGGACGTGAGCTACGAGAGGCCTCAGATCGAAACCTTCGCCGAAAACGTCGGCTCGCTCACCCGCGAAGTCTTCCGGATCGAGGTCACAGATAGCGGTTATCACACGCTACTAACCCGCACTGTGGAAGAAGCGCGATCGATCGACGATCTATATTCCCGATTCGATGACCAGATCGGGTCAGAGGGCCGTGCGATCGCCAGAGTGCTGTGGAGGAAGAAGACCAGTGTTTAGAATTCCTCTACCCCGCTACGATGCTGAGACCATCTTCACCAACTGCATCGACCGGACAGAGGATCCGGAACTAGTCGAGACCTTGACGGCCGAACGAGCGCGAGTCATCAAGCGGTGTGCGATGTATGCGGTCCACGCTAAGGATATGACGCTTTTCGAAATAGAACCCGAGCCTCCTGTCCATCTGATCCGGGAAGACCTGGCCGAGATCTATGATCGCGTCGTTGTGGGAGGGGGAGAACGGCATGTATTCCTTGGGATCAAAGCTGCAGCCCCGTACAACCGGTGTCCTCTTTGCGCCCACAGGGACGTCGCCTCGCTCGATCACTATTTGCCGCGCGAGAACTATCCAGAGTTTGCTGTCCTGCCGATGAATCTCGTCCCATCCTGTTCAGGATGCAATGGAGAGAAGCGTTCGTTCATCCCCAATGTGGCCGAAGAGCAGCTCTATCATCCGTATTTCGACAATTGGTCTATGCATACTCTGCTGACGGCAACCGTTCATATCGGAGCCTATGTCGATGTCTCGTTCGGCATCGCTGAGGATGGACTCCCTGACCTTGTCAGGCGACGAGCACAGCACCACTTCGATCGGCTCAAGCTCGACGAACTCTATTCCGCGAATGCCGAAGTGGAATTGATCTCAAAGCGGGAAGACTTTCAGATGACCTTCGAAGCCGGCGGCCCCGAAGTCTTGCGTCAGGAACTCGCACGCGAAGCGATTAATCGAAGAAGGCCATTTCGAAATGCCTGGCAGCCAGCCCTCTATCGCGCGTTGGCTGAGTGTTCCCAATTCTGGCAGGGTGATTATGCTCTGATAGAGACTCCTATACAGCTTTGAGGATCTTGCGTTACGCGTCTCGAAGACCACGCTTGTTTAAGAGTCGCTTAAGAAGGGCCAGGGGGAGACGAGCCGACTAAAGCCGCGGATCCACCGGTTCGCTCTCCAGGGCCGTACACCGAATACACATTCATGGGTACGACGAACCGGTTCCTTTCGGACAAAACGTTCCAGAGCCTCCACTCCCAGCGCGAATTCCCTGCCCGGGAGAGATTTTTGTTATTCAGTGGTTCGATGAGCTTCAAACTGTTGTTCCCAGTATTGCCGAGCACAGTGGGCGCGCAACCGCTGGTCTAAAGTAGCTTGCCCTTCGAGCAAAGTCCTTCCCGCGTCGCTACTGATGTCCTTTGCGCTCTCGTGGCCGCAGCTCTCACGCCAATCTACACCAACTTTGACTTCGGCGGCTTCTCGCCGATATACATCCAACTCCTGCCCACGGTTCTTTTGCCAGCTGAACGGCAGAATCCAGCACCCACGACAAACAATCTTGGCTACAGCGTATAGCAATCTCCTGTAAGTACCAGAGATGCGATCTCAGGATTAGACGCGCGCAAGTCCGCAGGCGACGCGATGTACCTCTTGGGCTCCGCATAGGGAATCGCGACACCATATCCCTGATCCATGCCGACTGGCTTCATCTCAAAACATGCGAGTGCAGCGCCAATCGTGATGAGTTTACTAGCCAGCGGAGTTACTACGAGACGGCAACCTCCTAGGGCAATCATGCTGTTCCTGTATCGCTTCATCGCTTGGAGCAGTTGGCGGTATGCCTCAAACGGCTGAGTCTCATGGGCATAAAGGATATTTGTAGTAGGCGTTTGTCTTGCTAGAAAGAGCTCCTGCCTGTACTCCATCATCAAACGATCTGCTCTCCGAGGATCTAATGAAGGATGAGGCAAAATGGGGCAAATCTCTGCGAACTCAGGTATGGTCAAATTCGCAACCTTTGCCAGTTGGGCAACTCGTCCTTCGCCGAGCATAGGAAACCAAACAAGCGGCCAATCCTGGACGCTCTCGACATGAAGTACTCCAGAAAACCCCGGTATGTATATCAAGTCGTTACTTGGGTCTTCGGCGAGAATCTTCGCATCCAGCTGAGGATCCTCCGCTACGACGACTTGAAGATTGATACCGCCGGCGGCCAAAGGATGTTCCGCAGACTTATCAGGAATCAACCGTTCCAGAATACTGGTGAGCAATGACAGGTATACGACACGGGGAAGCGAACTTGCGTCGAGAACGATGTCTGTGTAATCAGATATTTGCTTGAGAACTTCAGACGTCCCCAACCGGAGAGCGTTGCTTGGACTGATATCGTCATCTTCGTCGAAAGATGACTTGCTGCCACCGAAGACTACCGTTCCCGTCGTGGCAGCATTCGATACTTTCTGGAACTCTTTAATGAGTTGCTCGGCGTTGGCTTCGGTTTCAGCGGCCAGCTCTTCGCTGAGTTGATATCCGAAGAAGCCAACCATAGTCAGGTGAGCATTCTCGAAAGTTCGTCCTGCATCGATTACGTTAGCAGCAAACGCCCGCATCATAGCCTGGGCTCTAAGGTCGAAGCCTCGCCCCGATATATACAACAATCGCGGTCTCCGCCCCAAGAACAGGGAATCCCATAGATCATGGACTCCGATACCTTTTCGGTAAATGTAATGTTGCCAAAGGGCCATGATTAATCGATCTCCAGCTTCTGTCGGCGACTCTTCCCGCCGCCCCGTTCCATCCACTCGATCAAATCCTCTAAAGCGACGTCTTGCCAGCCCCCCATCTGGAGGGGGAGACCGTGATACATGCAAAGAATCCTATTCAGATAGAACACGGTCCCGGCTTCTCGGTTTGTACTTGCTTGGCTAGGTCGAGTAAACAGCAGATTCTCTGCAACGCACTCCGAGAGAACCTTCTTTACGAGGCGACTCTGTGGCAAAGACGTGAATGTAGGATCATTAAACTTCTGGAGTTCGGAATTTGACAGGCGCACTCCAGTAACGCCTGGGGCGTAAGGGGCGCTAGGAAGAAAAGTCCTCTCTCGACAAAATGCGCCCACAGAATCCAACAGGCGTTGAGCGCGTGTTCCCTCTGTGTGGTTTTTAGGGATGAAGTCACGTCGAGCCTTTGCAACCTCACGCAAGGCCTTTTCCTGTTCTAAAGGAGAAAGAAGAAGTTCATTCTTTCGTAGAATCTGCTTTGCTTGAAGAGCGTCGTATAGTCCTGCGGCCAGAGCTAGTAATTCCTCAACATTATTGGTCGCGAGAGTGCAGAGGCGCTCTATTCCGAAATAGTAGGGCACATGCAGCTCCTCTCTCATGAAGATTTCGGCCGCCCCCTGAACTTGAGAATTGTCCCTCTCTTCAAGATCACTTGCCGACAACTGTATTAATTCAAGCGTAAGCTGTCGCTTCGCTGCGTCGCGGACTAACAGAATTCGTGTTGTGTATAGTTCACGTAACGCTCCAAGCGTATCCGTGTTGAGAAGATCAGAGGCATGCTCGAACCACTTCGCATAACGGGGGTTGGTCTCGTGCCTTTCGACACTCGCTCGGAACTTCTTGATGGCTATCGCTACTTCACCACGTGAGTCTTCTGGCCTCAATTCGTCCCTCAAATATTGAGAGAACGCACCCGATGGTATAGCAGACTGCACGTCGAGGCGTCGATCGAGTATGTTTTGCGCGAATGTTGCGAACTGGCTAGATCCGCGCGTCGCTCCCCACATATCTTCAAGTGAGTATTGGTGTAGATCTCGCTCTAACCTGCTTCCTTGTGATAGAAGCTGGTCTCCCAGTGCAATACTGCGTTCCGCAAGCCAGATAGGAATACTCGGTCTCATCTCAGTGAGCTCCTCAACCAGGATCGCGCGTTGTTTCCGCCTCAGCTTTTGAATGTCGTCGATCATGAGGAGACGACGGGGAGCCACTTCTTGATCCATATAATGAAACCGTGCGGTTTGCATCCAAAGCACACTTTCGAATCGGACGCTCGATGCCATGGGCTCTGCTGCTTCAACCTGAACTGAATCTAACCGTTCGTAAACTCGCCTTTCGCGCTCCTCCGCCCACGAGATAAGTTCGATACAATTCGCAGATGTCGGAATCGTTTTGATATCAGAAGCTTGATCTGTGTATGTCAGAGTGACGGAATCGAGATCTGCTGGCGATTGAAAGCCCAAGAGCGCAGCTAAATTTCGCAGGGTTCGTAAAACCACGCGACAGTCCAGCAGTGCGCGAAATAGATTCGCGTCAGAGTGCTCTGTTCCCGGAGGGAGATCGGCATAGCCCGAAGCGCAGCTCAGAAGTGCGCCAAGGAGCTGTGGGCCTTTGTCCTCGTCGATGATCCCCTTCGCAGCGAGGGCCTGATAGGCGTCGCTTCTCTCGGGCAGTCGGCGAGAATTCCAAAATGCTCTGAGAGCGGTTGGGGTGAAAGCTCTCAGCAGAGTGGTTTTTCCAGCTCCCGGAGAGCTTGTGAAGACATGAAGTGCTGATTCAAAAGCTGGGTCTGGGATCTTCTCCATGATCTTCGGAGAGAAGAGGCGCACAAAATCATGATCCGAAGTTGTATGATCGGACATTCGCTCAAGGAAGGGATTTGTTCGATATGCCAATTACACCTCTCTGTGGCGACTGACCCTTGGGAAAAGGCCGTAGAAGGACATATTCTCTGGAGCCCAGAGCATGTAGACCGAGTTGTTCGGCGTGTTGTGAGACAGCACCAATGGCAATGCACATTCAGCGAAGCCGAGGCGAGCGTCGGTGCCTCCGCCGACTTCCATGTGCTTATCCCAGACCCCGTGATCGTAGTACCTCGGCTTCTCAATTAGTTGTCGAAGCTCCGGAGTCCAATGGTTACTAATCGCCGCGCTCTTCTCAAGCGTGTAAAGCACACGTAATTGAAGAGGTTTATATCCCTGTTCAGAAGTAAACCTCTCAGACCAGTATTCGATGTGGTCTATCGCTTGCCTGGTGGCGACGTATAGCAACAAGTAGGGATCGTAGTGGGATGTGTCTACTAGCCCTCCCTGATGAAGTTGCTCGTAAATCTTCTTGATTTTCCCTTTGAACTTCTTCTTGTCACTGTCGTAGCGGATATACGTGTTGCCACTTCCAGAGAAATCATCGAGAAGCCAGACAATATTGAACTTTGGATTCGTCGTAGGGAGGGAAGATTTGCTCAGAGCTTCGACAAGACTGTCCTTCATATCTTGAGACTTCGCTTGGCCCAATTCGTACGCTTGCCAAATCTGCTCGTTGCCGATCTCTCCGACGCTTCCACGACGAAGCTCGTTCGTTCTTGCTCCATCGCTCAGTCCGAGATACAGAGTCTTCAGCCGCAACTCTCTGTATCGTGGGTGGTTTATGAGCTGAGTGATTCGATGTGCCGGTATAGACTGCTCCTCGGCGACCATTATGGCCCGCGCGGTGGCGATCACATCAGGGTATGCCATCTCCACAAGGTGAGAGATCTCACGATCAGATAGGAAGATCAGCTGTTCCCGAATAAAGTTCAGCGCGATATCGCGGTCCGCTGAATCGAATTGATTCAGCCATAACGCTAAACTCTCAATGAAGCGTTTCCCTGGGCCAAACTGCTGATACGAATCGAACTTGTGCTGAGACAGCAGTTGTAGGTTTGGAACAAAACGTTTGACTGTATCTTCGTCCGTCCATCCCATCACCTTCGCGAGGAGTTGTTGTGCATTTTGGTCTTTCAATGTGTTCCACCTTGCGAGAATGGACCGACGTGGAACCGCCCCGACTCGTCGACCTTTATCTGATCCAGGTACCAAAGCGTGGCGTCAACATCTCGTTTTTCGCTGGGCGCAAGTTTCCAGCCACGGTCAAGGCGCCGGGACGGTTCGTCCACGCTGAGAGAGAACCTGTGTTCAAGAAGAGCGGCATCGTTCCCCGGCCATGCTCCCTGATCTCCGACAGCAAGAATCTCGTACGGATCAACAGCGAACTTCTCAATGAGATGCGCAATCAATCTTGATTTCCCAATTCCCGGGGCCAATACATCGACGGAATGTTTGCTTTTGACCACGCTTCCGAAGGTTAGCCCTGCCTGTCGAAGTGAATCGGCTATAACCAACCAAATATCCTCTGGCTTACACCCCGACGAAAGCCTAATACTCACCTGGTAAGGCTGAGTCGGCTTGATCTCTGCGATTGGGACACCCAACGTTTTCAAGCGACCGACTATTCGGAGTACGTGGCTTAGGAATTCGCTGACCTCCTCATCTTTCGTCGGGGCAATATTGGCTGGAGCGATCCAACCTCCGTTGTACAGTCCGAGATGAATCTTCTCAGCGATGTCGGGCAGGTACTGTGCAATCAGTTCCTGGATCGAGCCACCGCGGCCAGATGCGATTCCCACAAACACTCCACCTTCTACGAGACGTCTTAGTTGATCGAGAATCGGCTGCGATGGCGGGGCATCAACAGATCCGGAACTGGACAGAGTTCCGTCGTAGTCGAAGACGATTGACCTGAACGACTGCCCGAACAAATCAGCTTCGAATTGTTCAAGCGCTCGACGCATATAGCCCTTGCGTTTTACCGATGGCCATTGCGCCCCCAAAACGGCAAACTTGGCTGATTCACCGCGATCCTCTGGTGTGACAGTGGACGGGATAAATTTCGGAAGATCGAGATAATGTATTGCTCGGCCAAACTGCGGCACATTTGGCTTGCCAGGATCCCGACCAGCAAATCCGCTGAGGATCTGAATCAAATGCATTGCCCCAATGATTCCAGCTATCTGATCTCGTGGCCGAACGCCCGCGAAAGACATCTCTGCCATGGGCACCTGTGCGGGTAGTTCAGCTTTCATGGCCGTCCACAAGCTTGTCAAAGATGGTTCGACAAGTGCGAGAATAGCGCAGTCGTGCGGTCGCTCTGCTAACCAGAGATGTCTCCCATGCGCAAATGAGCGGATGTCCGCCAACTGACAATGCATCAGTGCTGCTTCGGAGAGTTTGGATTCGAGGTCAATTCCCACAGAACGAATCAACGGAGAGAACACAATGATCAAGGCTTGGCGTGACGCTAGGGATTCCAAAAACGGATGGGTAGATTGGAGCCAATCGCCAAGGGTCTGATCACCGAGGGTTAGGTCATGTAATGACGGCGGAAGAGCATCTGGCTCACCATCAAGGTCCGAATAGGCCCTTGCGAAAAGGACACAATCAAGCAATAGGCTGTTGGTTGCAAGGTAGCCGTCCTTCTTCTCCAACTCGAAGTTGTGGACAGTGACATTGCCTACTTCCTTCGCGCACGTCGCTAGAGGGCTTTTCGCTCTGTTCGTTAGTACATGAATGGTGCGAGCACTAAGCGTCCGAGCTCTCCTTAAAGCCTCCGTGATGTCCGGATTCTTGCCTTCCGAGGAGATCAGGAACACTGGGCTCGCGGACGCCAACGTCGGGTTACTGATCAGCTCTAGTGGTGTCGAAGCGCGAGAGACGCGGCCAGTGTATCTCTCATGCAGACTACAAAGCAGAGAGGCAACCGTGTACGAGCCTCCTGAGCCAACTGCGATAATGCTGGATTCGCTCGCGGCTGCGATAGCACTGGCAAGAGAACTAATGTCAGCAGACATTGCCGCCGTGTAGGTGCTTGCCAGTTCTGAAAGTTCGGTCTCGTAGCGGTTAGGCATGAGTCGACTTTCGCAACGATGCGTCTTTTCGTTGTGTGTTCTTCGCGATTGGCCGAGCCTTTGATGATTTGGATCGCGCTGCTTTGGATGGGTCGGACTCTCTCGTTTCGAGTTGTCGAAGTTCGGCGCGGATCTCCATCAGCAGCTTACCGAGCATGTTCTGTCCCTTGCCGTTGACCTCTCCCCACAAACGGTTCACTGCGTTGTTCGTATTGGCGCTTTCGACGAGGCGAGCGTCGCCCGTCGATAAAAGCAGTCTTCGAAGGTCTTCATGCTGTTGGTATTTGGCGCGTAGGACCCTTCGCATCCGGTCGAATTTGATAGTCGCCCAGTTTGGCACCACGTCCCATGAATAAAGGCCGTGGGCAGCCATTGCGACCAGCGCCGGATTGGGCGCGCTCAATATCCATTGCCTAACAGCTTTTTTGGCAGCCTTTCCAGCCTGGTATGCATGTTCCGCTGTCGGGTAGATTTCGCCGTCAAATTCGACCGCTCGTAAGAATAGATTGCTGAAGGCGCCGTAGGGCCTCTCATTCGCGCGATAGAACCTAATCTCACTAGGGGCGGTGATCGTCTCTTTGTTCGCTCCAGACTCGGAGGATTTCTTAGCTGGCATCAGTTTCATCGATTCCTAGGGGCTATTCGCTGTCCACTTTTGGGATCACGATGTTGTGAGATTTGCAATGAGCCAAAATCAGTACCTCGATCATCGCTGTCAAACTCCGATGTTCCATTTCTGCAGCGATTTCGGCGGCTGCCTTTATCCGAGGCTCTACTCTCAGAGTCATCACAGCTGTCTTCATTCGGCCCCGTTTAGCAGTGGGTGGATTCTCCATAATGTACTGCACTATACAGCATAAGCGTCGTACATGTTGGAGGCGGAGAATCAGGGAGTTCCACTCACTCCCGGATCGCGGCCCCGTTGAAGCGCGAGGCACATATTCGCCTTATATTCGCCCAAAAGGTGTGTGGTACGTCAAGCCCAATCTTCGAATCGGAATCCCGATTTGCGCTGCTAAGAACGTTGCAGCCATTTGGCTCGACAAGGCTCTTCAGCATCCAAGCTGACTTTTCGACTCGCATCCATTGTCTGGCTTAGTCAACGCTTGTGCGCGGATCCATCAAGTCTCCTCAGTGCTTCACCTTTGCCATCTCCTCTGCCTCATTCAAAACCACACGTCAACTCATGTCTCCGAAAGCGAGCTCCCTCATGTCTTCTCATACATCTCTTATTGCCCCCTCTCGCGGGCTAGAGCAGCTGATTGCTCGCGCCAATACCTTCATCTCCCGTGCCCGCGCGGCCTCGACGGTCCGCGCTTATCGTTCCGACTGGAATGACTTCACGCACTGGTGCCAATCTCATCGTCTCAACTTCCTTCCGGCCACACCAGAAACCATCGCCCTTTACATTACGGACTTGGCCTCACGTCCGCTCGCCGTCGCAACCATCGTCCGCCGCTTGACGGCAATCTCAAAGGCTCACGCTGCGGCAGGCCATACATCACCCGCATCAACGCGCAACCTTGTCCTCGGCGACACTCTTCGCGGAATCAAAAGAACACTCGGAACCGCTCAACACAAGAAGGAAGCACTCCTCGCCAAAGATATCCGCCGCCTGGTTGCAACCTGCCCTAAGAATCTCTCCGGCACGCGCGACAAAGCTCTCTTCTTACTCTCGTTCGCCGGCGCCTTCCGTCGCTCTGAATCGTCAGCCCTCACCGTTGAAGATTTGAAGTTCTGCCGCGAGGGCGTGGTCTGCACTCTTCGCCGCAGCAAGACAGACCAGGAAGGCGCCGGCCGCGAGGTTGGCATTCCTTACTCAAAGGACAAAACCATCTGCCCCGTGCTTGCTTTGAAAGCCTGGCTCAGGCAGGCGAAGATCAAAACCGGCTCGGTCTTTCGTCGGGTCGATCGCTACGGCTTCGTCTCGCGCACGCGCGGTCTCGATCCCTCATCCGTCGCCTACATCGTGAAGCAGGCTGCACGTCGCGCAGGTTTCCGGAGTGTTCGCGATGTGAGCGGTCATAGTTTTCGTTCAGGTCATGTGAGCCAGGCGGTGCGCAACGGCGTCCCCGAGTACGTGGTCATGAAGCAGACCGGCCACAAGTCGAGGGAAGTTCTGGGCGCATATATAAGGTTAGGAGAATTGTTCACCCAGAACCCGGCCCAGAGCCTCTGGGCCGCGTAGAAAGAAAGATCCCGCGGCTTTCGTCGCGGGATTTTGTCATCTTCCGATAAAGTGATGTTTTCGGAAGGTGGCGATCTATGATGAGATTCCTAAAGCTGCTCCGAATCACAGGGTCAACGAAATCACGCGTTCAGGTTCCCTCGACAGTACTGTCAAATTCCCATGTGCTCAGCTTTCCCGAAAGTTGCAAAATGAATACATAATCGACGAGATTTTCGAGTGAGAGCCCCTTTTGCGGCAATACTGCAGGAGAATTCTGCGACATCCTTCGTAGCGGCGTTGAAAGGATATCCCCTAGGATTTGCGTTATAGAGAGCACAGGCCCAAATGGAATTGCTTCGAGTGAGCTTCGTTCCTCTGGTCCTCGTCGCCACCCTGTGGCATCATAGCTTCCCGATCAAGGAGAACCCGAAATGCTACGAATTTCTCGCCGTTTCGTAATCAAGACTCTCGGAGGCATATCGCTCAGTGCGCTCACACCATTTTCGAAGTTCGGCCAATCCCGCGCAAGTGCCCCGTCCTCAGGGACTCAGCCAAGCCTGTATCTCATATTTACGGGTGCTTGGGTATTCTTCTCTCAAAACAATCGGCTCATGGCAACGACGAGTCATTTCACTGAGCACAAATACGATTTCGGCATCACTAAATCCATGCGTCGACGGAAGGCGCTGAAGAAAGGAATAACTTATACGGTGGAGGTCCCGGGCGCTGACAATTCTGGCGGATCATTTGAGGATCTCCTAAAACCTCTGTCAGCATCCGGTGAAGCTCTTATTCTGAAGAGAAGTTGCTGCGCTCCTCAGATCCCCCCCGGGGCACGCACACTCTCTTTGCCGATACCATCATCAGTTAGCACCGGTGCACTTTTGTGCCCGGTAACAATCAACATTGATCAATCTTACTTACAGGTCCCGCCTAAGACGCTGCCCACTGCGCTAATCCTCGAATATTCTGGTGCCTGGCAAAGAGCAACTATTACCGGTAGTGATTCAAACGTTCCTTCCCTGAACATATCGGCGGGAGACCTCAACTATCCTCATATATCGTTCCGCACGTGTGTAGCCGCAGAATGCAACTTACCATCATCCTGTAAGATCGACTGCAATAAAATCAAACACTCAGTGGACCATGCCAACAAGGTATTCACTTCATTTCTGCAGTTTCTCCAGGTGGCAAACATTCCAACGCAGCCTGTCGCCTTTGAACCATGCACGCAAGGCATCTGGCCTCTGAAGGTCGAACACGGCTCGAACGCAAATGTTGAAGATTATGAGATCGGTATTGACCACCCAATTTGCTTTGCTAATCTCCACAACTGCGCATCTGGGACGATGATCGTGGGTTCGTGAGGAGACTGTGAGGCCAGCCCAAACCGTTTTTTGTGACTGGCCTCTGGGTTTCAGCGCCGGCATTCGATATTTCAGTCCGATTTACCAGTAAATATAACTTCATCATGCCTTAGATGGTATGGGAGCCCACAAGATGTACGCCCTACGGAGGCATGTAATTTGTGCTCATTCAGCTGAAATGTCCATCAGTCGCACGAAGAAACACCGAAAATCTTGGACATAAAAGATTCGCATTTGCCTAGAACGAAAGAGCATATAATCACTTCACTCTCTTTCGAGGTCAATTCCCGGTGCCGCATCCTGAGCCCCGCACGATGGCATTGGTTAGTGCTTGTCTCAATGCCGGTAGCGAAGCTGCATGGCGGGAACTGGTCGAGCTCTTTCAGCCTGTAATAGCAGGCGTCATTCTTCGGACGATTCAGCGATTCGGCAGAATTGACAGAGCTTTGGCAGATGATTTGGTTCAGGAGACCTTTGTACGTCTGTGCAAAGATGACTTTAAGGCGTTGAGAACCTTTCAATCACGACATGAGAATTCAATCTTTGCGTTCTTGAAAGTTGTCGCAGCTTCGGCTGCGATGGATCACTTTCGTTCACGAAGTGCGGAAAAACGAGCCGCCGGGGTTGAAGCTCGAAATGAATCCGATCTCGACTCCATTCCGGCACCCATTTCGAGTTTGCCGAACAGGGTTCTTTTATCTCAGATCGCGTCCCGTTTGGATGGGGTGACGAAAAGCGAGCGAGATCAGGCGATTTTCTGGCTCTACTACCAACAGGGGTATTCCGCGAAGGACATATCGCACATCCCCGGCGTTAATCTGAGCGATAAGGGGGTCGAAAGCTTGCTGTTTCGTCTTACCCAAGCAATACGGCGGCAAATGAGCTCTCACGAGCTAGGGCACCGAAGCGAAGGAACATTGCCTTCCACATCGGTAGGAGAGGGGAGATGAGGGCGCTGGAACGCCACGTCGACTTAAATGAGCTGGAGCTCTGTCGCAAGATGCCGGAAAGTCTTTCAGGAGATGAACTGGCGCTCTGGAAAGATATTGGAAGACACCTCGAGCGGTGTGTGGATTGTCGCGAGATTGCCGAGGTGCATAAGCTGATTTCAAAAGTTTCCAAGCCGGTGACAAGTGATGGGATCTGTCCTGGGCAAGAGGTGTGGCTCGATGTTGCCGCTAACACCGTTTCCGAAATCGACTTTCAGAACTACCTGAAACACGCCGCAAATTGTGCGAACTGCGCAAATGAATTGCGATTGGCGACAGAGATCATCCAAGGAGATGGGAAGGAAATCGATGTGTCTCAGCTAGTGAGTTCGCAGACTGCTTGGCGGCAAGACACTGCGAGGTATCTTCACAAACTGAATGCCAAATCTTCGAGGTCCGCGCGCTGGAGACTTCGCCCACGCATCGCGATCGCATATGCAATGGCTGCGACCCTGATCGCGGGACTTGGGTATACTGCTTGGTACCGTTCAAACCCACGCGTAGATTCCGAGCTGGCGAGCGCTGCAAATGTGCGAAGACTGACTCCATTGCACATCCCCGGAGCAAAGGCAATGGCCCTAAGCTCGCCTGTGCGTGATGGATCATCAAAGCCTGAATGGTCAGAGCTCCTGCATATCAGGGCGCGAGCGATGGACGGCGTCAAGAACGATTCAAAGAGTGGGTATTGGCACCAGGTTCTCGGTCGCACCTACATTTTGCAATCTGATCCAGAGTCTGCCCTAGTAGAGTTCCATGCCGCCCAATTAAAAGATCCACACCTTGCTCGGATCGACTTCGACCTCGGAACTGCGTATTTTGAATTGGCCGAGCAGACCGGAGACAAAAGTAAGTACGGCCAAGCCGGGGAGTACTTCATTAGTTCGCTGGAAGCCTCCAATCGACGCGATGCTGCTGCGTTGTTCAATTTGGCGCTTTGCGAAGAACGCACTGGATCGTGGGACAAGGCGCGTAAGAACCTAGAAGAAGCGCTCGAAAAGGAAAACCAGTCAGATTGGCGTCAGATCATCAGGTCGGAGTTGGGATCTCTCAGCAAGAAAGATGGGCTTTCAGAAACAACGGAAGAGAGCCCAGTAGGTTGGAATGCAGAGCGGTATGAGTCCGCGTTGACTAGGGTGCTCCTCACCGATGAGATCAAGGACAATCTCGAGGCCTTAAATGATGTGGCCAGGGAAGGAAAGCTACACGGGGACTCGTGGCTCGCAGATTGGCTAGCAACGAGTTCGAGCAAGTCTGAGCTTCATGCCCCACTTGCGAAAGCTGTGAAGGCAAATCTAAACGGAAACGCTTCGGAAGCTTTGGATGCATCGCGCCGCGCCAAGCTCTTTTATCGTCGAGCACAAGTGAAATCTGGCTTCGCTCGTTCTGAAGTTGAAGAGATATACGCGCTTCAGAGAATGGGGCGGGCCCAAGATTGCCTCGATTTGATCCACTCTCCACTCTTGAACTCAACGCTACACGGCTATCCCTATTTCGAGGCGACAATTCAACTGGAAGATGCAGCTTGCGAAGAAATGATCGGTGCAACACAGAGAAGTAAGCGAGCGATTGAGCGGGCCCGAACAGCCGCACTTTCGAATAACTACAAAGCTATCTATGAACGCGCCCAGGGATTTTTGGCAAGCTATTACACGATTCAGGGATCTCCCGAACAGGCATGGAACCTAAACGTCTCGGGACTGCAGTACTGTCGCACCCACAATTGCCCGCCACTGCGCAATTATCAGTTCACCTCAGATCTAATAGACGACTCGGCGCAGCTAGGTCTGAGCAGATTTGGACTTGAGCTCGCGGAAAGCAACGTTGGTGTTGCTCAACAGGCAGGAAATCTCCAGAACACTGCATATGCTTACGAAGTGCTAGGCCAAAGGCAACTCTACCGAGGTTTCTTGGTCAAGGCTCAAGAATCCTTTGCCCATGCAGATGAATTGATCTCCCGTCTCGGCGACAACATAGCGTCGCAGGAATATCGGGCGGATTGGGCCGCGGATCGTTCGGAACTAATGACTCAGGAAGGACACCGAGAGCTTGCGTTAGAGCATTTGGCTAAGGTGTCTAGCACCATTTCCTCAACAGAGAGCATGGTGATTGCCCTCAACTACTGGAGCCGCCGTGCACTTTTGGAGCAACGCGCCGGCCGATATGACGTCGCGCAGTCATCCGCGGAAAAGTCTGTCGGGTACGCAAAACGTGTTCGGAATCAGCTTTCCACCTCTTTGGAAAAACGATCCTGGCGCCAGGCTTCTCGCACCGCCTATGCAACTCTGGTTGCCGCGATGATCGGCAATGGCCGACCAACCGAGGCGCTACAGGTTTGGGAAGAATATCAGCGCGCGACAGAGGAGCTACCTTTCCTGAAATCGGACAGAATCCCAATCCGATTTACGACTCAAGGACCCACGCTGATCTTTGCGCGGCTCACGGATGCATTCGCCGTATTCTCCGTTTCTGCGGATGGCAACGTTGTCGCAAGTCTTCTTCCGTACGATGCCGAAATCATTGAGCAGTTGGCCCGGACCTTCTCCTTGCTTTGTTCTGATCCGCGTTCTCAACTGGGTGAACTGATGACAGCTGGGAAGTTGCTCTATTCAGTCCTTCTGGAGCCAATTGTTCCACTGGATCACTCGAAGTTGTGGATCGAGGTCTCTGGGGTACTAGGCAGACTGCCCTTCGGTGCACTTGTACTTCCCGATGGGGCTTTCCTCGGAGTGCGCCGTGAGATCACTGTGCTTTCGAACTCTTGGACATTGCGCTCTGTAGATTCTGGATCTCTCTTGGCCTCGGTTCCAATTCTAATACTTGACGAAAGAGGATCTGAATCAGGCGCGATCCCGGAGGCATATGACGAAAGCCAAGATGTCGCAAGGATCTTCCCAAATTCGCGACTTGTAGATGGTAGAAACTTGACAAGAAAGGAGTTCGTAACAAAGATCCAAAAGGCAGCAATCTTTCATTTTGCAGGGCATGCGATTACCCGACAAGGAATTACCCGACTACTATTAGCATCTCGTTCGGAAAAAGCGGAACTCACTGCAGATTGGCTCGCAGACCTTCATTTAAATAAACTGCGATTGGCAGTGCTTGCCGCCTGCACTACGGCCGGCTTCGATAATGCTCAACTAATTCCGGGTACCGAACTGAGTGATGCCTTCCTCCAGTCCGGCGCGCGCTACGTGTTGGTAAGCCTATGGGATGTTGATTCGAACGCAACGCGTCAATTGATGTTGTTGTTCTATAGAGAGCTGGCGAAAGGAAATCATCCCGCCGTTGCTCTAGAGATAGCAGAAAAACTCTTGAGCGAGACGCCGGGATTTCAGCATCCCTATTTCTGGTCAGGCTTTCATCTCGTCCATTAGACCCCAACTTCGCTCGCCCCTAGACTCTGAATAGCCCCTTCAAGGGCCCTTCTTTCTCCGCCTTTTTCCGGAGTGCTCAGAGCCCTACTCTCCGCAGATTGAATCGCTCAAATAATGACGGAAGCAGCGCGAGTTCCGTTCGATCTCCCGCGTGTCAGAACCGAAACAGAGAGGGTACAGTCTCATGTCCATGTCGGGCACCATCCAGAACCGGTTTCTGGTCACTGTCTTCAAAGATCTAATCAAGCATGGCTCGGTTAGCAAATAAAAAAAGGAAAACTCCGAGATCTATCGTTCTTAGATGTGTAGGAACTTAGGAGTCCTCACATTGTGCGTAAACATCTGGCTTTGGCTCTCGTTGCGATTTCCGCCCTTTCCCTATCAACTCGTGCGTTCGGAACGGATAGCGATCAGTCCTCCCCATCGTTTCAGCCTTGGGGCGCTTGCACCAAGTCGATCTACATGGGCTATGCGCCGAGAGGGGTACCCAAAACAGAGACGCTACCTCTCAAGATCAAAAAGACAATCTGGTACGACAAACAGGACACGGATCGCAAGCATCCGAAATCGCACTTCTATGTCCTTGCGGAACCCTTGACTCCTCAAACTAATCTCTATGCTGGTCAGGAATTGATCATCGACGTCGAGGCAGACGAGGTGGGCCTGGATGAAGACCTGGTGGACGCCACAAATAACGCGATCCTGGAATTGCCTCTTATTTCGATTTCCTTTCAATCCACTGCAGCAACGCCCATAAATCCAGCTCCGGTGCGTCCGAGCCAATCAACGAATCGGAAAAACCAGTTGGAAAGTAAACATGTCTGCGTCTCTACCGTATTGCGGGGCGATACATCAGTCACCGTAGAAGTCTCGGCCCTTCAGAGCAGTGATGGGAGCCCAATCAATTTGGGCTCAATCACGTTGCCGCAAGTTCATATTCTAGATCTGTTCAATGTCAGCACCGGATTAGCAGCCAGTACTCTGCGTGACAACAACTTTAATCGAGTTGTCAAAACCCCGTCCGATCCAACGAAAGATCCGGCCGTGCCCGCTACTTATTCAACTGCTCAAGGAAAAACTGGACAGCGAGTCTCGCCTGCCTTGTTTTTCACCTGGTACCTCTTCCATCCTATGGATCCCGAGGTGCCCTTCCACCGCAGTGATCTGATCCCAGAGCCGGCTGTCGGATTCTCTATAACGAACCCGGGCAGCGACTACTATTTCGGCGCATCAAGCGAGTTCCTCGTCCGCAATATTCAGCTCGTCTACGGGGCCCACTACGGAAAAGTGACCGAGATCGCTCCCGACCAAGTCGATGACCCCTATTCGAGTACAGCTCAGACAACCCAAAACAAGTTCGTAGGGAAGGCTTTTGTCGGAGTCACGTTCAATGTCGATTTCATCAAGAGCATCTTCGGAAAGTAGTAACCGTCACGCTTCGATGAATCCAGTCTTGGAGGTTGTTATGGAAAATACGAACGTACCATTGCATCGACGTTGTGGAGCCGCAGAAGTTCACCACCGACTCCTCGAAAGCCAGGAATATCAGAGAAACCGAATTCAGATCGAACAACATGCGGCAAGATTTGCATTGTGGGGAGCTCAGCGAAAGGCAGCGATCGTAAACATTCCCACAGTTGTTCACGTCGTGTACAACACGCCTGAGCAGAACATTTCGGACGCTCAAGTGCTGAGTCAACTAGAAGTCCTCAATCAGGACTATTCTGCATCCAACCCTGATCGCGGAAACGTCCCTGCGGTATGGAACAACGTGGTGGGCAATCCGAACATTCGTTTCGTCCTTTCCGACACAGACCCGAACGGGAGTGTCAGCAATGGTATAACGCGGACTCAGACAGCCAAGACGTCCTTCAGCACCAATGAAGGAGTGAAGGCCGGAAAAACCGGGGGAGTCAATGCATGGCCTTCCGATAGGTACCTCAATATCTGGGTTTGCAATCTCGGCGGAGGGCTACTGGGATATGCGCAGTTTCCAGGCGGACCGCCGGAAACTGATGGTGTGGTCATATTGAATTCTGCGTTTGGGACAACTGGAACGGCTGCAGCACCCTATAATCTGGGCCGAACGACGACCCATGAAGTGGGTCACTGGCTCAATCTCTTTCACATTTGGGGTGATCGCTTGGATTGCAATGGAGACGACCTGGTTGCGGACACACCGAAACAACAAGCGCCTAACTATCGCAAGCCAACTTTCCCCCACGTATCATGCGGCAACGGACCGAATGGTGACATGTTCATGAACTACATGGACTATGTTGACGACGACACGATGATCATGTTCACTGCAGGGCAAGTTGAACGAATGAACGCAACCCTCGACGGGCCGCGTTCAGCCGTGATCGGCTAGCGAGGACAGGTGGGTGAGCTCATGACGGATCTTGAAAACCATCTTTTCGGCACGACTTGGTTTCATTCTCACGAAGAAGATACGCCAACCGAGATGGTCTTTCGCTCTTCGAGCTTTCAGTTCCCCCCGTCAAGGGGGGGGCGCATTGGGTTTGAGCTTCGAAAGGATGGAACTGCGGAAATTCTCGGTCCAGGGCCCACCGATAAGCCCTCGATAGACATCGGCAAGTGGACGCTCGCCGCGAGCAAACTTGACTTGCATATCCCCGCTAAGAATGAAACAAGAACGTACGATATCAAGAGCAGCGATCCCGATCGGCTCTTGATTCACAAGCCTTGAGGAAGAGAGGAGGTTTCGATCATATGTCCTTGACAAACGTATTTAAGACCACCACAGGTGCCACGGCAACACTGGATGGCTCAACCGGTGACACTTCTAATCCAACTGTTAGCGACTTTCTCACAGTGCAATCATTCGCGAACTTCTCGGCCATGACAGGTGCCATAACGGCCGCTTGGAAAGGGCTCCAAATTGTATTCCCACAAGCAGCTAGCCAATCGGTTCCTTTCGCATTCGCTCTCGCCTGGGCAATCATCTCGGTTCTGATATCGTGGGATAGCTTCCAGAAGTCCGGTAAGGTACAGTGGGGTACAGTGGTGCAGGCCTTGTTCTTGGCCCTCATTAATGCGCTGGTTTTAGCCAGCGCCATTGTCGGCGCCGGGACCATCGTCAACGGTGCAACAACAGTACGGCCCGCATAAGCAGGCGTCAGCCGGTGCGCAGGTGAGCTTAGGTTTCAAAGACATCCTGAACTGATGCCTCCTTCCTGCATTCAAGGGAAAATTTATGTCGTCGCAATCTACTTTGGTAGGCCGCTCAGCGTCACAAGCTCTCCGATCTGGGTCTCTACTACCTGCGCGCCAGATACTACAACCCCACCACCGGTAGGTTCATGAGCAGGGATCCGGAGAATGGTTCCCTTACGATCCAGAGACGCTGCACAAGTACGCCTATCGGCGTCGGCTGTAACGTGACACTCCACCCCTTGGAGAGTTGCGTTAGCAACCGAAGCGGTTGCAAATGGGATGATGGAGAACTGGCGTGACTTGCCGCTTTGCGTGGTTGCAAATGGAACCGGCGCGGCTGAGGTCGCGTGCCCTCCGCTGCGGCAGCCGTCAAGGGTCTGCGCTTCGCTCCGATGAACGTACTAGAACGTGCGCCCTTGACCGCCGTCCTCGCTGCGGGTGGTTCTCAGCAATGAGAAGAATGTCTTCTTCTCATGTTCCACATGCAAGCACGACTGCGGCGATCCGCGGCTTCCGTGGCGCAGATGGCGGTGTGTTGGAGGACAGACACCACCCCTCAGCTTGATGTCTTAGCGGGAGCTTTCGTTTCCCGTCATAGAACGAAGATCGAACGCAGTTCGCACGGTGTCCGAATCGGTTCAGCCTGGAATCACGGTCTTCGAGGCGAGGGCGAGAGCCGCCTTGAGAGCTTCGATGGAGGCGGTCTTCGCTCCGCTCATGGCCATCGTCTTGGCATTGGCCCAAACCGAATCGCGCTCGGCGGCAGAGAGAAACTCGTTGCCTTCATAGGTTAAAAACTTCGGCTGCCAGCTCATTCCATCGAGGGTTGTGAGGTCCTGGGCTACGAAAGCGATCGGAGCGAAGCGGAGAGCATTGACGCGTCTGCGACCATCGTGTGGCGCGTGGCATGGCTCGTGTCCTGGCCGCGCGAAGCGCGGCGGCGGAGCGAAGCGACGTGCACCTTATGGTTGTTTATCTATCCCCACGGGCGCGCGTACAAGATCTTCGTGGTCTTGCTTTTTATAAGCAGAAGCGCGACCCGGAGGGTAGGCGGGGGGCGGCGAAGCCGGGGGCCGCCCACCGTGGGATGGGGCGGCGGCGCGAAGCATAGCCGCCTGGCCGGAGACAAGCCCGAGGAGCAAGAGCGACGAGCTCCTTGTAGAACATATAGTTCTTTAGCTCTTTATCTAGTTGGGTTGTATCTATGGTCGTTTATGCCGCGCGCTGTCCTGGCGAGGGACGCGCGAAGACGACCAGGACTCTGCACTGGCTTTGCTCGGCGCGCCACACCATCGGCTGATCGGTAGTGATCACAAGGCTGTCGCCTGGCTCCAGCGTTTCGTTCGATCCTGCGACGCTGGCGTGGAGAGTGCCTTCAATCACGTAGGCCGTGAGTTCGCTAACGCTGCCGCATTCTCCGATGGGCAAGGAGACTCCGTCAGGTATTTCAATGATCTGCGCGAGTTGGTGTCCTTCTGCGGTGGGCACGTGCAAGGGCGTGGGCCGCGGGAGCTGGTCGCCGCGACGGGCGACGGTGTGCGTTCTGCGCGTGATGGCGACAGAGTGGTGTCGGGGTTCGCAGAAGAAGTGTCCGAGGCTGATTCCGTAGACGGAGCAGAGCTTCTCAAGGTGTGGAGCGTGGGCACCATGCGGTCGGTTTCGAGTTTGGAGAGTAGTGCAGTGGATAGGTTGGTTTGCGCGGCGAGGCGGGCGAGAGTGATGTTCTTCGCCGTGCGGAGCGTGCGGAGTTTCAGACCGATGGAGTAGACGGCGAGCGGATCGGAGGCTGTCTTTGGCAAGGACATGCCCCGATGCTGGCAGGTCGTTGACTGGTGTGATGTGCGTTAGATCACAGGAGGGACGAAGTCCATTATCTAGTTGGATTGTGTCTATGGTCGTTAGTTCTGGCCATCCACTTCTCGCGAGAGAACGATGGCGGGCTCATCCTCAACTATCTCCCATGTCTCCGAAAGGAGGTCATCAATAGTTAGGATTGCCGGCGCCTGGCGGTTCGAAACGATGATGGGTGGCCGTATTCCCGGCAGTAGGGCAGTAAGTTGGCAAACAAGCAACGCGGAAGTCTCGATGGACTGCATCTCGGTCAACGGTATTTGGGTCTTCGAGTTCGCGTCGTGAGCGAACTCGTGCCGGAAGGAAAAAGTGCGATCCAAGTCAGACCGCCAACTGGATGGAAGCTTCAGACTAACCAAGGCACCAAGCTTTTTGGACGGTATATCGCAGACGGGTTCGAAGGTGTCGAGTTGATCAAAGAGAGGTGTGGAGAAGAAGAGAGAGATGTTCTGGTTGATGGCATCCGCATTTTGAAATGAGACTTGAGAAGCTGCGAACTCCTCCGAAGAAACACCATGCGCGAGATATCTGTGCAAGTGCCTCGCAGAAATCTTGGAATTACCCACCGCAAGTGCTTGCGGCAGGAAGCTCGGACTTTTACGCAGTAGGTAAAAATAGAGGTCGCGAAAAAATGTTTCGAGACATGCGGCGGTGCTGATGACGTAGGCGCGCATCGCCGCCTGCAGAATGTCTTCCTTGCCCTTCTTACCAGGCAAGAATGAATGCATTAATTGAACAGGGGCGCTATAGTTCCCGAGGAAATTGAGAACCAGGCCTTTGGGATCGCCACGATGCAGTTCGCGCTGCTTTAGGGTGTCCGCTTTCTTCATCCCAGCAATGTTAGCCGGTTTCCAAGGATGCGTTGGGTCATAGGAGGTCGAGGCGGTCTAGGATGTCGGTGAGTTTGCGGCGGGCGGTGGGGAGCAGGTAGTTGATTTTGCGGACGCTGCAGCCGAGCACTTTGGCGATGTCTTCGTAGCGGAGTTTGTCGCGATAGGTGAGCACCAGGATTTGTTGCTCTGCGGGATCGAGCTGGGAGAGCGCGCGCTCGAAGTCTAGGACTCTGACCTGGCGGCTGTCGTTTTCGCGGAGTCGGCGCTCGCGCCAGCCGGAGCGCTTGAGGCGGGCGGTGTTGCCCTGGCGGAGCGAGGTTCGTTCGTAGGCCCACTGTTTGAGCCGTATGATTGCCATGACTTGATCAGACGGGATTGGTGCGATACCAGGCATTGTCTTTTTTCCGGGTCGTACTCGTTGAGTTCGGTTGTGGCCTCCTGCATGAATTCGAGCGGCCAGCCGATGGCCTTGACGATTTCGCGGAGAATTGAATCTTGGTCACTGATGGGCGGTGGGGGCGGCTGGGGATCTTTGAGCCAGGCGAGGGCTTCGGCGGTGGGGGTTTCTTCTCGGGCGGGGGTGCGTTGGGCGGGGTCGGAGTCTTGGAGCGGGTGCAGCACTTATAAAGAATACTACATAGTCAAGCTGAGACAATTTCTTGCCAAGTTCCGAGTTGGCGACGATACTCCCGGTATGCCTATCCAACGCTGTCCATCACCATCGAGTTCAGCAACATCCGGACCATTTAAAGAGGTTCCGTATTACACTCTTCTACGATGCGGACACGAGAGAGAGTGAACCCACTCGGGATTTTCTGGCTTGCGATTGCGGTGCTGAACGTCGCGAGATTCATTCCGAGATTCGCACATCACATCTCTGATCCCGGCATGGTGTTCGATCTACTTTTTCTGATGTTCTGGTGCGGTCTCGCTGCAGTGTGGATGCCAATCGTTGTTTTCAATTCGTGGCGAGTCGATCCGAAGTCAGTCAGCCATCGCATTCTGTGGAAGAGCCGCGACATTCCGATGAGCCGCATCGTTGCGATTCGTCCAACAAAGCCTTCAAGACTAGTTGGCGGGAGTCCCTTGGAGATTGAAGTGAGCCGGTTCGGCGCAGCCGTCTACCCGCACGACTACATCATTGCGAACCCTGTCGATCGAGAAGGCTTCCTTCACGCAGTCCGAACCTTTGCTCCTCAGATTCCAATTGAGGTTTGAGTCGAGCTTTCACGGGCTTCTGGTCGAGTGACCGGCAACTCGGAAGTTGGCAATTTCTTGGTTTGGGTCCGAGTTGCCGACTACACTCCCGGAAGTCTCGGCCCGTTGTCTTATACCATTCTGCTCAAACAAGAGTTTCGAATAGGGTGCATCTGTGAGCGAAGTTTCTCGATTAGAGTGGGTACCACTTCTGGAGCGCCTAAACGCCGTCATGATTCGCAGTAAGCAGTTCGCTGGCGAGCGAATGGAAGAGGTTATTTCTGAGGGATCGTGGTGCGGGAGACCACCAGCCACCGAGAGCGATATCTGTGCAGCCGAATCGCGATTAGGAGTCAGATTCCCGCCGTCCTATCGTTCGTTCCTCTCGGTTTCGAATGGGTGGCGCATCTTCAACAGTTTTGTGGAGCAGCTACTTCCAGTCCAAGAGATTGACCGCTATCGCATCCTTGACCCAAAGGGTTTTGCACTCGATCAAAGCTCTCACGAATACAGCCTTGAAATGTACGGCGACCATCCTGTTTCAGACGAGGTGTATCTGGACTACGAGACGCCTGAACACAACATCGCGTATAGGCATCAGTACTACGGCGATTCGCTGCTCATCAGTAGGGGTTTTGAATCTGAATTGGTTCTTCTGAACCCGTTCATCGTTTCCGCTGATGGGGAGTGGGAAACCATCTTCTCTGCACATTGGATACCCGGAAATGAGCGTTTTCGGTCGTTCCGCAATTATCTGGAGAAAGTCGTTCGCGATGAAGAGGAATTCTCGGCAAATGACGCAACTGAAGATCGTTCACGATCAAACAACCTGAACTACCCTCCCAATCTGTTCCAAGGTGATGAATAACCGGCAACTCGGAAGCTGGCAACTTCTTGCGTTAGCTTCCGAGTTGGCGACAACTCTCCCGCAGATCGGGAAATCAGAGGATCAATGCGGCGGAAGCGATGAACATTCGCGAGAAGTCGGACCTTGAAAACTATCTACGCGGATCAAATGCTGTTGATGTAAGGGTCTAGGAGGAAGCCTCCAGCCTCCTGCTGCGGGACTGAAAACTGATCCGGTTTGCGCGGGTTGTAGCGCACCTGAATTCTTTGGTTAACCAAGACCTCTGTTGCCGCATGGCCTGTCGAGAATGAGCTGGAAATAGCTAGTGTGCCGGAGTAGTACTCGCCGCCCACGGTGTAAGAGAAATCGCCAACATAGACGGGATTGCCGGTATTTCTTCCGTAACGCGCGATGCGGACTGTCTGGATTGTCGCCTCGGCAATCGGCCAGTTTGCGGCTTTCTTTGCGCTGACCGGTTTTCGGGCTATGAAGACCACGACGCCAGCGAACAGGAGCGCAGCGACAAGGACGAACAACCCCTGTGCAGGTGACATGACCGAAATGATACCTGACGCAGATTTCAGCCTGCTGGGCGCATCACCGGCGGCTGTCGAGTTGAGAGCAATGCCTTATCAAAGTCTCCATTGCCCACAAACCACCAACAACTCGTCGGGCCTTGGAAGTCGGTGAGATGATAATGGTCTGTAAATGGATAGCAAGGCGATAAACAAGCTCATTCGTTCTGAGGTTTGGCCGATTCTGCGGGACCAAGGATTCAGCGTATTCGATGCTCGGAGCGCCTTCGCTTATAAGGCCCCTTTCGTCAACGTGGTCAGCTTTCAGTCCTTCAATTCGTACAACGCCGAAGTGCTTGGATGCACGACATACTCTTTCATTCCGAGGCTCGGGGTGTATGTGATCGGGAGCCCCGGAGAGCATCGCGTAAGGCGCGACAAGGAGGGCCGCCTTCAGCCATTTGAATACGAATGCTCATTTCGCAGCCCATTGAGAAAGCGCACCCCGGTGGACGGATTTGCCCAGGATGAAATCTTCTACATCGACTCAAACGGTGGGACAACCGCGCAATGCTTCCAGGAACTCAAGCATCTCTCCAGCGAAGTTGCGCCCCTCTGGTTCAAAGCCAATAACGATCTGGACGATCTACTATCAAGAATGCGGAACGCGGAAGAATCCAGCTCCGCGCCGTTCCCAGATGCCATCGGAGTTCCCCGTTCTTACAATTGGAATCGACTACGGAGTGTTCTGCTCTTGCTGAAGCACCAGCAGTCGCCGACCGAGAAATCCGCAAGTAAGGCACTGGATTCCATAAGCGGGGCGATGGGAACCATTCTGGACTTCTCAACCATTCAGACTAGACGACCAGGCGAAGAGAGATACGCGGTTGAAATGCGCGAATTGTGGGACCAGCTGGGGAACTTCCGGCCAGTTCCCGTCTGTACAGAGAAATCAATGTCTGTGCGCGGTTGTCTCGATGGCCCGATATGGACTCCCGCCAAGGCGCAACTGTCGGGTCCAAAATGCTCTTCGAATCTGCCAATTCCTATTTCAGCTAGAAAGCAGTTCTGGCCGATATTGAAGAGCGCCGGGTTCTCTGAGTTCACTGACCGCCTCGCGCACCGGGTCTCTAAGCATATCGTCGAGGTGGTCGAGTTTCTACCTATGGACCCGGTCGAACGTAAGACATGGAGTTTGCCCGGTGGTCTTTTCCGAATGGGTGTTGGTGTCTTCTGGGCCGCGCTTGGAGAGGATGGACTTTTCAGAAAGAACCGAATGGATGAACCGAGACCGACAGTTAATGAGTGCCATATATCGAATTGGCTTGTCCCTGAAAAACGAAGCTGTGAGAATGCAAGGACGGCATTCGATTCGGCTGAGGATGCCGAATCGGCTTTGGCTGGTCCGGGTCTCGGATGGCTCGATACCTTCAGGACCTATAAGTCCGCCCTATCGCAGCTTCGGCGGAAAGAATGGGAGCTGTTCTGGTGCTATCCGATGATGCGCGGGTATGGCGCCGGTCCCTCAAGCCAACGACTTGTTTACATCGCGCTTTTGGAGCGCTTGCTTGGCAATATCATTGCGTCAGAAGAGTTAATTCGTCGCGCTGAGTCGGTGGTCAAAAGCTGGTATTTTCAGCACTACCAACTGCGGTGTGAAGCCTGGATTGACCAAGTCAAACCACGGCTTCGCGAGCTTAGAGGCTTTCATTCGCTCAGGTAGACATCAAATCACGCATGACTCCCGAATGACCGGCAAACGTCGCTCTGAGGTCAAGTTCTTGTCATGGTCCCGTTGCCGACGATGGGCTCACTGAGCACTCGTCTGACGACAGTCTGCCTCGATTGACTTGAGTTCCGCTGGGCGGGGTGGCTTTGCAAATTCGAGAAGAGGGTTGTCCGCTTGCTTTACCGACGATCTGCCCATGTCGGTAATGTCAGTCCAATAACCGCCAATTAGCGTTGCGCGACGGTTGATCTCCGCCGTTAAGTCGGTATCACCGGCTACTCGGAATTAAAAACCAAAATTCCGGTCGCGGGAGTCAAGACAACTTTTGCGCGTTGAAGTCCACGTCGTACGAAGGCGTTGCCGAAGAGCGAGCTGTCCGCACTAGCTGCTACCCAGGTCACGATCCAGATGGCGCAGGAGAGACTTGAAGCGGAGTTTCCAAGCCTCTGGGTCAGTGGGAATGAGCTTGTATCGCTGCCTACCAGGCTGCAGAGTACGAAGGGTAGCCTAATCAACTATGTATGGATGAACCTGTACCTCGGCAGCCCATCGAGTGCAAGATCGCAGATATGTTCGCGCTCCTTCTGGGTGAGCATGGCTTCGACGTCCTCGATGGCGATTGTGGTCAGGCATTGGCGACAGATTGAGTCAACGGTTCCGTCAGAGTTCTTGCGGTGTGTGAACAGCTGGATTCTGCTGGAAAGGCCCACGAAAGACACCTCGTGTAATGGAGTGTGATGGCTGCGATGCAAATAGGCTCTGCAACTATTGGCAACGCAGCCACCGTACAACAACCCTAAACGTTGAGAAACCGACCTTTCGGTTTCCGTCGAGTCAGAGCGGTCGGCTTATCGCTTGCATGTCGTCTAAGGAGCACCAAGGGGCGGAACTGCTGGCTTTCATCCTTCCCTCAGGGCGCGAAATGGATCATCTCATCGGCCATGCGCACAGGATGTGATTTGCGTCACATCACGGCGTTAAGCCTCGTGAGAGTATCTCTCTACGGTCATCCCCAACTGGCTAGTTTAGGAATGCGGTGAACGGCTTCCCATTCCCATCCCCTGCAATTCTGGAACGCAGGTTGCAGGGTTTTCTTTCTTTTATGTGGCTCTGTGAGGATTTAGTGTCGTTCTCTGTTCGCGAAGCAGTACTCGTGCCAGGCGTGCTTAGGGGCATGAACACAGAGGCTCAGTGCATCGTGCGAGCCGTGAAGGTATCCCTGCCCAAGCTCGACGTCTGGGAGTACGTAAAGGCTGACATCACACAAGCACCGGCTGATTTGCCTCTCGGAGCTTATGAAGTCAGTTTTGAAGATCGCAAGATGCGAGTCATCAAGACAGTTCAAGGATGGACATCAGCGGGATGACATGGGCTGAACTCAGAATTGAATATGACGACAGTATTAAGCCCGTCTCAGGAGTTTGTGCTGGATGCGGAGAGAAAATCCTTTCACCCTCCGACATCGAGAGACCCGCCGAGGTAATTACGTGGCTCTTCCAGCGTTATATCGAACACCGCAGTCTCAAACACTCGCAAGATGACAGAAGGCGGATGCCGAGAGACTAGCTATCATCTTTGGAGCGAACCCGAAGGCTCAAGAGTGCTTCAATGATTGGAGAAGACAATCGGGGCACCATTTGTTTTTGTGGTTCTCGCTCGCTCACGAATCGGCCTCATCTCCAGTAATTCTTCAACCACATAGCCACCGCTCGTCCCATCCGAGAAAGTGATGATAATGCCGTCCGTCCCGTCTAACTCGATTGCCAGTATTTCGATTCCGGTTTCCATGACGGATACTGTCGCATCCAGAGGAATTGACGAATGCTCAATATTGCTCATGCTACGGAATAGATCGTTCTTTTGAGTTCGCTTCTCATGTAGTAAGGCGACTCTCAGGCTAGTAGCTGCTCGATCTTCTCGATGACTTCGGTCGGATGGATGGGCTTCGTAAGTATCTCGAAGTTGTAGCCAAGCCTCCGCGCGTTTTGCAGGAGATCCGTCGTTGCAGACACTCCCGACATAAGCAAAACTTTGGGGATGGCTTGTCGTCTCGTAACTTCGATGGCAAGTTCGATACCGGTCATTCCAGGCATCATCACATCACTCAGCAGGAGATCGAACGAATCTGATTGCAGCAGCCTCAGAGCAGCCTGCGCATTGTAGGTGGCCGCGACATGGAAGCCTTCTGCTCTAAAGACCGTCGCCATGGTATCTGCAATCAACTCATTGTCATCAACAACGAGAATTTTCTTTGCCGTTTTTGATGTTCTCTGCAAGCAGATCCTCGCACAAAGTTTGTGACCCGCTGGACTCTACCAGCTGGGAGGGACGACCTACTGACAATTTGGATGCTTTGGAGCAGAAGAGGGTGATGGCGAATCAGCGAGCCTTGTGAAACCCGTAGCGATTGTTTGACTTAGGGTACCGATAGTGACCGCCCTTGTGGTGAGAGTTCACAGATCCTGGATACGACCCGACTGGTTGCGCATGTACGCCTAACGCAACGAGCGCCAAGACAGCGACCACCGCGCTGAATAGAATTGCTTTCTAGCCCTCACGAAATTCGTCCCCCGCCGGATATAAGCTGACCTGCTGTCTTTCTTAGACACCGTGGACCAAAGAACAGGGCAAAAGATCGCTGCATTTCTCCTTCGGGCCCGAATCACCGGCTACTCGGACCTTTGACGACCCTTCGCCTTTTAAGTTCCGAGTTGCCGACCACACTCCCAGAACCTGATTTAATGCGTGTATGAAAGTGCGATGGAACCAAGGAATGTTGAACGCGCTCGGGGGCGACCCCGAGTTTCTGGAGCCAAGCGTTCTACCGATACCAGAACATTTGAATCGCTTGCTGGCCGAAGGTTTTGAGCAAAATCGCGGATGTATCTTGTTGCGCTCCCTTGCTTCATCCAAATCATCGGTCCTTCCAAATCTCAAGGACGACGAAACAGGAATTGAAGCGTTTATAAATCACATTCACTTAGAGGACTTCGTCTCTCCAGATGTCTCCTTCTTCGAGTTGGCGCGACTCGGTTGTGATTTTGGCTTCGCGTTACGAACAAGACTTGGCGAAGAACAACTGAGCGGCCCATTCCGCGTGATCGTTTCAGCGCGGGCTGCGGATCCCGCATCGGACGGTGTTCACGATACTTGCGTAGTGAGATTTCATAAGCGCCGTCCGAATCAGCCTTGGCTGGATGACGAATTGGAAAGCTACCGTGACGAAGCGATCGCGGTAATGGATTTCTGAAATTCAAGCATCCAGCCGAACTTCGGGCCGAGCGACCGGCAACTCGGAACTTACAATTTCTTGGTTTGGGTCCGAGTTGCCGACCACTCACTCAGAACAGACCAAAAGTCCACTGCACTTACCTTTTGTGTCAGGATCAGAACAGGCTCCGCATAAAGGGAGAGGGCACGACTTGCAAAGAGGCTCAGTGAGT
>Ga0105239_10001128_pt1 | contig 36839 bp, 33 predicted proteins | sample KBSC44metaG_FD_92761 | JGI IMG/M metagenome (GOLD analysis project Ga0105239, IMG submission 92761) | Corn rhizosphere microbial communities from Kellogg Biological Station, Michigan, USA - KBS C4-4 metaG | ecosystem: Host-associated > Plants > Roots > Rhizosphere > Soil | place: Michigan, USA... | reverse complement strand
GACGCGGCGCCCGCGACCTTCGAGCGGCCGAAAGTGCTTGTGGTCGAAGACGTCGTTCTCATCCGCATGACGACGGTGGAGATGGTGCAAGAACTCGGATTCCCCACGGCCGAAGCGAACGATGGCGCGGAGGCACTCTCAATTCTGCAGACCAATCCGGACATTGGAATTCTGCTCACCGATCTCGGCCTTCCCGGCATGACCGGCCGGCAATTGATGGAAGAGGCTTTGCGCCTCAATCCAAAGCTCAAGGTCATCATTGCCAGCGGCTACATGTCCGAGCGCGATACCGGCGGGACGCCGACGCAGGTCGCGCACCTGATGAAACCGTTCGACATCGAACAACTCCGCCGCGCCCTCGAATCCTGAATCAGGGCAGGTTCCACGCGACTTTCGAAATCGTAATCGCGGAACCCGAAACAGAGCGGCCTCCGCATCGTTTTCTTCAGGGGCGTACGGCTGTTGATGCTGTTCACCTCCCAAAAAAGGAGAAAACGATGAACCAGAACAAAAACCAGAATCAGGACCGCAAGGGTCAGCAGAACTCCGACGATGACAATCGCAATCGCGACAAACATGCCTCACAGGGCCATCAGGGCTCGACGCAGCACATGAACTCCGGATCGTCGGGATCGAAGACTGCGGGTGATCAGAATCGCAATCCGCAGCGTTGATTCAAATCGTGTTGGCGAAAGAGCCGGCGCGATGCCGGCTCTTTCGCGTGTGGGAACCCATCATCACGCGCAAACGTTGATGTAGGGAACACTCAAAAAGGAAGACGAGAATGGACAAGGATCGGATCAAAGGAATGGCGGATCAGGCCAAGGGCGCGGTGAAGGACGCTACCGGAAAAGTAACCGGCGACACCAAGCTGCAGGCCGAAGGCAAGATGATAAGGTCAAAGGCAAGGTCGAAAACGCCGTGGGCGGCACCCGCGACGCGGTGCGGGAAGCCAGGAACAACTAAACCCGCTTCGAAAGAAGTTCTGCGAAGACGGAGCGTCGCAAGACGCTCCGTTTTCGTTTGTTGCGAACGCTAGCAAAAAAAAGAAGCGCCCGGCTTGCACCGGGCGCTGGAGGGAGAATTCGACGGAACGCTTACCAGTCGCGCTTCACGTTGTAGTAGGAATAGGACTGCTGGCGGATGTCGCCGAACTTGCCGTCGCTCTTGGTCAGATCGCCGAGATCGTAGGCGGGGGCTTTCTCGAGTGTGGCCTTGGACATCGGCACGACATAGCCGCCCTTGTCCGGGCTGTAATCCAGAACCGACCACGGAACGGGATAGTATTTCTCGCCAATACCCATCACGCCGCCGAAGCCGAGCGCGGCAAACATGATGTGGTCGGATTGCTTGTCGAGCACGACGTCTTCGACGTGACCGATCTTGTCGCCGGCCGTGTTATAGACCGCGGTTCCCTTCACCTTCGAGGCGAGGATCGCGCTGGTATGTCCGGTTGCTGTCGTCATGGAGCTCTCCTTTGTGGTTCGCTGTTTAACGCCACATGGGAGCAACAGTTCCTGCGCATGCGATCACAGACCGGCGTTGATGCACGCGCAGGAGTGGATGCAGGCTTACTGGACGAGGCTCAGTCTGGGCGAATGCGCGTCCTGTCCCATAACAGGTTTGTGAAAGAACAGAGCCTGACCGATCGTCGCCCGCACCGTATCCCGTGAAAACGGCTTGGTGATGAGATAGGTCGGTTCCATCCGCTCGCCGGTCAGCAGGCATTCCGGGAACGCGGTGATGAAAATGACGGGAACATCGACGCTACTCAGAATGTCGGCGACCGCATCGATGCCGGAACTTCCATCGGCAAGACGGATATCCGTCAGGATGAGGTCGACCTTGTGCTCGGCCGCCATGCGGACCGCTTCGTCGCGGGTCGTCGCGATACCGACGACGGTATGGCCAAGCCCGGTAACGAGGTCCTCGAGATCCATCGCGATCACGAGCTCGTCCTCGATGATGAGGATGCGCGAGGCCAGATCGCGGTCGATCGCCCGCAGTGCGGAGGTAATCGCGTCCTGGATTTCGTCTTCCTGCCAGTCGAGGATTTGCGCGGCTTCTGAATGGGTGAATCCTTCAACGGTCGTCAGAAGCAGTGCTTCGCGGTTGCTCGGCTGAAGGGCCTGCAGCCGCTGCTCCACAACGGGTCGCTTATGCGCGCCTTCCTCGGCGGGATATTGCCGGCCCGTCGCCGCCCAGAACTGGTGGAACAGGCGGTAAAGGGCCATCCGGGGCGGAACGTCTTTCGTGAGTTCGGCGTTGCTTTCCAGGAAGGCTTCCAGCGCCGCCCGCACGAAAGCGTCTCCGCTGGTCTGTGAGCCGGTCAGAGCCCGGGCGTAGCGCCGCAGATAGGGCAGATGCGGACCCAAAGTGTGCGTTGCACTCATGGGAATTCCCCTCCGAAACCAGCTATTGCCGGTTTGGAAACGTTCCCGCTGCGCGAAAGTTCCATCGGAGCAAGGCGTTGCGATCAATCGCTTTCCACCGGAACCATCTTTTGACGGAAGGGTTCTTCTAGCGAGACTTGAGGGATCACGAAGCATGCTTGGTTGGGCGTTGACCTTTTTGGTCTTGGCGTTGGTCGCCGGGTTCTTTGGATTCTTTGGCCTGGCCGGATTGTCGGCCGGGATCGCGAAGATCCTGCTGTTTGCGTTTATCGTCCTGTTCCTGATCAGCGCGCTGTCCGGTGCACTGCGGGGACGCGCGCCGCCGATCTGATTCGAATTTCAGAATTGCGAGCGAGTGCTTCGAAACCTCAGGAGCATTCCCCCCGCCACTGGGACCCGTCGGAGTCTCGCTCGCAAGCCTTCTTCAGATTTCCATTTCCATCCGGCAGCTAAGGCCTTCGGGCGCATAATCTAGCGTGACGTTGCCGCGGCGCTCGCGGGCGACGCTCTGCCGGATTACCAATCCTCCGAACCCTTCGCTGCTCGGCGTTGATACGGGCGGGCCCCCGGTTTCCACCCACTCCAAAGAGAGTCTTTTCGTGTCGGCATCGAACGTCCAATTCAGAGACACCGAACCTTCGTCATTCGACAGCGCGCCGTATTTGACGGCATTGGTCGCCAACTCGTGCAGCGCTAGGGCGATATTGGCCACTGTCCGCTCCGGAAGCACCACGGAAGGGCCGTTCACGCGAATGCGATCAGAGGCCATCTCAAAAGGGGCGAGTGTCGTGCGCGCGATCTCGGCGAGATCTGCGTGGCGGTCCGCCGACGACAGCACAATCCCGCCCGTATTGAGCAGCGTCAGCAGGCGGCCCATGAAGGCATCGATGTATTTGTTGGCTTCCGGCTGATTCTTCGGCCGCGACATCCGCCCGATCGCCTGGACGACCGCGACGAGATTGCGCGCGCGATGGCGCATTTCTTCGGCCAGCAGTTCCTTGTGCTGCTCCGCCTTCTTTTGTTCTGAAACATCCGCAGCACTTCCGACGATCAGGAGCGGCTTTCCATCGTCATCGCGCGAGAGAAGCACATCGCGACTCACAAACCACCGCCACTCGCCATCGCAATCGCGCAAGCGGAATTCCCAGCTCAGCGTCTGTCCCGGTTCGATGGTCTTCAGTCGCGCGCGGTGCTCTGGGAATCGCACCGCATCCTCGGGATGAATGAGACGCTCCCACTCGCTTCCGGAGCCGTCAAGTTCGCCGTGACCAAGCATGTCGCTCAGCCGGCGATTCTGAAAGATGCTTGTTTCCTTCTGGACGTCGTACACATAGAGGACAATCGGCGCGGCGGACAAAAGCTGCTGCGCCAGTTCGGCGTCCGTCGAAATCGGTACCTCCAGCATCGCCCAGCCGTTTTTCCTGCTGGCCGATTATCGGCCGCAGACACTTTCCCCGACGGACTTTTACAGCGAATCCGGCGGCCGGGAACTATCTTTTGATGAACGTTTCCTGCGCCACGGAAAGCGGCGGAATTCGAAGCATTTTTAATCAAGCGTCGGCGCTTGGGATGCTCCTAGGGCATGATGAACGTGATGTAGACAATCCCCATCAGCACAGCGGCGGCGACGGTGCTGATCAAGAGCACGTACCGCACGCCCATGCCTGTCTGGGCTTGGCGGGCTTCTGTCGCTGGCAGTACAGGTTTGTCCACGAGTGCCTCTCAATCGCTCAGGAACTAAACGTTTGGGTTTCCGGAGAGTTGCAGAAGACGGGAACCCGCGGTTCTCAGAGCTTGTGAATTCGCTTTGCTTCCAAGGGATTGGTAAAGCCGTCCGCTTCGTGTTCAGCTACGGGAACATCATCGCGAGGCCGGAATTTGAGCGAAGAACTGCAGCTGCCCGAAAGCGGCTCGCGCGAAGATATCTATCGCGCCATCCTGCCCCAGATTGAAGCGGTGATGGCCGGTGTGGACGATCTCATCGCCAATCTCGCCAACGTGGCTGCGATCCTGAAACAGGCGTTCGATTTCCACTGGGTCGGATTCTATCGCGCCACCGCGCCTGAAATGCTGATGCTCGGCCCGTTCCAGGGCCCGCTCGCCTGCGTGAGCATCCCGTTCGACAAGGGCGTCTGCGGCGCCGCGGCAACGGGGCAGAAGACGGTGATCGTCGAGGACGTCGATGCCTTCCCCGGTCACATCGCCTGCAGCAGCCTGTCGAAGTCTGAGATTGTGGTGCCGCTGGTGGCGGGCGGCGAGACGAGACTGGTGCTCGATGTCGACAGCGACAAGGCCGGCGATTTCGGTGCGCTCGATCAGAAATACCTCGAGCAGATTGTTGCGCTCATTGCGCGACAGCACTTTTCCTAATCCCGCCCTTGAGGCCGCTATCCAGAAAGTAAGTCTGTTCACGCGGAGACGCGGAGTGTCGCGGAGTGCGACTCCTCTGTGTTATCCGCGCCTCCGAGTGCCATTCTTTTTCTGTTGCATGGCCGGGTCAGGCCCGGCCACGGCGAAGATGACTACTGCAAACCGTCTCCGTCGAAGCGCACCAGATCGAACACATCGATCCCCGGCGTCTCGTAGGGATGATTGTCCCGGATCGTCGCGATCACGTCAGAGAGTTCGGATTTCGGCGCGGTGAACGCGATCACGACTTCCGCTTCCGAATGGACCTTGCCGATCTCGCCGGCGGTCGGCTGCGCGCCGGACCCCGGAACTGCACGATAACGTCCTGTGCCGCTCGCAAACGTGAACGATACGTTGTCGTAGTTCCCGATCACGCCCACGCCGCGCGACGACAGCGATCCGATCGCCGCCAGCAACGCATCTACCGGATCGTCGAACACGCGCCCATCGACGGCGCGCGTCAGAGGCGCGGTCGGGACGTTGACGAAGATCTTGACATACTCTGCCATCAAATATGGATGGCGTGGCCGAGCGCGCGCAGCGCCGCTTCGTGATAGGCCTCGCTCAGGGTCGGATGAACGTGGATCGTTCCTGCCACGTCTTCCAGTACCGCACCCATCTCGAGTGCGTGGCTGAATTCACCCGACAGCTCGGCGACATGCTGGCCGACAGCCTGGATGCCGAGCACGCGATGGTCGCTTTTGCGCGCCAGAATGCGCACGAAGCCTTCGCCGGAGTCCATGCTGAGCGCACGCCCGTTGGCGGCAAAGGGGAAGATCGCGGTGATGATGTTGTCGCCCTTGGCCGCTTCGTCGGAGGGCAGCAGACCAGCGCTGACGATCTCAGGCTCGGTGAAGCACACCGCCGGGATCGAAGCCGGCTCGAAGCGGCGCTTCTTGCCGGCGATGATCTCGGCGACCATTTCGCCCTGCGTCGCGGCCTTGTGTTCGAGCATCGGCTCGCCGACGAGATCGCCGACCGCCCAGACATTCTTCATCGAGGTGCGGCACTGGTTGTCGACCTTGACGAACCGATTGCCAGTTTCTTTGGCCATGTCGATCGCCATGTTCTCGCGCCCCCAGCCTTCGGTGGCAGGCTTGCGCCCGACGGTGACGAGGATCTTGTCGGCCGGAAGCGTCTCGGTCTTGCCGTCTGCCATTTCGACGACGAGGCCTTTGGCATCCTGCCCCTTCGCCTTGACGCCGAGATGCACCGTCACGCCATTGGTCTTGAGCCATTTGGCGACGGGCGCAACCAATTCGGCGTCGTAGAGCGGCAGGATGCGGTCCATCGCTTCGACGATGGTCACCGCGGTGCCGAGTTTGCGGAACGCGATGCCGAGTTCGAGACCGATGTAGCCCGCGCCCACGACCACGAGATTCCTCGGCAATTCCGAAAGCTCGAGCGCTTCTGTAGAGGAGATGACATTGCCGCCGAAGGGCATGAACGGCAGCTCGACCGGTTTCGAACCGTTCGCGAGAATGACGTGCTCGGCCATGATGATCTGATCGCCGACCTTGCAGGTCTTGGCGTCGGAAAACTCCGCCCAGCCCTGGACCACGCGCACCTTGGCGCGCTTCAGGAGCGCGGCCACGCCGGTGTTGAGCTTTTTGACCACACCGTCCTTCCACTTCACCAGCTCCGCCATGTCGAGCGATGGCGGCGTTGCGAGCCGGATGCCGTGCAGGCCGTTTGCTGAGGCGGCGCGGGTCATGGTCTCGAAATATCCGGCCGAATGGATCACCGCCTTCGACGGGATGCAGCCGACGTTCAGGCAGGTGCCGCCGAGCTTGTGCGATTCCACCAACGTGGTTTCGAGCCCGAGCTGGCCGCAGCGGATCGCCGCGACATAGCCGCCCGGCCCGCCACCGATGACGAGGACCTTGGTGTGAATGGGCTCGGACATTTCAATCTCCGTTACTCTGCTTGTCACGGCCAGCGAATGCGGGCCGCCCAGGTGAAACGATTCAGATCGCGCAGAACCCAGCTGGGTGGCCCGCATTCGCGGGCCATGACATGTTGCTTGTTCAATCCATAAAGAGAAGCGCCGGGTGTTCCAGCAGCGCTTTGACGCGCTGGATGAACTCGGCGGCGTCGTAGCCGTCGACGACGCGGTGATCGAAGCTCGAGGACAGGTTCATCATCTTGCGCACGACGATCGCGCCATCGCGCACCACCGGACGGTCGAGGATCGCGTTGGGTCCGATGATCGCGACTTCGGGATGATTGATCACCGGCGTGGTGACGAGGCCGCCGAGCGGCCCCAGACTCGTGATCGTGATCGTAGAGCCTGAAAGCTCGTCCTTCGTCGCCTTGTTCTCTCGTGCCGCGGTCGACACCCGCGCCACTTCCGTCGCGCTCTGCCACACATCGAGCGCCTCGGCGTGATGCACCACGGGAACTATCAGGCCGTTGGCGGTCTGTGTGGCGATGCCGATATGCACCGGCGCGTAGCGATGCACGATACCGGCTTCGTCGTCGAAGCGCGCGTTGATCTGCGGATAGTCGGGCAGAACCTTCACCAGCGCGCGCATAATGAAGGGCAGCACGGTGAGTTTCGGCTGATCCTTCTTCTTCGTCTTGTTCAGATGCGCCCGCAGCGCTTCCAGCTCCGTCATGTCGACCTCGTCGACATAGGCGTAATGCGGGATGCGGCGTTTGGAGTCCTGCATCTTCTCGGCGATCTTGCGGCGCAGCCCGATGACCTTCACCGCCTCGATGCCGTCGCGCGGGGCGGGCCCGGAGCGGAGCGAGACGCTGCGCCCGCCGGATGCGATATAGGCGTCGAGATCGGCGTGATCGATACGCCCCGCCGGTCCCGTTCCGGGTACATATTGCAGCTCGATGCCGAGATCGCGTGCGCGCTGCCGCACCGCCGGAGAGGCGACAGGCTTTTCGCCCGGCATGCGGGTCGTGAACGCAGGCGCTTGCGCGGCCGGCGCGGTTTTCGCGGGTTCGGCTGCGTGGATTTCCGGCTTGGGCTTCGGCGCTTCGGCCTTCGGTTCGGGCATGGGTGCGGCAGGCTTGGCCTCTGCCTTGGCCGCGGGCGCGGATGCGCCATTGCCTTTCACATTACCGGCGCCTTCCACCTCCAACTGGACCAGCGGCGCGCCGACCGGCGCCATCTCGCCGGGCTCGCCGTGCAGGGCGATGACCTTCCCGGACACCGGCGACGTCATCTCCACCGTCGCCTTGTCAGTCATCACGTCCACGAGGTTCTGGTCCTCGTTGATGACGTCGCCGACCTTCACGTGCCAGGCGACGATTTCGGCCTCGGCGGTGCCTTCGCCGACGTCCGGAAGCTTGAAGACGTAAGTGCCCATTCAGCCCTCCATCGCGCGGCGCATCGCTTCGATAACGCGCGCCGGTCCCGGAAAGTACTGCCATTCGAAGGCGTGCGGGTAGGGCGTATCCCATCCGGTGACGCGCTCGATCGGCGCTTCCAGATGGTAGAAGCAGGTTTCCTGTACCTGGGCCGCGATTTCCGCGCCGAACCCGGAGGTGCGCGTGGCTTCGTGCAGGACCACGCAACGCCCGGTCTTCTTCACGGACGCCGCGATGGTGTCGATGTCGAGCGGCACGATGGTGCGGATATCGACGACTTCCGCGTCGATGCCGCTTTCCTCGGCCGCGGCCTTCGCGACATGGACCATGGTGCCATAGGCGACGATGGTGATGTCCTTGCCTTCGCGCGTGACGGCGGCTTTGCCGAGAGGAATGACATAGTGCCCGTCGGGCACGTCGCTTTCCTTGAACTTCGACCACGCCTGCACCGGCTGATCGTGATGGCCGTTGAACGGGCCGTTATAGATGCGCTTGGGCTCCAGGAAGATCACTGGATCGTCATCCTCGATGGCCGCGATCAAGAGCCCCTTGGCGTCATAAGGCGTGGATGGAATCACGGTCTTGATGCCGGCGACATGGGCGAACAGCGCTTCGGGACTCTGGCTGTGCGTCTGGCCGCCGAAGATGCCGCCGCCATAGGGCGTGCGGATCGTGATCGGCACGGTGAAATCGCCGGCGGAGCGATAGCGAATGCGCGCCGCTTCCGACACGATCTGGTCAAAGCCTGGATAGATGTAGTCGGCGAACTGCACTTCCACCACCGGACGCAAACCGTAAGCGCCCATGCCGATGGCGACCGCCACGAGGCCGCCTTCCGCGATCGGGGCATCGAAGCTGCGCGTCAGCCCGTGTTTTTTCTGCAGGCCGTCGGTCACACGGAACACGCCGCCAAAATAGCCCGCGTCCTCGCCGAAGGAGAGTACGTTCGCGTCCTTGGCCATCATCACGTCGAGCGCCGAGTTCAGCGCCTGGATCATGTTCATCGTGGCCATGGTCAGACCCCCATCTGCTGACGCTGACGGCGAAGATGTTCAGGCATCTCCTTGAACACGTCCTCGAACATCGTGCTAGCGCTCGGAAGCTTGTTCTCGCCGAGCGTGCCGTAACCCATGGCTTCCTTGTTGGCGGCGTTGACCTGTTCCAGCGCTTCCTTGCCCGCTTCGGCGTGCTGTTCCTCGCTCCATTCACCGAGCAAGATGAGGTGCTGCTTCAGCCTTTCGATGGGATCGCCCAGCGGCCAGGCCTTTGCTTCGTCGCTCGGGCGATAGCGGCTTGGATCGTCGCTGGTGGAATGGCCTTCGGCGCGATAGGTGAAGTGTTCGATCAAGGTGGCGCCGAGGTTGGATCGTGCGCGCTCCGCCGCCCATTGCGTCGCGGCGTAGACCGCGAGGAAATCGTTGCCGTCGACGCGCAGCGCCGGCAGGCCATAGCCGATACCGCGCGAGGCGAAAGTCGATTCATCGCCGCCTGCGATTCCGGCAAAGCTCGAGATCGCCCATTGATTGTTGACGATGTTGAGGATCACCGGCGCCCGGTAAACCGACGCGAAGGTGCAGCCATAGTGGAAATCGCCTTCCGCCGTCGTGCCGTCGCCGACCCAGCTGGCCGCGATCCGATCGTCGCCCTTGTAGGCCGATGCCATCGCCCAGCCGACGGCCTGCGGAAACTGCGTGCCGAGGTTTCCAGAGATCGTGAAGAAGCCGTTCGCCTTGCTCGAATACATGATCGGGAGCTGGCGGCCCTTCAGCGGGTCATGCGAATTCGAATAGATCTGGTTCATCATGTCGACCAGCGGATAGCCGCGCGCGATCAGGATGCCTTGCTGGCGATAGCTCGTGAAACACATGTCGCCGCGGTCGAGCGCATAGGCCTGCGCGACCGAGACGGCCTCTTCGCCGGTCGACTTCATATAGAAGGAGGTCTTGCCTTGGCGCTGCGCGCGGAACATGCGGTCGTCGAACGCGCGCGTAAGAAGCATGACTTTGAGGCCGCGCCGCATCGTCTCGGCATCCAGATTCGGTTTCCACGGACCGCTGGCTTGCCCCTTCGCATCCAGGACGCGGACCAGCGTGAACGCCAGATCGGTCATGTCCCGGGCCGAAGTGTCGATTTCCGGCCGGCGCGCATCGCCGGGCTCCGGAAGCGCGAGGCCGCTGAAATCGGGTTTGTCCCCGGGGCGGTGCTTCGGCACGGGCACCCTGAGGGTAAGCTTGGTGGCATTGCGCAAGGGCGTTCCTCGAACGTGTTTTGCGGCTCTCTATATTATAAAATTGCGCGGTTAAAGGCATGACGGGAGCACGCAAGAAAGCGCCTATTCATAGCGAAATGTCGACATTTCCGGGAACCTTGGGCGGCTGCGCGGCTCTAAAATTCCGTGTCGCCGAAAGTACAGGATTGGTGTTCCTGTCCGCTACGTCATGGTGGTGTGATCGAGATCGCACAGCGTAGGGCCCTCAGGAGGAGACACACATGGATTTGTCGCGGATACCGGCGGGGCGCAATCCGCCGAAGGATGTGAATGCCCTGATCGAAATTCCGGCGGGCGGTCTGCCGGTCAAATATGAGATGGACAAGGCGTCCGGTGCGCTGTTCGTGGACCGCTTCCTTCACACCGCGATGTTCTATCCGGGCAATTACGGGTTCATTCCGCATACGCTGTCGGAGGACGGCGATCCGATAGATGTACTGGTGATCTCGTCGGTGCCGGTCATTCCCGGCGCGGTCGTGCGCTGCCGTCCCGTGGGCGTGCTGGTCATGCAGGACCAGGCGGGCCCCGATGAAAAGATCATCGCGGTGCCGACCGACGATTTGCACCCGTTCCATACCAATGTGCGCAGCTATCGCGATCTTCCGGACATCCTGCTCAAGCAAATCGAGCATTTCTTCCAGCACTACAAAGACCTCGAACCGAAGAAATGGACGAAGCTCGGCGATTGGGGCGGCGCGGAAGACGCCGAACGGCTGATCGAGCAAGCCATTCATCGCGCATCGGTGGCGAAATGATGCTTGCTCAGCGTTCGCGTGGCCGCCCGAAGAACAGCACGTAACCGTCCGGATCGGTGATCTCGAAACCGCGAAGACCGTCGGTTGTATCCTTGAGTGGTTGGCTAAAGGTCGCGCCGTATCCGGCAAATTCGGCTTCCAGCGCATCGGGATCGGGCGTGTAGCAATAGGCGTCCCAGCGCATCTCCGGATCGCACTGGTGATTTGGCAGCGGGGAGACTTCTCCGGACTTCACGAACAGCATCGCGCCGTCGCGCTGAAGGATCGCGAAGAACGGATTTTGCTCCGGCTCCTGATGGCCGACTTCAAAGCCGAGCGTGGCCACGTAGAACGCGATGGTCCGTGCGACGTCGCTAACGATGAAGAACGGAGACATCGATCCGATCGTTGGCACCGTCGATCCTTTCGCGATTTTTTTTGGACACATCTGCACCCTAAAGAAGCCGCGTATTCTATCGCCACCTCAGCCGGCCGGTTTGAACAGATGCGATTGGCGGTGTTGCTTGGGAGGAGGGGGAGGGCCAGATGTTTTTGTTGCAAAGTCGATTTCAAATCTCAAGCGCTAGCGATGTTCGGCACATGCGCCTCCAATTCTTGATCCCGCCCTTGCGCGGCTCTTTGCGGGACGCAACAATGCCCGCTGACAAGCTGTCAGGTGATGCGCGATGAGCGAAAGTTTCCGTGGCGAAGCCAAAGACTGGATTGCGGCCAATCTGCCGACCTCGCTGAAAGGCAGCGGTGCGCGTGCGATTACCGATGAGGGCGATTCCTCAATCTGGGGCGGCCGCCGCGCGAAGTGGACCAATCCGGATGCGAAGCTCTGGCTCGAGCGCATGGGCGCCAAAGGCTGGACCGCCCCGACCTGGCCGAAGCAATACGGCGGCGGCGGACTATCGGCCGCCGAAGCCCGCGTGTTGGATCAGGAACTCGCCAAAGCCGGCGCTCCGCCGGCGCTGCTGTCCTTTGGCATCTGGATGCTCGGGCCCGTGCTCCTCGAATACGCGACCGAGGAACAGAAGCTGGAGCATCTGCCCAAGATCGTTCGCGGCGAAATCCGCTGGTGCCAGGGCTACTCCGAGCCGGGCGCCGGATCGGACCTCGCCGGCCTGCGCACGCAATGCGTGGACAAGGGCGATCACTATCTGATCAACGGTTCGAAGATCTGGACGTCCTACGCCAACTACGCCGACTGGATCTTCTGCCTGGTGCGCACCGACAACTCCAAGAAGCACGAAGGCATCTCCTTCATCCTGTTCGACATGAATTCGCCAGGTGTGGAGACGCGGCCGATCAAGCTCATCAGCGGCAACTCGCCGTTCTGCGAGACCTTCTTCAGCGATGTGAAAGTGCCAAAGGGCAATCTGGTCGGAAAACTGAACGGCGGCTGGGAGATCGCCAAACGCTTGCTGCAGTACGAGCGCCAGAACATCTCGGCCGGCGGCTTCGGTGGTGCGGGCGGGTACGATCTGCCGGACGCCGCCAAGGAATATGTTGGCGTCGAAAACGGCAAGATCGCCGATGCCGATCTGCGCACGCGCATCGCGGCGCACAAGATGGAAGCGCGGGCGTTCGCGCTGACGGTGCGGCGGTTGCAGGAAGAGGCCAAAACGCAGAAAGGCCCAAGCCCCGCCACCTCGATCGTCAAATACGCGGCGGCGAAACTCAATCAGGATCGCACCGAGCTGCTCGTCGAGGCGATGGGCAGTCAGGCCCTGGGCTGGGAAGGTGAGGGCTACACGCCGGCGGAGATCATGGCGATGCGCTCCATGCTGCGCGCCAAGGCCAACTCCATCGAGGGCGGCACCAGCGAAATCAACCTCAACGTCGTCTCCAAGCGGGTGCTCGGCCTGCTCGATCATCAATAGTCCGAAGGTACTCGATCATGGCCGTTCTCACCGAAGAACAGACGATGCTGCGCGATGCCGCGAAGGCGTGGACGCAGGAGAAATCGCCCGTCACCGCATTCCGCAAACTCCGCGACAGCGGCAATACCGATGGTTACGACCGCGCCGTCTGGAAGGAGATGGCAGAGATGGGATGGGCCGGGATCGTGATTCCAGAGGAATATGGCGGCACGGGCTTGGGCACTCTGACGCTCGGCATCGTGCTTGAGGAAACCGGACGGACGCTGACCGCATCGCCACTGCTTTCGACCGCGCTGATCGCGGCCAGCGCCATTCTGCTCGGTGGCAATGAAGCACAGAAGAAGGAATGGCTGCCGAAGATCGCCGAGGGTTCGGTGATCGCCGCATTCGCCATCGATGAGGGTCCGCACCATCATCCGGATCGCCTGACCATGACCAAGACGTTGTCGGGCACGAAACGTTTCGTGGCCGATGGTGGCGCGGCAAACCTCATCATCGTCGCGACCAAAGACGGCGTTTTCCTGGTTGATGGAAATGCCAAAGGCCTCACGCGCCAGCGGCTGCACAGCGTCGACTCCAGAGGCTTTGCGAACCTGGCGTTCGAGAATGTTGCCGCCGAACCGCTTTCGGTGTCGGTCGATCAGCTGCTCGACTTGGCTCGCGCGGGTCTGGCGGCGGAGATGCTCGGCACCGCGACACAGGCATTCGAGATCACGCTCGACTATCTGAAAACCCGCACGCAGTTCGGCCAGCTCATCGGCACCTTCCAGGCGCTGCAGCACCGCGCGGCCAAGATGTACACAGAACTCGAGTTGACCCGTTCCTGCGTGGAAGCGGCGCTCACCGCCATCGACAACAATGCCAACGACATCGCCCAACTGGCCTCACTCGCCAAAGCGAAAGCAAGCGAAACCCTGCACCTCGTCTCCACCGAGATGGTGCAGATGCATGGCGGCATCGGCATGACCGACGCCCACGATGCCGGCCTTTATCTCAAGCGCGCCCGCGTCGTGGAAGCTTTATACGGCAGCGCTTCGTTTCACCGCGACCGCTACGCGACTTTGCTGAACTACTAGTGCCGAACTACAAGAAGGCGGTTAAGCTGGCACAAACCAAGCGCTGGGGACGCGAGGCTTGAACGGTTTGTCGAACGCACAGGGAAGCGTGGCTATCGTCACGACCCTTCGAAATGCCGGGGCGGTCCTGGATTCGTTCGTTTCCTACCATCGCGCCATTGGATTTTCCCATCTGTTCCTGTTTTTCGACGATCCAGCCGACCCCGACCTTTCCCACGCGCGAGAGAAACCCGGTGTGACGGCAATCGCCCATGATGATGCACTGCGCGACGCATGGCGAACCTTGCCCAGCTATCCGCTTCACAGCGGATCGCTCGACAGCGAGGTGATGTCGCGCCAATTGCTCAATGTGGAGCACGCGATGCGGCTCGCGCGCCTTCGTGGCTATGGCTGGCTCCTCAACATCGACATCGACGAGCTGTTCTTCTCTCCGCGTCAGACCGTGCCCGATCACTTTGCCCAAGTGTCTGCGACCTCGGCGGAGACCGTCATCTATCTCAATTATGAAGCCATTCCGGAGCGTGACGAGATCGACGATTACTTTCGCGAGGTCGATCTGTTCAAGCTGCCTTGTGGCTCGGTCCAGACCCACCTTCCAGCCATGATGCGGCAGGCTGAGCAATCGGTGCCCCAGCTAAACCCCTTTTTCCATTTCTACACCAATGGGAAAGCGGCCGTGCGGCTGGGAATCGACGGACTGGTGACCGCGGGTGTGCACCGGTTCAGGCACCAGGCGAGGCCTATTCGCGGCGTGCAGAGCCTGCCCCAGTTCGTCCTGCACTATCCCTGCTGTGGCTTCGAAACGTTCTGGACGAAGTATGCGACGCTTGGGCGGTTCGCTGACAAATGGTGGGGTACACACGACATCGCGAGCGCCATCGGCACGTTCCATCTCGAGGCCCGCGATGTGGTCATGCGCGGCGACCGCGACGCAGCCCTCGCATTTTATCGGGAGCGCGTTGCCGTCTGTGATCCGGATGCGGCCCAGAAATTGATCGAATACGGTCTCGTTACGCGAATACATTCTCCGCGAGAAATCATCGCGCACGCCTGATACGGTCTCGAATTATTCGCAATCGAGGTTTCAGCTCAGATGTCGGAATCGGGAAACGTCAAGCTGCTCCATGCCGTCGAACCGGAGCGCGATCATGTGCGCGGGGCGGATCTCTCCGGGGGTGCCGTCAGCGTCGTCTATTACGGCGATTTTCTCTGTCCCTATTGCCGGCGCCTGCGCGAGGTGCTGCTGAGGCTCAAGGCGTCCATCGGCGACCGGTTTTCCTATGCGTTCCGGCATTTTCCGAACGAGCATGCTCATCCAGGCGCAGACTTCATGGCGCGCGCCGCCGAGGCGGCAGCCGAACAGGGCCGCTTCTGGGACATGTACGATGCGCTGTTCGACAAGGAACCGCCGATCACCGAGGACGATGCGCGCGAACTGGCCCGCAGCATCGGACTCGATATGGCGCGCTTCGAACGCGATCTTGCCAGCGACGCCGTGCGTTCGCGGGTCGCCGAGGACCTCGCCGAAGCCGGACGCAATGGCGTCTCCGGGACGCCGACGATCTTCATCGACGGTATCCGCTATGACGGTGCCTGGGATTATTACTCGCTGCTCGATGTCCTCGAACGCCCGGTGGGCGAGCGCATTCAGCGTTCGGCGCGCGTGTTCGCAAGTCTGCCAGCATCGGGCGGCCTTGTCCTGATCCTTGCAGCGCTCGCAGCACTTGCCCTGGCCAACTCGCCTTTGGCGTCGTCCTATTACGCCTTCATCCGGACACCCTTCGGAATTGGACCAAGCGGCAGCCTTTTGTCGTTGACCATCGGCGAATGGTTTTCCGAAGGTTTGCTCGCCTTCTTCTTTCTTCTTGTGGGGCTCGAGATACGCCGCGAATTGACCGCCGGCGCGCTGACGGATCGAAAAGCAGCATCGCTGCCCGTCATTGCAGCCATCGTGGCCTCGATTGTCCCTGCGCTCATCTATCTTCTGATCAACCGCGGCGGCGCCGTCTCCGGCTGGTCTGTGCCGACCGCGACCGACATCGCCTTTGCCCTGGGCGTCCTCGCGTTGTTGGGGGATCGCGTTCCGCCCAGTCTGCGCGTGTTCGTGGCCGCTTTCGCTGTGGTCGACGACATCGTCTCGGTGCTGGTGCTGGCCATCTTCTATCCCCGCAATTTCGAGGCCGCGTGGCTGATCGCAGCGCTTGCGGCCATCGTGGTGATGTTCGCGCTAAACCGGGGACGTATCTATGCCACGTGGCCCTATGCGGTGATCGCGGTCGTGGTTTGGTTCTGCCTGCACTCGGCCGGCGTCCACGGCGCGCTCGCGGGTATCGCCCTTGCCGCCTTTCTTCCCACACGTCCAACACCGGCAGCGGCGCCGCTTCTGGCGCAAGCCGCAACGGCGCTGGCTGCGCTCGAGCACGCGCAGAGGAACGAGGATGTGGACGACGACCCCGTGCTGGAATGGGCGAGCCGGAATCTGTCGGCCGCCAGCGAGCGGCTGCTCTCGCCGGCCGATCGCATCGAACAGGCGGTCGCGCCCTGGAGCGCCTATCTGGTCTTGCCGCTTTTTGCGTTTTCGGCGACGGGCGTTGGGTTGAGTGTCGATCTTTCTGCGCCGGGCGCCGCGCGGATTCTTCTGGGTGTGATCCTGGGGTTGGTCATCGGCAAGCCGCTTGGCGTGTGTACGGCCGCCTGGGCTGCAACGCGCGCGCACATCGCGCGCATGCCCGACGGTGCAGGCCTGCGCGCCTTTATCGGTGCAGCCTGTCTCTGCGGCATCGGAGATACTGTTTCCTTGCTAATGGCGGATCAGGCGTTCCCCACAGCGCAGACGGAAGCTTCGATTGCCAAAATCGGCGTGCTGATCGGATCGCTGCTGTCGGCGGCGCTCGGCGCTACAATTATTTTGCTGGGTCCTAGTGCTCCCAGCCGCACGGAAGCGACGTCAGCGCCCTAACGGGTATCGGTTCGTGTGCGGCCTTCTATTACATGAGTGGAGAAGCGCGTTCTGCAGGTCCGTGATCGCCGGGCCAATCTCGCGCGCCATTGTCCGTATGCGGCCGCAAATCGGATTCTCCCAAGGCATTCGCGGGCAAGTCCGCCCCCGCAACCGAAGCAAGGACATTGTCGACCAAGCATTCGAAATCGCGGCCACCAATGCGGCCCATGCGCTGGAAAACGACGGCGCCATGCAGCGTCGACCACAGCAATTCGCCGGTGCGGTCAGCATCGATGTCCAATCCCAGCCGGTCGGACTGCAGCTTCGAATATTCCGCAAACAGCGACCCGACGCGCCGCTCTTCGCGATCTGGTTCACCGCGCGCGAGGTTGTTTCCAAACATCAGCTGATAAAATGCGTTCTCCTCGCGCGCAAAGGTGACGTAGCACGCGACGAAGGCGCGGGTCTTTTCCGTCACGGTTCCTTCATCGCGCAACACGCTCTCCAGCCGGTCGGCGAGCAGCGAAAATCCTTTGATCCTCACCAGGGCAAGGATCGCATCCTTGTTGGCGAAATAGCGGTAGGGCGTCATCGCGCTCGAACCAAGGCGCTTTGCGAGATCGCGCATGGTAAAGTTGTCATACCCCATTTCGGCCAAAAGAACCGCCGCAACGGAGCAAACGCGGTCGCGAAACGCCGCGATGTCGGATGGGCTGAGAATGCGCGGCATCGAAACCTCCAAACCATGAGCGGCCACAGCCTTGGAGCTGCAGGCGCCTCCCTCGGTTATTGGACGAAGCCCACGCCCTGTTATTCCGTGCGGCCGTAAATTATTCCCAAAGCCTGGCAATCGCCGGAATGATTCGGGACAATTGACCCCGCATTTCACGGGGCGCAAATTCATTTCCAGCCTCGGGATACGGCCATTAACCAGATGAATTCAGGCGAAGTGGCATTCCTGCCCGATCTCGATCCGGAGGAGGTTCGGACCCGCATCGCATCGGCCAGAAAGCGAGGTCTGCCGCGATGGCTCTGGCCGGATATCCATCCGAAATATTGGCGTGCTGCACTTTCGGAGATTGCCGGAGTGCTCACGCATATTCTTACCGATCAGCCGGGCGATGTGCGGTTGGACGGCGATCCGCGAGTGTTGAGTCTTGCCGCCTATACCTCGGGTACCGGCCCGCTTCTGGGCTATTTCGTAGAACGCGGAAAGCTGTTGGCCGCGCCTGCGGTCTCCGACATGCTTGCGATTCATCTGTCGCACAATCGCACGCGGATGGAGATGCTCCGCCGCGAGGCGATCGCAGCCGCCCAACTGCTCGCGGACAACGGGATCGTGCCGATCGTTTTGAAAGGCCTGCACACCGCTTTTGCATATTTTCCCGAGCCCGGTTGCCGCCCGATCTCCGACATCGATCTCATCGTAACGCCGGATGAGCTGAAGCATGCAGAAGATATTTTCCGTCAGCACGGCTACACCGGCACGGTGATGTCGCAAGTGCCTTATCAGTGCGACTGGACGCGATACGAGGGGAGAACGTTGCCGCACTCGTTGCTCCACGTTCATGCGGACGATCCCTGGAGTATCGATCTGCAAACGACGATCGACCGGCATTTGAGAAACGTAGCGGTCGTTCATCTGGACCGGTTTGCGACGAGCGATCGGTTGGCGATGTGGCCGCTGTCGGATGCGGCCTGCGTTCTGACGCAGCCTTTATTGCTGGTGGTTCTGGCGGCGCACGCCTCCCAACACCTCATCAATCTTTCTCTGGGACGGATTGTGGAGCTTGCGCTCGTCGCTCGGGCAGATCAGGCATCCAGTGCGCTCGACTGGGATGCATTCCTTCGCATCGCGCACGAAGTTGGACCTCGATACCTCTATCCCGCCCTTTTTGCTTGCGAAAAACTCGTGCCGGGCACGATCCCTTCCCAAGTTCTGAAGACTTGCGAAGCGGATGCGCCAATCGAACTCCGGCGCCTCCTCGCCAAAAGAGACGTAGCGCTCCTGCAACCGCTCGATCATCACTCCTTTGCCGAACGCTATATGTGGTTCGGCGGTTGGTGGAACCGGTTGCGCCGGGTTGTGCGTGAAGTGGATCCCGGCCCGGCGGATCGCACGCCCAGGAAAGCTCTTGCCGTCTATCTGAACCGCCTGCGCGCCGTGCGTCACACATTTGCGAAGTAGGCAGCTGCGGAGAACAGCCTTAGGTCATCGTGCGCAAGCGGTTCTGCGAAACCGTATCGAGTTTTGCGCCGTCCAAAAACCGGATCACTTTATCGACGACCTCCTTCGCCGCATCCGCGCGCATATCGGCGGAGCCACCCGCGATATGCGAGGTCAGAAAGACGTTCGGAAGGCGCCGTAAGGGATGATTTCGCGGCAACGGCTCGCTCTCGAACGTATCGAGACAGGCGAAAATATCGCCGCGCCGCAGGCGTTGCAGAAGAGCGTTCGGCTCGATCAGCGCGCCCCGCGCGACATTGATCAGAAGCGTGCCGGGCCGCAGTTGCGCCAACTCGGGTGCCCCCAAGAAGTGCCTTGTCGCCGGCGTCAGACCGCGGTGAAGCGAAACGATGTCCGACGCCAGAACCTCCGCCAGTGTGGCGCGTCCGGCCTCCACGATTTCTGTGTCCGTCGCATGTTCCGAATAGACCCGTACGTCCGCTCCTGCCGCGGTCAAACGCGCTGCCAGAGCACGGGCGTTCGCGCTCCATCCGATCAGCCCCGCGGTGGCGCCGCGCAGCAGATGCGGCACGGGCGCGCTTCGGTTTCCGGTTTGCCGCGATGTCCTGCGCCACAACGCTCGTAGAGATCCCTCTAAACCAACCGCCTTGGCGAGCGGCACTCCTGTTCGTTTTAAGGATCGCCTGAAACCGGCGTTGCTTTCTGTGCCCCAATTGCCTTTGCGCATGGCTTCATGGGTCTCGAAAGCGCGCCGTCGTCCAAGCACGGCCAGCGCAAACGCAAATTCGGCGACGCTTTCAGCATAAGCTTCGGTGGCATTGACGAGGCTGATGCCACGGGCCAGCAAATTTTCCGGCTGATAGGAAGCAAGCGAAAGCGCCGCTACGCCCATAACGCGGAGGTTCGGCAGCTTGTCGAGAAAAGCTGTTGACAGTGGCGGCGCGCCGCCGCCCAGAATGATGGCTTCGACGTCAGGACGCGGACCATCTAATCGCGAAATGTCATCAATCGAGCCCAGCCGCAAATGTGGCGGCAAATCGGCGAGCGCATGTGCAAGCTGATCTACGCGATCAACAAGTACGGTCTTCTGCGTTTCGACAGAACGTGCGGGATGTTGCCGGTTTTTGGGGAATTCGATTTTTCCGGTGAACCCATCCTCGATCTGCTCGGATAGAAAAAGTGAAGGCGCGAGGGATGCGATACTGTGTGCAGGCTCGCCGCCGGATTGGACCGCAGCGAGAAAGGCCCGGTGTTCCGCTTCGTATCCGTCGCCTTGCGGCGAGAGACCCAGCTTCGTAACCGCGCCCCGCGATGCCGCGGCAAGTCCGTCGTCGTCGATCGTGAAGGTCGTTCCGGGCGCGTGGAAGACATAACGCTCGCTGCGCGCGCCTGCATTGTTGTTGCATACGAATGTAGCTTGCCGGCCGTCTTTCCAAGACATCAACGCGGAAAAAGTCTCGTCACGCGCAAACGAGGTCAGGTGTGCGGGCAGGCCCCCCATCATGAAGATCAAGGCGTCGAGCGCGTGGATGCCGTTTGCGCTTAGCCAGGTGCGCGCGCCGAACGGCGGCGGCTTGCCGAGCTCGGGTTTGTGGAAGGTACCTTCGGCGTACGTGATCCCACCCTTTCCGGCGCGCTCCCGCACGGCGCCGAAGGACTTGAAGAAGCGGCGATTGTGCCCGCCGGCAGCAATCCGTCCGGCGCCTCGCGCCAGGTCCGCCAGCTCCTGGGCGTCTGTGGAGGTCGGTGCCACGGGCTTTTCGACAAACAGATGTTTGCCGGTCCGCAAAGCCTGCGAACCGAACCGCATATGCATCTGCGCGGTTCCGAAGACATACACGACGTCGAAGTCTGGCCGGTTCACAGCTGCCATGGCGTCGCCGCAACGATCGCGGAAGGAGAACTTTGTCTGTGCCGATAGGGCGCGCGCCTCATCGAGATCGCAGATGAGGGCAAGTTCGATCACGCCTTCCAACTGGAGCTTCGCAAGGATCGGCAGGTGAATGAGTTGAGAGGTGACACCCGCACCGATGACGAGAGCCCGGACCGGCCGCTTCACGGGCGCAATCTCAGACATGGTGGCCGCTTTCATCCCGCGCGCTGGCAATGAGATCGTGATAGCCATCCGCGATCTTTTCCAGCGAACGCAGCGTGTCCGTGGCTGAAGGCTGATTGAACTCGGGCCGCCGTGGTTCGGAAAGCCTTTCGATTTCCGGTACCAGCCGAGCAGGATCGGCGATACGCGCGCAGCCTCTGGCGATCAGATTGCCGAAGGGACCCTTCGCCTCATCGCTGAGAAAGAACGCCGGCACCCCAAAGATCGCCGCCTCACCGGCGGCGCCGGACATGAGCGAGACCAGCGCGGTCATGTGCGGAAGCAGCGCGGGCAATGGAAGCGTCGATGCCTGCTCGATAATGACGTTGTCGCCTCTCGTCGAGAGCAGCCGCCCGAAGGCCGAGTCCTGTTGTGGCCGTGCCCCCGGATGCCGCCGGATCCACCATCGCCAATCGGCTGGCGCCGTCTCGATAATTTCCGCGAGTTGGTCCCAGCGATGTGTTTGGCCGGCGATCGGCTGAAGTGCGACAAGGATTTCGCGTGTGAAAGGACGAGCTCCGGCGACCGCTTTGAAACGTGTGTCCCACGCATCCGAAGCGCCGCAGAAGTTCGCGAGTTGTGTGTTGCCGCCATACAAGGCCCGGTGCCATGGCGCCGGAAGCTGCTTTGTCCAGCGCTCAATATGATCCGCATCGGACCTGCTCCAGTTCCAAAACACCGCCGGCAAGGTGCTGTAACCGCTGTCCGGCAGGTTCGACCACACATAGGCTTTGTGTGCGCCATCCTGCGGACAATGCTGCAGGTCGACAGACAAAATCCCCAGCCTGCGGCAGGCGAGCAGAAATGCAGGCGCTAGACCTGCGTAGTACGTCACCACAAAGGCGAGCTTCGGCTGCACGATCTTCAGGATCAGCGCGAAAGCACCGGCAGCTTTGGAGATGGTTGCGGCCCTGCGCTTGAGGGCTAATCGATCGAGCGAGGGCGTCTCAAACCCCTTCTCCCGGAGATAAGTCTGCACCTTCTCAAGGTCAGGCAGCACAACCGGCTCTGCATCCCAGCGCCGCGCGATGCGCGACCAGAGGTCCACCAGATTGGCCGCGAAGGTTGGCCGGCGCCACGGTAGCCGGTTCAGATCGCCGGGCTGCATGACGAACGTTTTCAGGCCTTGCTGCTCGAACTCGGCGATCAGGGACTCGCCAAAGCGGTCCTGCCAGGCGCCATCGATCGGATCGAGGGATACACCGTCGCCCAACAGAACGGCGTGGGCTCTGAAGGGGCTCACAATCCAATTTCTCAGATCGCGTCTGCTTTTCCAGATGTTGGTGAAAGGTGTTGCCAGCAATGCCGCGACGCGCTGGGGCGGCGCTGACGAAGGAGGGCCCTCCTCACCTGTGTGCTGGCGATGCATGTCCAGAAACAGATCCATGCGGGCGACCGGCCAGAGGTCGAGATCGCGCGCCTTCCATTGCGCGACCCGAAAATCGCGCTCGATGTCTGCCACCAGCGCGAAATAGCGCTCTTGGAATGTCGTGGCCATGCTAGCCCGGGCCGTCCGGTGCAAAGACCTGGCGAATAAGACCAACGGCCTCATGCGGTGATTTGGACAGCGTGAGCCGCCAGGCCCCCCTTCCAGCCAAAAGCCGGACGGCCTCGACGCCGCGCGCGCCATAGAATTCGTAACCTGGCTCGGGATTTACCGTCAGCGCGGTGACCGCTTCGTCCGGCTCCATCGGGATCAGCGACAGGGCATCGCCGCGTGCGAGCACGCAGAGCTTCGCGCTATCCGCATAGTCCCGCCGCGTCGCCAGCGGCAGCACTTTCTTCCACCGGCCGGACCGCAATCGCATGCTGTCCTCTGAACCGGTCGGCGCATCGTTCTTGAAGACATGGATGGCCTCCGTTCGCGACCACAGCCGCAGCTTTGGATGAAGCTGAACGAAGACCGTGTCCTCGGAAAGCACATCCAATCCAGCCTGTGCAGCAGCCATCGCGAGCGTGCTTTTGCCCGCGCCGCTGGGGCCGGCCAGCACTACGGCGACCTCTCCCAGCATGATCGCGGCCGCATGAACCGGTATGCGTCCGGCCTGCGCGACCAGAAACATGACCAGCGTGTTGACGGCCTCTGCGAAGGGCCCGCCAACCTCGGCGCCGGGGGGAAATTCGCATGCACCGTGTCCGGAAAGTGGGTCTGCCCGTATTGCCACCTCCCCGAAATTCAAGTTAAGCGCAGCAGAATCAATGTGTTCGCGGTGGTATGCTGGCGGGTGATTTACATCGTATACTGTGAGAACGACGTAAATCGTTTGATCTCCCGCATTTGAGAACTGTGTTTGATTTCCGCGTGAAATACACTCGGATGCGATGGCGATGGCTTTTTCCGAATTGGATTCGATTTCAACTCGAATGCCGAACACTGAGAGCGAGGCGCGATACGCGAATCCGCTTGGCATGCCGATCTCTTTTGTTATCGTCCCCTATAGCGCAAATGCGTGTTGTGTTCAGGCAGGGACAGCGTGATTCTTTTAACGCACTCGTATTTCCTGCGTCACGACGCGAAGCAATCGGCGCGAATGACGCCGTATTCGCCGCTCTCGACGCTGATCTGCGCAGCCCTTCTGCGGGACGCTGGCCATGAGGTCGCGCTCTACGATCCGACGTTCGCCGACGACCTGTCGGGTTTTCAGAACGTGGTCCGCGACCTGCGGCCATCGCTCGTCGCGATCATGGAAGACAATTTCAATTTTCTCACGAAGATGTGCACGCTCAGGCGCCGCGAGGATGCGCTCGGCATGGTGGCGATCGCGAAGCGTTTTGGCTGCCGGGTCGTGACCAACGGCCCCGATTCATCGGATGTGCCAGCGGTATATCTCGACGCCGGCGCAGATGCTGTCCTGTTGGGCGAGGGCGAAGCGGCGCTTGCGGAAATCGCAAGCCGCTGGCGGAATCATCCCGAGGAAACGCTGCGCAATACTCCGGGCCTGATCCTTTCTGTCGGAGGACGCGCACACCACACAGCGAGGCGTCCGCATCAGCGCGGCCTGGATCAGTTGCCGCTGCCCGCATGGGATCTTATCGATGCCGACGCATACCGGGCGGCGTGGACGGCGCAGCACGACTATCTTTCCTGGAACATGGCGACATCGCGCGGCTGCCCCTATGCCTGCAACTGGTGTGCAAAGCCGATCTTCGGAAGAGGTTACGAGCAGCGCTCTCCCAACTCGGTCGCGACAGAGTTGCGCGAGTTGAAGGAGCGAATTGCGCCGGATCACATCTGGTTTGCCGACGACATCTTCGGTTTGACCGCGGAATGGATCGAAGAATTTGCAGCCGACGTTACGCGTCTGAACGCGGCAACGCCGTTCACCATGCAATCGCGCGTCAACCTCATGCGTCCGGATGCGGTGGCGGCACTTGCAAAGGCCCGCGCGAGGGAGGTGTGGCTTGGCGTCGAATCGGGATCGCAAAAAATCCTGGACGCGATGGAAAAGGGCTCGTCGGTCGAAGAGGCGGTCCAGGCCACGCGCAATCTCAGATCGGCAGGCATTCGCGTCGGCTGGTTCATTCAACTGGGTTATCCCGGCGAGGAATGGGACGATCTGGCGCTCACGCGCGAGCTGTTGGTCGCGGAGCAGCCCGACGACATCGGCGTCTCCGTCGCTTATCCACTGCCGGGCACGCGCTTCCATACGCTTGTGAAGGCGCAGCTGGGCGAACGGCATAACTGGAAGGATTCCAGCGATCTCGCCATGCTGTTCGAGGGGACCTACGACACGGAATTCTATCGCCTGGTGCGCGACTTCCTGCACAAGGAAGCACTAACGAAGAAACGTGACGACGTCGGCTGGGCGCGACTGCGGCACGAGGCATCGAAGCATCGCTCGGAAAACCCTGTGTTGCTCGCAGCCGGATCTTGAGCCGTGATCGCCGAGCACCTCAGTCCAGCCGTCAAGGCATTTGATGCCGTTGCGCCAGCCTTCGATCTCCGCTTTGGAGAATGGCTGAGCGTCGAAGCGCAACGGGAAGCGGTGCGCCGCGCATTGCTTTCCGCCTTTCCGCCGCGCGGCAGGATTCTCGAACTCGGTGGCGGTACAGGCGTGGACGCAGCCTGGCTTGCGGCCCGAGGGTTTGACATCACATTGACCGACGGCTCTCCGGCCATGGTCGCGATAGCGCAGACGAAGCTCTCACCTCTTGGTGCGCGAGCAGCGGTCGTGCCACTTGAGGAATTGGAAGCGTTCGGCCAGACGCAAGCTTCCACGGACGATGGATTGTTCGACGGCGCCTTCTCCAATTTCGCCTCGCTCAACTGCGTTGAAGATTTGAGTCCCGTTGGACGCGGCCTGGCGAAGCTGCTGCGGCCCGGCGCGTCGGCCATGCTGGTTCTGTTCGGCACCATGTCGCCCGGCGAAATGCTTGTCGAAACGCTGAATGGCCGTCCACGCCAATCTTTTCGCCGCCTGCGCAACGGTCCCGTGCCGGCGCGGCTGGGTGGTCAATCCTTCAATGTGGTCTATCACCGCCGCAACGCGCTCAGGCGCGCGATGCATCCCTGGTTTCGGCTGGTGAAGACCGTTGGGATCGGCATTTTTGTTCCGCCCAGTGCCGCCGAGCCCTGGATTTCCAGACACCGTGGCTTGCTGCGCGTGTTGACGGCGCTGGATCGCTCAGCGGAGCGCGCGCTCGCGCCGTTCGCGGATCACGTCCTCTATCATTTCGAAAGAACAGACGCGGCTGCGCCATGAGTGGGGTGGGCGCACAGTTTCGAGCCGAATATGCGCGCCACCGCGCCGCGGAAGGCCGCGGCTATCGCGGGGATGCGTTGCGGGCTCTGCCATATCTCCGTTCGGGCCCCTTTTCACGCCAATGGGCGGTCCGGTCGCGCACCTTCGATGCCTTTGTCCGCCATGTTCTCGATCGTCTGAAGCCGAACAGCGATATTCTCGATCTTGGTGCCGGCAATGGCTGGCTGTGTTATCGCGCGGCTCAGAAGGGCCACCGCTGTGTCGCGCTCGATACGCGCGACGATCATGTCGATGGTCTCGGTGCAGCGAAGGAATTCCTCGAAGAAGACCCAAATCTGTTCCGTTGCGTGACGGCGTCATTCGAAGACCTGCCGTTCGCACCGGGATCCTTTGATGTCACGCTTTTCAACGCATCGCTGCACTATGCGCAGGACCTGAGGCGCACACTTCTGGAAGCCAGCCGCGTCACGCGGCGCGGTGGAATTCTCGCGATCCTCGATTCTCCGTTCTATCGCAGCGCGGCGGATGGTGACGCCATGGTCGCGGAGAAGAAATCCCGTGGAACGGCGTTCTTCGGCGCACAGGCGGAGGTGCTGCTGTCGCCAAACTTCATCGAGTATCTCACGCCAGAGCGGCTCTCTGCCGCCTTTCCGGAATTGCGTTGGGTGCGCAAACGCGTGCGCTATCCCCTCTGGTACGAGCTTCGGCCTTTGCTGGCGCGGCTGAAAGGCGAGCGCAAACCGTCACGGTTCGATCTGTGGATCGCGGCCAAGCCATGATTCTTCTGGTCAATCCACGCGCGACGCGACCGGGCAACAGACGCTTCCCGCTCTCTGTGATGGCGATCGGTGCGGCACTTCCCGCGCGCGAAAATTGGGAAATCGTCGACGGCAATCTGCCGGATATCGATCCGTTGTCGCGCATCAGCAGCCATGTCGAAGCGCAAAGCCACACGGACGATCCCGTGCGCGCGATCGCGTTCACCGTGATGCCGGGACCACAGCTCGCCAGTTCCGTTCCGCTGACGAAGGCGGTCAAAGCGTGCCACCCCGACATTCCCATCATATGGGGCGGCAATTTCGGAAGCCTCTACCCCGAGCCTGTTCTGAACGCGCCTTATGTCGATTGGCTCATCCGCGGGCAGGGGGAGCATACCTTCACCGAGCTTCTGGATGTTCTGGCCGGGAGACGCGATCCGGAAACGGTGGCGGGCCTGTGCTTCCGCAAAACCGATGGAACGCATCATATCGGCACGGAACGCCGCTGGGTCGGGCCAGGCGAGTTGCCGGCACCGCCGTATCACAAGATTCCCGTGCCCGAATATCTTCGCCCCACCTTTCTGGGGCAGCGATCCGGTGTCTATCAGGCCTCAATCGGTTGTCCTTACGCCTGCAATTTCTGCGGCGTCATTTCCGTGTTCGGACGGCGAGAGCAGGTCCAGGACCCGGCCCGCACGGCAGAACATCTCGGCTTTCTGGCCCGTGAGCACGGCATGGATTCCGTGCACTTTTACGACAACAACTTCTTTCTGAACGATGCGCACGCGCGATCCGTCGCCGACGCGTTCGCGCCGCTGGGCCTGCGTTGGTGGTGCGAAGCGCGGGTCGACGCCTTGCTGCGTTTTTCCGATGACACATGGCAACGCCTGAAGAAGGCCGGCCTCACGATGGTGTTCTGCGGAGCAGAGTCCGGCAGCAATGAAGTCCTTGAAAAGATGAAGAAGGGCATCACCGCGGAACAGACGCTCGAGGTTGCCGCGCGCACGCGTGAGCACGGGATTATCCCGGAATTCTCGTTCGTGTTTGGCGATCCTGAGGAGCCGGAATCGGAAATCGAGAACACGCTCTCCTTCGTTCGCAAGCTCAAGGCGATCAACCCGGCCATGGAGCTGATCACCTATTTCTACACACCGACGCCGCAACGCCGCGATACTTACGGCAATATCGATCCGCTGGCCGGCACGCCTTCGACGCTTGAAGAATGGGCGACCCCCGAATGGGTCAATTGGATGACCCATGAAGATCCGGAATTGCCCTGGCTGGCCCGAAGGCTGAAAACGCGTGTCGAGGATTTCGAGCTCGTCCTGAAAAGCCGATTTCCCTCCGTTCACGACAAGAGAACGCGGCACTGGGGCAAGATGGCGGGACGCTGGCTTGCCGACCGGCGGTGGCATCGCGGCGACTATGAAAATCCGCGTTTGCTGCGGCTCGTACGCAATCTGGCGCGGACCGAACCCGATGACCGCCAGCGCTACGGACATCTCCGACTGGAGGGGGCCGCGCAATGACGGCGCTTGCGCCGCGCGAGGCCTATCGCCTCTGGGCGCCGACTTACGCGACCGAAACAGCCGTCAGCTATATCGACGATGAACTGGCGCGCGAGCTTTCGCCCTCGGCCAGCGGCAGACGGCTGCTCGATGCAGGCTGCGGCACGGGGCGGCGCCTCCTTGGAAGCAACGCGTCGTTTGCGGCTGGCATCGATGTTAGCGTTGAAATGCTGAAGGCCGGCCAAGCGGCCTGCGTCGCCGCCGCGGATGTGCGCAATCTTCCTTTTGCCGCAGAGTCTTTCGACCTCATCTGGTGCCGGCTCGTGCTCGGTCATCTGCAGCCGCTGCGAAGTGCCTATGACGAGTTGGCGCGTGTCTGCGTCTTAGGTGGCGCGCTGCTGGTCAGCGATTTCCATGCAGTGGCCGCAAGGGCAGGGCATATGCGGAGCTTTCGCGATGCGCAGGGTGCTGTGCACGAGATCGAGCATCACATCTATGATTGCGCCGCGCATATCGCTGCGGCCGCGCATTCCGGCTTCACCCTCTCGCGCATGCACGAGGGCACGATCGGTCCGTCTGTCGAACATTTCTATGTGCGCGCTGGACGGCATGACCTCTATCTGAGAGATCTTGGGCTGCCGGTCGTTGCCAGTTTCTGCTTCAAGCGGCAGTGAGCCGATGCGGCTTCTCATCGAGGCGGCAAATACGACGATCGGGGTCGAGGACGGTAACATCGTCGAGCCATCCGGTTCCTTCGATCATGTCATTCGCGCGCCGCGCGGCGAGGTGCGGCCGGGGTTGATCAATGCCCACGACCATCTTCATCGCAATCATTATGGGCGGTTGGGTGCTCCGCCCTATGCCAACGCCTACGAATGGGCGCGCCACATCCAGGACCGCAACCGCAGCGAAATCGCGCGCGGTCGCGGATTGCCGCGCCGTGAAGCGCTCCTCTTCGGAGCATGGAAGAACCTGATTGCAGGCGTAACCCACGTTTTCCATCACGATGCCTGGGAGCCGGATTTCGAGAGCGGATTTCCGCTGCATGTTATTCGGCTGCCCTCCGCCGACTCTCTTGGGATGACGCGACCGCTGCCATCGGCCCTGCAGGGTCCGTTCGCCATGCATGTCGCCGAAGGTGTCGACGCAGGGGCAGCCGAAGAAATTCGCGAACTCGACGGCAAAGGATTCTTGACATCGGAGTTCCTTGCCGTTCACGCGGTCGGTCCGGACAAGGATGGGGTGGAAACACTGCGCCGCTCGGGTTGCGCCGTGATCTGGTGCCCTTCTTCCAATCACTTCCTGTTCGGACGGACAGCGCCGCGGACTCTTCTTGCGAGTGGGACCGATGTCCTTCTGGGCACGGATTCGCTGCTCACCGCCGACGGAACAATGCTGGAGGAGATACGGATCGCGCGGCGCGATATGCCGGATTCGCGTATTCTGGATGCGGTGGGACCGCTTGCGGCGCGGCGCCTCGGTGTAACGGCGCCGAGTCTCGACATGGGTGCGCGCGCCGACATTGTCGTCTCGGGTCGTCCGATCCTGGAATCCCGGCTGGAAGACATTCTTTTGGTGATGGCGGATGGAGTCGTGCGGGTCCTGGAACCAGAACTCGCTGCCAGGATTGACCCGGCGGGTGGACATTGCTTCGAAGGGTTTGGCGTGCGGCGCTGGATCAACGATGGCGCAGGCTAGAATGTGTACTGGACGGAGAACCCGACCGTTTGCGCCGTGAAGTTTTCGGGCACGACACCCAGATAGGTGTTGTTGCTGATAACGGGCGCCAGTCCATTGTAGTGAAAATCGTCGAGATGCTCGTAATCGAAACGGTAGAGCAGGATATAGGACAGCGTCTTGGAAGCCTGATAGCGCGCATTCGCCTGAAACATATGGGAATCGAAGACGATGTCGGGAAACGCATTTCCTGCTTGAGCAGCCGTGAGAAGATTGAAGAACGCGCCCGTTGACGCGTAGGTGTAGCCGATCGCGCTGTCGCCATGCGTATAGATATAATTCGCGTCCAGCGAAATCTTGCCCCAGTTTTGACGTGCCGTGAGGCCGGCCGCGATATTGTCGCTGGCAAGCTGCTCGTGCCAGGCGTTTGCCAACGGATAATCTTTGCCACCAGCGGCGCCGTTGTCGACGGCGCCCGTCGGGTTGATGTTGGCGATGCTGCGGTGAAGCGACTGGTAGCTGAAAAAGCCCGTCAGCACGGTCGCCGTCGACATTTGGTAGTTGAGGTCGGCATTGATGTCGAAAGAGGACGATGCGCGCAAGCCATATTGGGCATTGTAGAAGTCGCCCTTGTAATTGCCGGAGAGCTGAAAATCCGTACGCGGCGACACGATGTAGTTCGATTGCGCGTGCAGGATGTGCTCGGTCCGGTCTCCGACGTCGAATTTTCGCAAATTCAACAGCGTGAACGCCGGATCGCCGTCCGGCGTCTTGGGGATGTAGCCCGGCAGCGATGTCGAATAGTACGGCGTGTAGGGATTGGAGACGTAATCCGATCCGGACAGGCTTCCGAATTCATACGACACGCGCACGGTGCCCCAGTCAAAGCCATTGCCGTCGAGTTGCAGCCGGAAGCGATTGTCGCTCGCGTCGGGCACCTCGCGCACGCTGTGCTCGATCGAATTGTGGGTATAGGACGCTTCGAGCTTGAGGTGATTGTCGAGGCGATAATCTCCCTTCGCCGTCACCTGAAGATTGTCGTTTGCGAAGGGCAGGTTGCGGATTTGCACGACACTCCCCGGAGCATTCGGCTGATAGACACCGCTGAGTCTCGGTTCGAACGCTGCAAGGCCTCCGTCTACGGCGATATACCCGTATTGCCCGGTCAACGGATTGAAAGCGAGGTAGTTCGTGTGGTTCGCCTCGTTGCGATCGCGAAGTTCGAAGTCGAGCTTGAATTTCGACGTCACGCTGTATTGGAGCTGCGCAAAAGCATTGAAAACATCGATGGCGGCATGGGCGTGCAACTGGCTGAGCGCGGCCGTCGTATTCCAGTTTGCAAGATTGATCGGGCCGCCCGCGCCAACGATGATCCCCGTGCCGATCGTGGGCGATAGCAGCGCATCATCCTGGCGCATCAAGCCATAGGACATGCTTGCCGAGAACCGCAGATCCGGCGACAGGATCATGCTCGCGTCGCCCTTCAGGGAGTTGAAGCTGTTGCTGGGCGGCAGGCTGAGCTGGCCTTCCGGCGGAATGTAGGAGCCGGGCTTTACCTCCGCCAAACCGGGGTTCTGCCATCTGAGCGCGCTCAGCGAGTTGTTGAAGAACGACCCGGTGTAGATCAGGTTCGCCGCCATCGTGCCGTCGTCGCTCTTGTAGCGCGCCGCCGTGGTCACATCGAACGTTCGATAGTGAATCGGTTGAATGATCTGTGTCGCGCCATTTTCGAACGGGTATCCGAACGTTGCGCTGATGGGCTGGGTCCCATCGCGCCACTCGTTGCTGAGTTGCGCAAGAATTTCCCAGCTTTTCGAGGGTGTGTATTTGAGCGAAACACCGGCCTTTTCGCGGGTGACGCTGAGCTCAGTGAGCGGGGCGGCTTCCGCGACGGCGGTGACTTGCGCAGGTGTGGAAGCCCCTGGAACAAGGCCGCCGCGAAGGGTTAGAGTGTCCGTTCCGATGCCGTTCCAGATGCTGCGGGCTTCGGTGGAATAGAGGTGGGGGACCGAATCAAAGAAGAGCGTGAGGTTGAAGTCGCCATAGCGCCCGCCGTTGAGCTGATAGTACTGATCGTTGCGGCCCGCATTCTCGACCAATCCAGAGAAATAGTAGGCGGTGCGATGGTTCTCCAGGAGAAAGCCGGCGCTGCCAAGAAGCGGGCCGTTCGAGAATTCTCCATAACGGTTCAGGAGCGCCGAGTCCGCATCCGCGCCGAAAGTCCCGACGCCGCCAAGCCGTATCCAACCAAAGCTCCACCAATCCGGATCGGTCTTGCTCTGGGTCAGTTCGGGCAACGCGTAGGGCAGTGGGTAGAGAAGTCCGGTTGGCGTCCGCGTGATCTCGTCGAGTTGCGACAGCGCATCCGGATCGCGGGGAAGATCGAGCGGCTGGCCCATGGGATTGAGCTGATTGCCGGCGCTTCCGTAGCCCGTCAGCAGGGCGGTATCGGCGTGCGCGAGTACCGGAGCGGCAAGTGCGATCGCACACACGCAACCCAAACCGCCTATCAGGATCGCCGTTCTCATCGTTCGAACCGTGCCCCCGAGGGGTCGTTCGAACCATGGATATTGACGTGGCAAGTCTGGCACGACGTCGATATCAAGCGCGGATCCGGCATTGGCCCGCCCGCCAGGTTGCCGCGCGTAAGAAGCTGTGCGGGGTGATCGCTCTGCGCATGGCACTGCTGGCACAACATCGGCCGCGGAGCCGTCAACAGGCTTTCGAAATTGGAGCCATGCGGGTTGTGGCAGTTGAGGCAGTTTTCCCGAACCGGCGCATGCTCAAACAGGAAGGGCCCGCGCTTGTCGGCGTGGCAGCCATAACAGACGTCGTTGACGCTATCCGCTTTCAGCAGCGGATCCGTCGTCGAACCGTGCGGATTGTGGCAGTCGACGCACGTGATCTTCCCTTCCGGCAGCGGCATGTGCGAGCGCATGTGAAACTGCGCGCGTTGAACCTTATGGCAGGAAAAACAGGTCTCGTTGATCGATTCGCGCGCCGTCAAACCGTGCGCGGCAAAGTTCGTCATCGGATTGTGGCAATCGCTGCAGGCGAGTTTGTTGTCTTCGTGAATCGAGCCGTGCCAGAAAATCCGTGCTCCGCCTTGATGGCATGACAAGCACTGCGCGTTCTGAGCCGGAATAGGCGTCTGGCTCTTGTGCGAAAAACTGATGATGGTCGAAAGATCGGACGGGTTGGCGACATGGGCCGATCCCGGACCATGGCAGGCCTCGCAGCCACGTGCTTCGTTCGCGTCGCGGGGGTGGAGCGTAAACACCGAAGCGTGAAGGGTGTGGGCCCAGTTGGCCGCTTCCTGCTGATGGCAGCCTTCACAGGTTTTCTGTCCGACATAGCTTCGCGTGTCGGCGGATGTATCTGCTTGTGCCGGCGCCGTCGTGGCGGACGATGATGCCATGACCAGACGGCGTGGTGGCTCTTTCTCCTGCCGGGCCGCTGGTGCGCTGCTTTGTGTCTCGCTCGCAGGCCGGGTGAGATAGCGGGAGATCTGATCTGCGAGGTCGTTATGATTGGCACTTGCCGGGACGAGAGCCTCGCCTCGTGTCATTGAGTTTCTTGCGGCAAGGCGCAAAAGCGTTTCCGCGTCGACGCTGCCACGATGGATGGCAACAAGGTCTGTGTCCGAATCCGCCATGGCGGCCAAGATTGCCGGATCGACCTTCCCGCGATGAATGGCGATCATTGCAGCGCGCATGGCGGCGGCGTGCTGCGTTGCAAATCGCGAAGGGGCGGCTTTCGGTACGCCCCGGGCCATGCTCCAGCCCGCGAGCGCCGCGAGCAGTACGACGCACAGCCACTGGCCTGCTATTCGCGGCCGCAACAAGAACCGCAGAGATGCCATGCTTCCCCCCGCGTGGACAGCAATACCGAACGCTTTTGCTGTGCGCCACACGATATCGTTCAGGCGGAGGCGATCAAGCAAAAGTCTATTATTTACAATGTTTCGCGCCGGTCTTGAGCGACTTTATTTTGGGAATATAAGGGCTTGTCATCTCGTCAGCGCTATGCGCGACAGCGAAAAACTTTTTACGCGCTAAACGAAACCAAGCGCACTATTCTGGCATCGACGGCCCGTTTGGTGCGGCTCATATCTGGAGACAATGAGATGACCAACATTTCGCGTCGCATCATCCTGCGGAGAATAGCGACGGCAGCCCCGGTAACTCTGCTGGCAACCGCTTTGGGGTCTCAGGACGCGGCTGCTGGGGGAAGTGTCCCGCAGAGTGCAGCCGGCTATCAGGACAAGCCGAATGGCGACAAGCAGTGCGATGGATGTTCGCATTTCGCGCCGCCCTCCTCCTGCAAAGTCGTCGCCGGCGTCATCTCGCCATCGGGATGGTGCAAGCTCTTCGCAGCGAAATAGACCTATTCGCTCGCTGAGCGGGCTGAAGGCGAGGGCTCATGGCCTTCCGTCCGGCCTGCTTCGCAAGCTTGCCATAGCAAGAACCGCAAGCAATCCTCCATCGCATGGCGGCGATATCCACAAAACCGGTTCTTCCGGCGAAGGCCGCCACCGCAATCGTCTCAACGAAAGGCCATAAGGGGTTTGCCCATTCTGCGTGGGCGTTCCTTTCGGATTTCGCCGGCATATCCGGCGCAAAGGGTTATCTTGGCGTGCTCTACGCCCTCGGCGCCGCTCTGCTTGATGGCATCAGTGTCTCCTTCCTGATCCCGCTCCTGGGCGTTCTTTTTGGCTCTTCTGCCATCCCGCGCTGGCTTGGCGCCGTCACAAAGGCACTCTTTTCGTTTGCCGGTGTCGACTCGCAGCTCGGGCGACTCGGTCTTCTGATCGCCGTGTTCGGCGTGCTGGTCGCCCTACGCGCGGTGTTCGTCGCCGCCCGTGACATGACGAGTTTCGAACTTCAGTTGCGCTTCATAGAGCAGCAACGTCTTCGCCTCACGACCGGCCTGACGGCCGCACGCTGGGACTACATCGCCCGGCTTCGGCACGCGCGAATGACCCATCTCATGAGCGGGGACATTCACCGTCTGGGAACCGGTGTCCAATATACGCTTCTTGGAGCAGGTGCAGCGATAATGCTCCTGGTTCAGTTCGCCGTAGCCGCCATTCTCTCACCAGCGTTGGCAATGGTCGTGGCGTCGCTTCTCATCGCCGCCGGTTTTGCTTCGAAGCCTGTTCTCGCGAGCGCCCGCGCTCTTGGCGGACACGTCACCGACGCCAACCTAGTGCTGCTCGACAGCACGTCCCAGTTTCTATCAGCGATCAAGGTCGCCATCAGCCAGAATCTCACAGGCTTGTTTGTCTCGGAAACACGAACGGCGTTACGCCAGACCGGCGACCGTCAAATGGCATTCACCCGGCGGCGCATTCTTACACACGCCCTGCTCAGCCTGGTCTTTGCCGGCCTCGGCGGCGGCCTTGCGTTGATGGGTGTTAGCTGGCTTCACATCGCGCCGTCCGTTCTGATCACGCTGTTGCTGATCGTGACACGGATGACGGGACCGGCGTGGCAGATCCAGAATGCGGCTCAACAGTTTGCGACCGTCCTTTCCATCCATGAGCGCATCAGGGAGCTGGAAGGAGAGCTTGCGGCAGCGGCGCGCGACAATGCCGAAGACGTTCTGACAACTCCTGTTCCACGCGGACCGATCAAATTCGAAGACGTGTCCTACATTCATCCGGACGACACGGAGATCGGAGCTTTTTCCGGTGAAAGAGGGATTCGCAATTTCAATCTGGTTGTAGCGCCGGGAGAGTTTCTCGGCATCAAGGGTCCGTCCGGGTCGGGCAAAACGACCATGGCGGATCTCCTCGTCGGGCTTCTCGCGCCTCAGCGAGGCCGCGTCACCGTCGGAGGTCTCGCGCTCGAGGGGCGGATACTCGCGGGATGGCGAAACGAACTGAGCTACGTTTCGCAGGACCCGTTCCTTTTTCATGACACGGTCCGACGCAATCTCGGTGGGCCGCAGGTAAGTGAGAAAGAGATGTGGTGGGCGCTCGAGTTGACCGGCGCTGCCGGCTTGGTGCGCCGAATGGAAGGCGGCCTCGGCGCAATCGTTGGAGAACGTGGCTCGCTGATCTCCGGCGGTGAACGCCAGCGCATAGCCTTGGCGAGAGCGCTTCTGCGGCGCCCGCGCCTTCTTGTCCTGGACGAAGCCACGAGCGCTCTGGATTCCGGCAGCGAAGGAACGATCTTTGAAAACCTTCGCGAGATCGAGAATAGACCAACGATTGTCGTCATCGCACACCGCACCGAAAACCTCGACAAGTGCGACCGCGTGATAGACCTTGCAAGCTAGACAGGCCGAGTGCAGTTGATTCTCTTTGCCTTAGACGTTGCAACTACTGATTTGACAACACCGCCAACGACGCCGCCACGACCGCCAGCTGACTGAAGATCTGGGTCATGTCGAGAATGAGCTGCCTTGTATCGTAAGGCGCAAGGTCGCGCGGCACGACAATCGTGCTTCCAGGCGGGATTGGCCGGTTTCCGATGTTGAACCACGAAGCCTCGATCTTTTCGGCTTTGCCATCCGGCAGAATGACGAACGTCAGGGACTCGTCGGCGTACTGCGCATAGCCACCTGCCGCGTCCAAATAATCCTGGACGTTGCCGGGCTTCTCATAGGGAAAGCTGCCCGGCTGCAGAACCTGTCCAAGAACGGTCACGGTGCTCGGACGCTGCGGGATGTAAATCACGTCGCCAGGTTCCAGCAACGGATCGAGGCCAGGCTTTACCTTTAGCAGCGCCGGGTCGGCGACGACCGATATACGGCCGAGCGGCTTCTGGTTGCGCAATTGGTTGACAAACGTCTGCAGGGCCCCGAAATCGTTCGGTGAAAGCCGGTTCGTGGAGCTCGACGTCACGCGCGTTATCGCGCCAATGAGCTGGCTT